>Ga0081455_10000936_pt1 | contig 37264 bp, 33 predicted proteins | sample TabmetS3T2R1_FD_70207 | JGI IMG/M metagenome (GOLD analysis project Ga0081455, IMG submission 70207) | Tabebuia heterophylla rhizosphere microbial communities from the University of Puerto Rico - S3T2R1 | ecosystem: Host-associated > Plants > Roots > Rhizosphere ... | reverse complement strand
TTCCGGTCTCACCGCCTTCGCCCATTACTAATGCTGTGCAAGTATTGTCGGATTAGGGTTTTAGCAGTGAGCAAGCCGTAGTATGTGAAATTGAGCCCGTGCCAACTGCCGCTGGAGTCTTTCACGATCGGCACGGACGCAAGAAACTCCCAGCGTTCATCGGGCAGACGCTTAAAAGCCCAGGTGGTCAAGCTTCCTAGAAGCACCCCCAACGATAGCACAAATGCTTCGCTAGAAATCATCGACACCTCCTTCTGTTTGTTTGCGATGGCCGATGGTAGAACGAACTTGGATATCGGTTTCGACTAGCGGCCTACCCAGACCCTCGGAGTATCGGCTTTTGACATCTGTGCGATAGAGGTTGCGAATGAGATCTTGCGAGAATTCGACCCGGTCTTTTTGAAACAATAGTACGGTGGTGCTGCTTCCAGGACGGAAGAGACTCTTGGGACAGCCGCGTTGGAGAAACATTCCGATTTCCACAGGCTGCGAGTCTTTGTATTCCGTTTCGCTGTAGCACTGGACAATATCACCCACCATGAGGGCGACGACTTCTATCATGGCAACCCATCCCACCCCCGTGCCGCCGGCGACGTCGGTATTGATCACCGTCACCACTCTTTTGTTCTTAGAATAGGGAGTTGCCAAACTCACGACCGGTCCGGGGTTACACGAGTGGTAGCTCCCGTCATTCTCGTAGAAGTCGCAGACGACACCCGCTACGGGAGTGTGATTGTAGTGATACTTCTCAGGAGTGAGTCTACAGATGACAAAATCACTGCCATTAAACACACGGAGCCACGGAGTTTTGTTCGAACCGAGAAGTTCCTGGTATTCGAAGAATTTTCCCTTCAAAAAAAGCGCAGAGGTATCTCTGAAGGAACCGATGAGTATTCGCGAATCGGAGGGAGAAACAACCGCCCCTGCGTCTTCCGTCATAGGGCGGCATTGCCAGTAGCGAATCCGCCGCTCAAAAACTTTTCTGGCTGAATTTAGTTGCTCTGGCCTATCGACGCATTCGCTCAAATCGATCGCACAGTTTTTCAAGAAACGACGTATGCCGGTAATGCTTTGCCCCAAAGGAAAATCATAATTGACCCACCCTAGAAATCCGGAGAACCACTGACTTCCAAGCAGTTGATAAACGTAGGGTACTTCTTCGCGCTTCTTGCTATAAAGATAATTGACAATCCAGTCTCCGACCGGACGCTCCTCGGAGACCTGCTCCGTGTTGCGTTCTATGTACTGATGCTGGTTAGTCTTCAACTTTCTTTGCTAAAATGCCCCGTGCTATAGCCAAAAACGGCGTTTTCCTTTATTTTGCTTTAATATTGGCCCGAAATGCTAAGCCCGCATGAAGAAGAAGTTAGCTTCTGGTGAAATCCGAGTAATAGAGAATCCAGAATCAATAGGTAGTTCAGGATCGCCCTGGGCACCCAACGAAGCTTATGCCTCGCCCGGCGCAGGTCGAAAGATCAACTAGCGGGATCCGGCATGAATCAAATTTGCTACTCTCCCCGTAGCAAGATTGCGACGTAATTTTTCTTCACCTTTGTCTGCGAGTTAAGATTTGATCCGCTGCTTGCCTGTAGCAAAGTTGCTACGGTTATTCGTCCGCCCCTCACGCATAAACTGCGATTCTACGGGCTCCTATCCGTGGCATGTGCATTGCTGCAGGCCAAACCATGATTGGAAAGATCGTCCGGCTCGCGACCGTTTGCTTCATCTTTCACCAGCGATTCACAGCAGTCGGGCAGCCGAAAAGAGTTGTAGAGACTGATCCGGAGAAATGGATTTTTTGAGCAAAGAACTAAAAGAATCTTATGAATGAGTTTTTATTGCTTGCGATCATTATCGTCTATCTAGTGGTCAAGCCACCTCCACAGCGAGCCGATGAAAATATTCCTTTGTCGCGACCACATAAGAAGTCGAATGACGCTTCGAGAGGGTCTTGACGTCTAATACGGTAAACGAAAGCCGTACGATGAGGAAAACTTTCATCGTTGTTTGCTTGATGGCCTTAAGTCTAGTTCCGTTCCGCGTGGCTGAAGCGCAACAGCCAAAGAGCTATCGTATCGGTATCATTATGCCGGGAGGCCCGTTCTACGAAGCGGTCAGCGGGCTCAAAAACGGACTAAAGGAGCTAGGGCTTGAAGAGGGTAAGCAATTTACTCTAATCATTCAGGATACCAAGGGCGATACCACGCTGGCCGGCGACGCGGCGAGGAATTTTGAGAGAGAGAAGGTTGACCTACTATATGCACTCCCCAGTTCAGTCATTGCGGCGGCGAAAGCGGCAACCCAACAGACTCCGATCGTGTTCGGCATCGGAACCGATCCGGTCGTTATGGGACTTGTCGATAGCTTCGCCAAACCCGGTGGGAGACTCACGGGAGTTCATTTTCTGGTCGGAGATCTCACGGCAAAGCGCCTAGAGATTCTCAAAGAGATGTGCCCCAAGCTCCTGGGGGTGCTGACCTTTTATAACCCGGCCAAGCAAGTCGCGATGCGGAGCGCCAACTTGGGTCGCGAAGAAGCCGAACGGTCGGGTCTCAAGTTCCTTGAACGACATGTTAAGTCTGTGGAAGAGCTCCGCCAGGCTTTGCAAGAGCTCAAGGCGGGCGAGACGCCTGCTTTCTTCTATACTCCGGACGCGACGGTGCTGAGCCAGGCCCAACTGATCATCGATACCGCAAGGGCCAAGCGGTTCGCGACCATGTTCCAGGAGCAAAGTCTCGTCGACAAAGGGGCGTTAGCCAGTTATGGCCAGAGCTACCATGAGATTGGCCGACTTTCGGCGAAGTACGTACGGAAAGTTCTAAGCGGCACGAGTCCGCGCGATCTTAGAATCGAAACATTCGATGATGTAGAGTTGGTTATCAATCTCAAGACTGCAAAGGAGCTGGGACTCACGATTCCACCCAACGTGCTGGCGAGAGCAAATAAGGTAATCAAGTAGAGACGGACCTTACGAGGGGTGTGAAAATAGTCCTCAGAATCGTTTCTGATATCCCATTCCCCCCTTTACGCTTCCTGTATCGAGTATTCCAGGGATTGGTTGACAAGATTCTGAAAGGGGGTAAGCCCGGCGATCTGCCCGTAGAGCAGCCGACGAAATTTGACCTGATGATCAATCTAAAAACCGCCAAGAGTCTAGACTTAACGATCCCTGGGGTGGTACTTATGCGGGCGGAAAAAGTAATCAAGTGAAATGGCGCCGCTTACATCATTTTACAATATCTTCATAAGGTCGTAACTCACTCAAATCTAAAATATCCCTATCCTCTCCTTTTTAACTGCACAGCGACACGTAGAGCCGACAACAACCTTAGCGTAAATTGGCGAAAGACCGGCAATGATGAAGCGATTTTGGGTAATTCTTTTGGCGGGCCTGATTGACGCTGGAGCGCTCTCAGGCCTAGCAAGGCGAACGGTCTGATTGGCAAAGATCCGGCAACGCCCGAGGTGGTTGTCGCAGCCAACGGCAGCATCGACCTCATCTATCCGTCCCAAACCAACGCCAAGGAAATCGTCGGAAAAATCGTGGCTATGCTGTTGGGGCAAGATTACTGTAGCGGTTTGTTCGTGGATGATGCTTTGGGTAGCTTCCCCGGCACTCTGCCGCTCAGCGCCATCAATTTCAAAGGTTCCTCGGTAACACCGGTTCCGGCCATCGTCTTGAAATTCCGCTCTTTTGCGGCGGGCTGTGCAGATGCTCTGATGTGCGCCGTCAATGTTGCCGATACCACCTTGCAACAGGGTCAAGGCATGCACGGCAGTTTCAGCCGCGCCGATACAAAAAAACTTCATGGCAGCCATGGGCCCGGATTGCCGCTCAAAATATATTGATCAGATGCCAGCAAGCAACGCCGATATCGGCATGACTCTCGCACATATTCTTGGCTTGCAAATCCACCGACAGGGAGTGCTCGTAGGACGCGTGCTCCGAGAGGCTTTGAAAAGGGATGGCAATGCGCAACCGGTCTAAAAACTTCAATGGCTATCGTCGCCATCCAGTAATGGTCTTCAGACCGTGCTCGATCTGCAAGTGGTGGGGGAAACTGTGTATTTTGATGCCGCCGGATTCCCGGCCGCACGGTGGGTTTGGAACCGCTTCAGAAGCAGTAACGAGCCGGCGGTCGGGAGATCTTCTGGATCTTTGATCTGCCGTTTCCTTGGAGTTCTTGACTTGATTGTCGATTTCGACCATCGCCGAACGACTATCTAGCAGACGACAATGCGTTGGACTATAAGGAATCGATGGTCCAAAAAAACTCAGAAGAGGAAATAATGCGAATTGAACCTTATCTATTCTTCAACGGCGCGGAAGCCAGCACGTGAGGGAGAATTTAGGGGATGATTCTAGAAACCACGAAGGGAGGACCCATCTTGAAGACAAAAATAAAACCGATTCCGAAGGGATACCATGCTGTAACACCCTATCTGAGCGTGAAGGGGGCGGTCGACGCCATCGCATTTTACAAGAAGGCGTTCGGAGCCAAGGAGATCATGCGTATGCCGGGACCGCGGGGAACCATTGGCCATGCGGAAATTGAAATCGGCGACTCCCGTATCATGCTGGCAGATGAATTTCCGGAAATGAACTTTCGCAGTCCTCATTCGGTCGGAGGCACTCCGGTCAACATTCATCTCTACGTCCAAGATGTGGACAAGGTTGTAAAAAAAGCGCTGGCGGCCGGTGCTAAACCGTTGCGACCGGTGACAGATCAGTTCTACGGCGACCGCAGCGGTTCTTTCGAAGACCCCTTTGGGCATGTCTGGCATGTTGCAACCCACATTGAGGACGTCCCGATGAAGGAGTTGAAAAAGCGCGCCGCAGCTATGGCGGCATCCGGTGAGAAGGATTGATATCGGACTACGCCTTGGTTGCATTTAATGCGCCCACTGATCCCGGATTCCGCAGTAAAGGCGAAGCAAAACCGGCGATATGGAGCCGCCCGGCCCGCATCGTTTCGATCTGGGCCGCGTTCGATTGAACCGGAAAGAACTGCATCTTCCTGCCCGTGACTTTCTCCATGTATTCTAAAAAGCCCTTCCAAACCTTGGCGTAAACCGCCGGGTCTTCTACGGGTGTATAGGCAAAGATCAGTGGATTCGGATCCACTTGCTTAGTCGGGTCGCTCGGCGTGTCGGCGACCATGTCGCCATCCTTGTCCTGGAAACGCGAGCTAACCTTAAAGTCAGCTGCAGGGGCCGTCGAAAGTCCCGGGGCGACAACGCCCATGAGAACCATCAAAATTGGCACCAGCTTATGAAACATAAAGCTTTCTCCTTAAGTGAGAGAGTCGTCTCTCCACCGTGATTGGTGAAACGATCCGCCAACAGCGAGATGTCGGTCGCACATTAGTGAACAAATGACAAATCCAGGCGGGCACCCATCATGAGCGCCATTCAAAGCGACAATCGCCATGCAGAGTTTAATTGTGGATCATGACAAACAGGTTAAGGCTATGTAACGGTTTCATAACACAAGCCGTTTGAACAAGCGAACAGAGACCCGGAAAAGCGGAGCAAGGCAAGAATTTCTTGCGTATTAGCGCTCGAAGTAGGCGCTCAGTGTGTAATGACCGGTTTCGAGAAGGGGGAGTAAGTACTAATCATCGTGGGGAAAGCGCACGACGAGAAAGAAACCTCAGATGGAGAGCAGCGTGCCGGCATATTGCGGATGTTTGAACAATGAGAAGGGAAACCCCCGGCACCAGGGAACCTGATGGCCAAAATCTATCGCCGTAAAAAACCCCTAACTTGCCCCACCGATAGAACACGCTCAAGTTAAGCGTTTGCCCACCGGCGATCAAGCCAGGCCTAGTCCCAAAGACCATGGGCTGCCGCCGAACGGCAACAACGATCCGTCGCCATGGAAATAACACCAACCGATAAAAACCGTGAATTGCAAAATCTTGGAACCATAGAAAAGAAAGCGCAGCACGTCGACCGGCTCGCCGATCCATGCCTGTGGGAATCGAGCACACCATGCTTGAAAAGCAGCCGGAGCGAACCAGATCAGCAGATAGAAATGCGCTCAAAGCTCAGTAGGACTGCGGCAACTAGAAAAAACTCATCGACTCACTCGGCACCATTTTTAGCCCTCGGGGCACTGCAACGTCAGGCGCGCTGCGGCCAGTGCGGTCATCTTTCTTGCGCCGCATCACCTCCGAATAAAAGGTCAACAGGGCTTGGGCGCCTGCACCATGCTGCCTAACATTTTTTTCATCAGACGTACTTGCATAGTCTTCTACCTTGCGGGATGTTCCGCCGCCGTCAACCACCATCCATCGCGCTTAATTCTGTGCGCCGCGTTGACTAGCTTCGCTTGCAAGCCCCGATAATCTTCGTCGGTTGAGACCCGAAGAATCTGCATTTTAGAGTTTGCCTGATGCTCTGCCAGTATGTCGATAAAGTTACGACCGAAGGCTACGTAACATTTCCCCAGCATTGTTCTGGCCGCGCTCTCGGTGCGTCGAGCATTCCTTTAACCTGACAAAATGTCCGGGAAGCCAATCGCCACAGCGTAAGCCGTGAAAAAGATATAGCAAAATTACGCCCTGAGTTATCAACCATATTATCCACAGGTGTGGACAACCTAAAATTTTCATGTACTAAACCTGGTAATCAGTACTTTTATTTTGTTGATACCATTGTTTCGATTTGCTTCTCATAAGACCGGCATGATAAAAAGCCGCATCGCATGCCAATGCCATATTTGATATGCTAGATGACATAAACAAGCTATGCCCATGGGAGGTGTTGCTTTGGCCAAGGAAAAGGAGAGGAAAATTACGATCGTTGATCGTAATGCACCCCGGGTCGCAATACAGATTACCGAGATTTCAGTTGACGCACAGAAAAACACCCGGCGCCGACAATCGGTCGCCCACTTGACCGTCACAAATCTGTCCGGGGAAGCGGCAAAAAAAATTATCATCAAGGCAATCGAAAAAGCCGGCGGACGATAACAAGCGCGGGCCTTCGCAGTCCTGGGAGAGCGTCTTGAGGTAATCGCGATCAACAATCGATATGGAAGCCAAGGAATCGTTTACAAGGGTCCGAACCGTTTGCCTCTTTGGTTGGGGAAGCAGGCGTTCTTGCTAATGCGAGACCTGCCGATCGCGAGCGACCAAAAATTTCGTTAGTGGGCGATCGGCAAACATTTTTGCCTTCCCCTAGACTAGAATTGATATCGCCAGTTCAGCTTGGCGGGACGATGGTTAAAGCTCGGTAGCGCCGCGCCCAGATTGGTTTTTTTCTGTGATGATTTGAGGCGTGAGGGTGTGCAGATCGCACGGGATGCCGGAGAAGTCTGCCGGGGATCAATTTCCACGAAAGTTGGTACCAACAACGAACGCAAACGCCTCTGATAGGCCGTGTTGCCTTACCGACCTTCGATTCGCCCATAACGACATCCAAGAAATGCTTACACCGTGGGCAACTGTGCATTAGGTAGATAGCCACCCTACCGCCCACCGCTAATATTTTCCTTCGCTAACGGGACCGGAGCGTTAATGTTTTTGTGTGCGTTTCTCATCCTCATTTTACCGCTTCTACGACGGCAAGACTTTGCCTACCGACCCGGCTTCCTGAACAGCGCGAGCATTCACCAAACAAGAAACTATCGTGCTTGAGTTGAACCAGATGAGGTGCGGGTAAAAGATTGGCGCATGAGGAAGTCGCCAGCAATCAAATCGCTCTACCCCTTTGCGTCACGTCTAGTTCTGAACTGCTTATCAATCCATTCCTTGCACAACTTCACTCCGTGTTCCTCGGCTTGCTCTTTACTTTCGAACAACTCGCCGTCGATTCTTTGAACCTGGATAATCGATCCGAGCTGTTCCCCCTTATAAACAATACCGCCTGACGTCGAGCCTTTGGTAAATTCTGGTCTTGCCCATGCAGTGATGATGTAGCCCCTGTATTCGTAAGCAGTCAGCGCCGGGATATGGCCACCATCGAAACACACCTTCGTTGGCCACTTAGGCGTTTCGTTCGGCGCTCCTTTTTGCAGCCAGGTGGTAAGTAACTTTGCGACGCCAGAAGTTCCAGACATTAGCCGTGCGCTCCTTCAATACAAATCAAAATGTATTGAGTCACAGTGCTCCACTAGAGTTGATACCGTAACGCGAATTTAATTTTAGGCGGGCCCGTCGTTTGGCACACGCAGGTTCTGGAAAGGGCGATTGCCGAAGCTCGAATCTGACGCGACTACGAAACGGGATAACGTGCCAAAGCCGGTAAGAGTTCCAGCGGGGTCAGTTTACCACACTGTTTTGAGTCGTAGATTTGAGGAAGAGCTACCAGATCACGACGAGGATCTGCTTACCCGATCGGCCGAATAACCGGGTACCAAAGCGTGGAAGTATGAATTGAGCACGTCGTAGGGGCTCTCATGCTGCCTGTCGGTCACGTCATAAACTCGAGACCCATATCGTTTGCCGAATTTATTGTGCCAGACAGTAACAATTGTGATTGACGAAGAATCAAATTCAACTGCATGTTTAACGCTTAATTTGAGTGCCGAAAACAGCGTGGCGCTCCCAAATGTCGCAAATGGATTCAAAAGAAGCATATTCCCGCGCGGGCGACCGCTCGACAAGACAATCGGTGAGGACTCGCCAACTGGCCCGGTGTGTCGTGATGAAGAACTACCGGCGGTACACGCGGTCGCTTCGCTTTATAAGAACCTCTAGCTCACAAAACTATTGAAAGTGTTTGTCGTGTTTCTCGACGACTTTCCTTTTAAGCTCTGGACTCGCCGCCGATGCCAGTGGAAACTCTTTCATCCACTCGTAGGGGCGGGGTCCATCGGTCGCAACTAAGATTGACCAAACCTTCGTTGCATTCCGCCGAAGGTCGTGAAGACTCTGTTGAGCAATTCAATACCGATGAGCTCTCAATAACATCGCTGCTTTATTAATTGCGCGCGGATTACTTTTCTGTTGTAATGCGCACTCTAAGGAGACACCATGAGCTACCGAAACATTCTGACGGAACGCATCGAGAAGACCGCTATGATTACTCTGAACCGGCCGGAAAAACTGAACGCCATGAGCTACGAGCTGGCGTGCGAGGTCGATGAGGAGCTGACGACGATCGAGAATGACGATGGGGTCTTCGCCGTCATTCTAACCGGCGCCGGCCGGGCTTTCTCCGCCGGTGGCGACATTCATCAAATGGTTAAGTCGACTCCCGAGGAATTGGCCGCGCGCAGCGAGGTTCGCGGTCGCGCCACCTGGCACCTTGCCACGTTCCCGAAGCCGATCATCGGCGCCATCAATGGCCTGGCCTATGGCGCTGGGGCCCTGCTCACTTCGATGTTGGATATCCGCATCGGCTGCGAGCACGCCGAGTTTCAGTTCCTAGCGGCAAAATATGGCCGCGTGAATTCCACCTGGTCGTTGCCGTTGGTTATCGGCATGCCCAAAACCAAGGAGCTGCTTTACACCGGACGGTTGGTGAAAGCCGAAGAAGCACAACAGATCGGTCTGCTGAATCAGCTAGTGCCCTGCGCTGAGCTGCGCGACAGCACACTGCAAATGGCGCAACTGATCAGCGCTAACGATGCGCGGATGGTGCAAGGAATCAAACGGTTATTGCATGAAGACATTGGTCTACCCTGGCGGGGACGCTACGACAAGGAGCAAACCGCGCGCAAGACCTATCTCAAGGCCAACTCCCCGCGGGAGGGCTTCAAAGACTTTTTGGCTCGCAAAGGAATCCGCTAAAGCAACACTTTTATATCACTGCTTGAGCAAACCAGCGATTCGCTTCGCAAACTAGGGATCGAAGATCAAGTTCGGTTCGGTCTGTTTGGCTTGAGGATACGGAAGTGAAAGCATGTCCAGCCGGCTCGTTTTCAGTGGAGGCATAGGGAACCTGTTCCATCTCAACCGTCGTGTATTGATAGGTCTCTCTAAAATTTCCTGCCTTGCCCGGCTCAAATACGGCCACCCAAGGAGGTTCTATGGATAAGGCAGTAGTAACGGTGAAAGGTCAAATCGCGATTCCCTCCAAACTGCGCCGGAAGTTCGGCATCAAGAAACGAACACAGGTATATGTCTACGAACGAGACGGGGAAATCGCGATCAAGCCGATTACCGACGACTACATCCGGAATTTGGCCGGCATGGTGGGTACTAAAGGAAAATTGCTCAAGGCCTTGATGGAGGAGAAAGCCAAGGAGCGTGAGCTTTGAGGTCCGCCGTCAGGGTATTTAGACAGCTATAGCCTCATAGCTTACATCGAGGCGAAGCCGGGAAAGACACGATGATCGAGATCTTCGGTTCGGCAAGAGACTCCGGAAGAGCATGTGTCCTCTCCGTCGCCAGCTAGGGCAAGGTCTAGTACATCAATTTACGAGAGGCCGGCCAAGCACCAGCGGACGAAATTGCCCCATCTTATCTCTATGTCGCCGATTAACATTGTCCCGGTCGACTTGGAACTGGCCAAGAAACTAAATCGGGATTTATCCGAAACCTGAGAGCTTAGAGCAGAAGAGATTTCTATTTGCTTGGGAGAGCGTAAAAGGTTTCGAGAAGCCTTCGGCGCATCCCCTCCTCCCCTTCCGGCAACATGTCGAATTTGGTGGTCTCGCCGGTTTTCTGCAAGATCCTGCGGCCTTCTTCGTCCTCAGACATTGAAAGCAAGATCGCTCTAAGGCGATCGGCCAACGCCGGGGCTAAATCCTTTCGGATCGAGACCAGGTAGCGCGGGAGCCTCTCTGTCTGCGCCAGAACCCTGATCTCCGCTTTTGCCTTGTCGTCAAGCCTGGCGGAGTCGTCGTCGCTAAACGCTCCGGCCGCCGCCTGATTCGACAGAACCAGGTTTACGAGCTTCTCTTGAGACAAGGCAAAAATGTAACCAATCTCCGCTGGCGTCACGCTTTCGTCCAACCGGCTTTTCTCCGAGAGTTTGAATCCGTTTCTCAGGAGAAAGAACTTCGGCAGAAAGTAGCCTGAAGTCGATTTGGGATTTTCGAAGACAATGATCTTGCCGCGAAGGTCATCAAGGCGACTCACTCCGCTGTTTCTCTTCGCAAAAATGAAACTATGATATTCCGGCTTACCTCTCTGCCACCGCCTCAGGAGCAACTTCGCCGCGCCTTCTACCTCGTTAATGATATAGGTCGAATAGGCGCTCTCCATGTAAAAATCGACTTTCTGCTGTTCTAGGAGTTTAGCGAGCTCGGGCGGTGTGGAAGCTGCAATTACCTTGCCCTCGGATGAAAGCTTGCGCGCGACGTAACCTATAAAATCCCGATAATGCCGTTCGATTTCCTTCTGATTCGCTTCAGAGACAATACCTAAGGAGATCGTTTGATTTTCCGCGCGGGCGGGCGCCTGCCCCGCAGCATTTGACCCGAGGCGCAAACCAAAGAAGACAGTGGCAATGGCCATGATCGTGAGGCAGCGTCTTAGTATCTTCATGCTCGCATCTTTTTACCTCACTTCCCCCGGAAACAGTTTAGCGGCGTATTCTCGGTTGACGGCTTCAATGAGCGAGTTGTCATAGAATTTTTTTGGGTCGGCGCTCTTCGCCTTCGGATCTGAGGAATCGTCCAGCACCACCCGGATCGCTACGGGATCGACGGTCATATCTTTGTTCCAAACCTTTAGCCCTTGCTGATAATTTTCGTTCAAGATCTTTGAATCGGAGATTTTTGTATATTTGGACTCGATCTGTTTAGCGTAGGATTCATCATCGATCGCCCTTTTCAGGCCGTCCAGGTAACCCATGAGATAAGCCTTAATCGTATTCGGGTATTTTTGGAAAAACTCTCTCGTCACTGCGGTGCCTGGGCCGGTGATTTTCAACCCTTCCCTATAATAATCAATAATCACCGGATAGCCTTGTTGTTTGGCCAATTCCGTCTGGGGCGGTGTGATGACGAGACCGTCGGCGTTGCCAACGAAGAAAGTCGACAAAGCTTCCGGAGGGCTGCGATGGTAGAGAAGCTTGATGTCTTTGCCAACCTCCATACCGTTTTTTCTCGCCGTCATTCGAACGGCGATTTCCCCAAATGCTCCTGGAAAAGTCGTTGCTATCGATTTGCCGCGAAAGCTCTCAAAGGACGTGATCCCCTTCTGCCCAAACAAAATGAGCGAGTTTCGGTCCACAGCGGCAGCAACGTAAATAATGTCCGCACCCGCCAAATTCGCCGCGATAGCCGCAGTGCCGCCCTGGTAGATGTCGATGGTGCCGGAGATAATGCCCTGGACCGCGACAGTTGCTCCGACTTGATTGACGGACACGTTAAGACCGCGTTTGGTAAAGTAACCCCCTTCCAAGGCCACGAACAATGGCAAACTAGTGGTTCCCGATCCGGCAGTACCGACGTCCAAACGGTTTTTCTCAGGCTTGGCAAAGGCTGCCGGTTCGGCAGCTTCGGAAATCCACGGCCACACAGTCAAAAGGATCACGCACCGGATAAGGTGGCCCCATTGTCTAGTCCGAGAATTTTTCATCGCTTCCTGTGAGCGCACAAGCCCAATCATCGCTTCTTATAGGTCAGCGCTGAGAACGTATGCAATTTTGAACCTTATATCAAACTCTTTTGCGTCAACAAATTCGCCGTCGACAGGCTTCACTGGACATTTTCCTGGTGGTTGACTAAGTTGTGACAGCGCCGTTGCAAAATGGAATGACCGTGGTGCCAAGGAAAGTTTTGATAGCTCTGGTCTCACTTGTGGTGCTTCTTAAGCTCGCAGCGGCTTACGGAGAGACGACCAAACTGATCGTTGCTTATGCGTCTCCGGCGGCGACTTTTTGTCCGGGTTGGATCGCCAAGCGCGAAGGGATCTTTGCCAAATACGATCTCGACGTCGAGATGGTGCTAATGCAAGGCGCTTCGACGTACATGCCGGCGCTGGCGAGCGGCAACATCCAGGTGCTCTACGGGGGCGGCACAGCCGTGTCCCGGGCCATTGCCACCGGAGGATTCGATCTCGCAGTCATTGCCACCGAGACCCGTTATGTGCCCCTGCGAATGATGGTCAATGCTTCGATCCAAACCGCTGCCGATTTGAAAGGCAAGAAGCTTGGCGCCGGACGGGCGGGCCTCGATGAATACGCGACGATTCTCTATTTGGAAAAACTTGGATTCACACCGGGAAAAGACGTGCAAATCGTCTACCTCGGCGGCGGTGTGCCAAGCCGGGCGGCGGCGATGAAGCAAGGCTTGATCGACGGCGTGGCCGTAAATCCTCCCAACGAATACGATCTCGAGAAGGCCGGCTTTCGCGAGCTCGCCAATTTTCTCGATTTCAAGATGCCCTATGCCGGTGTGCCGCAGACTGTGAGCAAATCGTTTCGCGACCGAAACCGAAAGACAGTGGAAGATTACATGACCGCGGTCGTTGAGGGCATGCAGATCTTTCGCACAAACAAAGAGACGGCTTACAAAGCGATCTTTGAGTTAACCCGTCAGAAAGATCCGGTGCTGCTTGAGCGGACCTACGATTCTTACGCGAAACAATACGATGCCATCGGCGGTATACCCGTGCCGTGGGAAGCCGGCATCGAAAGTATGATCACCGGCTTTCACGAGCGCTTCAATCCCCAGGGAATCAAGAACCACGACCCAAAACCGTTTCTCGATCCATCGTTTGTACAAAAGGCGGTGGAACGTTTGAAGTTGGGGAAAAAGTAGGGTGTTAAAAATAAATCTGCGAACTGTCTGGCTCTCGATCCTATTCGTCTTCATCGCGGCTGGAGATATTCATCCGCAAACAGCCATGAAAAAGGCCAGGATGGGTATCCAATCTACCAACATCGGCTTTCTGCCGTTCCACGTTGCGTATCACAAAGGTTTCTATCGCGATCAGGGCATCGATCTCGAGATGATTTTCATGTCGACCCAGGCGGTCAACGCAGCCTTCGTGCGCGGCGACATCGACTATAGCGCCGCTGTCAACGGCATCATTCAGACTATCGTCCGCGGCGCTCCCGCCAAAATACTGGCTTGCGCCGTCGACCGTCCCCTGCAGTCCTTTGTAAGCAAAAAAGAGATCCGCTCCGCCCGCGAGCTCAAAGGAAAAAAGGTCGGCGGCAGTACGCCCGGTGGGACGGCGAGCTTGATGGCGGACATGGCGCTCAAACACTTCGGCCTTGAGCCGGGCCGTGATGTGGCCGTGGTTCCTCTCAGAGGAAACCGGGTAGCTGCCTTGGAAACCGGAGCGGTGGAGGCCGCTCTCCTCGGCGTGCCGGAAAACATCATCGCCGTGGACAAGGGTTATAACGAGCTTCTCTTTCTAGGGGACATCGTCAATTTTCCCCAGAACGGCTTCGGCGCCTCCGTGAAAAAGATCCAGGAGAGCCCAGGGGAGGCCTATGGCATGGTGCGGGCGACGCTTCGAGGACTCATTTTCAGTTTAGACAACCGCAATCGCGATGAGGTGATCAGTATTATTCTGAAGCAATGGCAGCTGAGCGATAAGCGGCTGGCAGCCGAAATGCTCCGGCAGTTGGGACGCGGCGTCACCCGCGACATGTCCGCCAAGCCTGAGGGAATGCAATTGATGATCGACTTGGTGCGCGAGGATTCAAAGATCTCCCAGCCATATACTATCGCCCAGATCGTCGACTACAGCTTTCTCGAAAAGGCCCGCCGCGATCTCAACGTGCCGCGGCAGTAAAGACAGTTGTAAAGCGCTGTGGTCCGCGCGCAATTTCAGACCGCCCCCTCGGAAAACCACCTGCACGAAGCTCACTCCCTTCACGCGACTATGGAACTGCCAGTCTTCACGAGGAGCGGACTTGGGCCGACGACCCGGTGGTATCAATTTTTTAACTGTCTTTGTGGGCCGTGGACACTGAGCGGACTTTAAAGTATCGTCAAAGCCGGATGGCTGATCCTATCAAAAACTCCCATACTGTGCGCGGCTATTGCGCACTCTGCACCGCGCACTGCGCGACCATCGCAACCGTCACGGATGGAAAAGTCATCCGTCTCGATGCAGACCACGATCATCCCAACGGCGGTGTTTTCTGCATCAAGGGCAAAGCCGCGCCGGAGCTGGTATATCATCCCGATCGGCTCAATTTTCCGTTGAAGCGGACACGCCCCAAGGGCGATCCCGATCCGGGCTGGCAAAGGATCAGCTGGGACCAAGCGCTGGACGACATCGCGCGGCGATTGAATTCTATTCGCGAGAGCGCTGGTCCTCGCGCCGTCGCGCTGGCCAAAGGCACCGGCGGCGGAACGTCCGTCTCGGACGCGGAACGCTGGCTGGCGCGGTTTCTCAACTCTTTCGGCAGCCCCAACTGGGTATCCACGACCCACGTCTGTAACTGGCATAAAGATACCGGCTTCACGTATACGTTCGGCGTTGAAATCCCCACGCCCGACGTGGCCCACAGTAACGCCTTTTTGCTCTGGGGGCATAATCCAAGCTCCACCTCTTTAATCCTAGCCCACGATATCGTCGCGGCAAGAAAACGTGGGATGAAAATTGTCGCCGTCGATCCGCGGCGAGTTGGCATTGCCGGCCAAGCCGATGTGCTGCTGCGGGTCCGGCCTGGCACCGACGGCGCGCTGGCCCTGGCGCTCATCGACGTCGTAATCAAGCAGAAACTTTACGACGAATCTTTCGTTCGTCAATGGACGAATGGATTTTTTCTGACTCGAGTGGACAGCGGCAGAGTTCTGACGGAAGCCGAGCTGAAAAACGGCGGGTCCCCAGAACGATTCGTCGCGTGGGACGAAATCGCCGGCATCCCCGTTGTCTACGATCCGTCCCCTGGTAGCTTTGACCGGGAGTCGGTCCGGCCCGCTCTTACGGGAGAGCACCGAGTTCTGGCCAAAGATGGCGGCGAAATTCTTTGCCGGCCCGTATTTAGCGGACTTGCAAAGCTGGCTGCGCGTTACAGCCCAGAGACATCGGCAGCAATTACTTGGGTGCCAGCCGATCAAGTGAGACACGCCGCGCACTTGCTTGCGGCGCATCGGCCGGTCAGCATGTTCATGCACAATGGAGTCGGCCAACATACGAATGCCACACAAACCAGTCGAGCCATCGCGACTCTGTATGCTCTCTTGGGCGATTTCGATCAGCCGGGAGGCAACGTGGTCTTCCCCAAGGCACCGTTGAATGCGGTGGCGGGCAGAGAATTTCTCCCGAAGGAAATCGCCGCGCAAAGAATCGGGCGGGAGCGCAAGCCGCTTGGACCGCCGGCCAAGCCCGGCAACTGCGCCGCCTACGATATTTTTACCGCTATCCTCGAAGGCCGTCCCTATCCGGTCAAGGCGCTACTGAATTTTGGTTCAAACACGATCCTATCCACCGGCGATTCTAAACGGGCGCGCGCAGCTTTTCGCGCGCTGGAGTTTGCTGTTGCCGCGGAATTCTTTATGACTCCTACGGCGGAACTCTGCGACTATGTACTGCCCGCCGCCAGCTTTCTCGAGATGAGCAATGTGACCAACGACTTCAAACACCGGCCCCAGGGAAAACTTCACTTGCAATATCGCCCGGCGGTGGTACCGGCGCTGGCGGAACGGCGCTCCGATACCTGGATGATCTTTGAATTGGCGAAACGCCTGGGTCTAGGAACTTATTTCTGGGATGGCGACATAGAGGCTGCTTATGAATATGAATTAGCTTCGACCGGGCTATCATTGCAGCAATTGAACGCGTCGCCCGGGGGAATAACGCTTCCTGCGGCTCCGCGCTATGGTAAATATTCCGCGATAGACGAAACCGGCGCATCACGCGGCTTCAACACCCCCGACAAGAAAGTCGAGCTTTATTCGCATAGCTTTGCCGCCCACGGCTTTCCCGCACTCCCCGAATATGAAGAGCCCCTGATCAGTCCCGTGAGCCGTCCGGACATTGCCGGCGAATATCCCCTCGTGCTGACCAACGCGAAGTTCACGACTTACATCCATAGCCAGCTGCGCGGTCTCTCCAGCCTGCGCAAAGCGGCGCCGGAACCCGCCGCCGATATTCATCCGCAGACCGCGGAACCCTACGGAATCAAAGACAAAGAATGGATGATTATAGAAAGCCCACGCGGCTCCATCCGCGCAAAGGCAAGAGTTACCGAAGGCATTGCGCCCGGGGTCGTCTGTTGCCAGCACGGATGGTGGCAAAAATGTAAAGAGCTTGATCTTCCCGGCTACGACTCATACGACGAAGCATCGGCTAATCCGAGCCTCCTCATCGGTTCCGAGATCGCCGACCCGATCAGCGGCTCGCTGCCGCACCGCTCCTATCTCTGCCGGGTGCGACCCGCGCAGTGACCGGCAAGTTATTTAAGAATTTTTCGCGCAAATTCCCCCGCCGGCTCGCGCCATTCGGTAATGATATCCTCACCGTAAAAACGGACTTTTTCGTATTCTTCCGGCGTCGTAACATCTTTCGCGGCGGGCGTATTGAACTTTGCTAACCACTTGGTGTCGACGTCGAGCCGGCGCGTGCCTTGCGTCAAAGCCCGGCTGTAGAGCTCCTGGCCTTCCTTACTCAGCAACCAGTTGATGTAAACTTTCGCCCCGTCCGGATGCGGGGCGTTGCGCATCACCGCCACCGTCCCGAACCCATTGCTGCCGCTGGTTCCTTCCTTGATGGTGCTTAACGCCTTTATCGGCAGGTTCGCTTTGATATAAGGATCGACAAAACGCTGTGATAAGCCGAGCGCGATGACGAGAGTTCCTTTGGCCAGACCCACGGCGAGTTGTTGGCCATCGCGGCTGATGAACAACTCTTGCTGGGCAAGTTTTTGTAAGAACTCTTTGCCCTTGATTTTCATCAAGAACCCCCACAGGCCCTGGCCCGCGCTCGGGATGCGCGGCTCGAAAAGTCCGATTCTACCTTTCCACTTGGGATTCAAAAGGTCGTCGTAGGAATTGATCTCGCCCGGCTTCAACAGATCAGCGTTAAAAAAGGGCGGCACGGAAAAATCCGCTGAGAAAGAGTAAATGAACCGGTTGTTTTTCATGTTATCTTCCCACATATGCCCGCCCCACCACTGGCGCGGATCTTTGACCTCGGGAAGAATCAAGTATTCAAAAAACGGAGCCAGCATGTTCTCGTTCATGAGCGGCTCCAACGTGCCGGAACCTCCGTGAAGAACATCGAAGTAACGGACGCCGGCCTTGAACTCCGAAGCGGCCTTACCGGCATTTTGCGGACCGGGCGCGGAGATCAGCTCCATTTCAATGCCAAATTTTTGCTCGAACGTTTCCTTGTATTGTTTTCTCAATACCGCGGTGGGCGGACCGCCGGCGACGATTTTTCCTTCCTTTTTTGCGGCTTCGACTGTCCTCTTCCATTCATCTTGAGACTCCGCTGAATAAGCAATTGCGGCAAGGAGCAGCACGGCGACAACCAAAGGAAGGACTCGGAGTTTGCACCGCGGAGGCGCCGAGGTCGCAGAGGGGAGAGTTTGAGATGATAAATCTCTGCGTACTCCGCATTGCTTAAGAGTTTTCGCAGCTTGCGCAAACTTTCCCATGGTCAATAACTCCTCAACACGGGAGATTTACTCGCGCCAAGACGCCAAGCGCGCCAAGTTCGGAATTGTTTTTCATTTGCGGCCTTTGCGTCTTTGCGCGAGATATTCCGAAATTTGGTTGCGGCGTAGCCGCCCCGTGTTCTATGGATGGCTATCCGTGCACCCACCGGTCGACGTCGATCTCGTAGCCCTTATCCTGCGAGATGTCGAAGGGGTTTCGGTCGGGATCGAAGCCACGGTACTCGGCCATTGGCCGGCTACTCGGTCGCTGACTGATGCAGCCTTCGGGCAAAGAATTCAGGAAATGCTCGATATCGGTCACCAGCCAACCGAAGTGGTTGAGGCCGTCCCGAGGGCTTTCCCGTTCATTCATGTCGCGGCGCGTGCGGTCCGGCAAGATCGCCATCGCGGTCTCCCCGTCCGCCGCCCAACGCACCACCCGGTTTTGCGCGCGGATTTTTTTACTCGTGGTTGACTCGCGAAAGCCAAAGACGTTGACATAGAAGTCGAGCACCTCGTCGTTGTTGGGGACACATTCGGCGATGTGGCGAATGCACGGAAACGTACGCTCGACCTTTGGCGCGTGGAACTGATGAGTGGAAAGGCTTACGACCTGGCCGCAGGGATCGGTCACGCGGTAGTCGCCGTGGAACAGGTCCCCCTCTTCTTGGCGAATGTCGCTCTTGGGCGCGAAATCTTTGAGCCGATCTTCGATCTGACCGATATCGTCAATGGTGATCCCGAGGTGGCTGATGCCCAACTCGCTAGCACCGTCCCGCGGTTTGAGTATCGAGATATTGTAAAAGCCGTCTGTAAGCGCAACGTCTCCCTTATCGGAGCGGCCGAGCTCGCGCATCTCGAAGTAGGTGGAGTAAAAATGAGCCAAAGTCTCTGGATGTTCGCTGACAATGGCGAGATACCGAATTTGTGAATCCATACTTGCTCCTCCTTTCGCTGGCGGGAAGTTAGCATCCGGCGCCAACTGAGTCAATTATTATGAGTATTCGGTAGTTCAGTTTAGCAAGATTGAAGATGTCGCCGCCATCGATATCCTCTGAGTCCTGTTCCAGAAGTTCCAATCGTTCAAGTCGTTCAGCCCCCCAAACAGCAACCCTTAAGCCTCCGAAAGACATAAATGAAACTGAACCGTTCGTCTTGACGCAGGCCGGATGCCTCGGTTAGGAGTTGTGGAGATGAATCCAAAACGCGCTCCGGATGTCCGAAAAAAAAGAACCGTCATCGGGGCGATCCTGACACTTCTCTTCGCCGGTCTCTCGTCCTCACTCTTTGGTCAGGAGCGGATGACGCTCAAGAGGATTCGTATCGGCATGCCGAATCGCGGAGTTCCCAACCTCGGTTTGGTCGCTGCCCAGCGATACGGTTTCTTTCGCACGCAAGGGTTGGAGGCGGAACTGATTGTCATGCGGCCAAGCCTCTCGCTGCAGACTTTGATGGCGGGCGATTTGGATTTTTCCACGGTTCTCGCGTCCGCAGCCCGGGCGAGTGTGAGCGGCCTTCCTTTCCGTATCCTCATGACCTTGACCGTTGGGCCGGATTTCTCTCTTGTCGTGCGGCCCGAGATCCGTCGGATGGAAGATCTCAAGGGCAAAACCTTGGCAGTGTCCGGCGTCGGGGAATTTACTGATGTCGGAACACGATTGCTGCTCAAAAAATACGGCTTGATGCCCGAAATAGACGTCAAACTGCGAGCATTATTCGGTAACCATCCCTTGCGTCTGAGCGCCCTGCAAGCGGGACAGATCGATGGTACCGTGATGGCGATGCCCTACAAAAAGATGGCGGTAAAAATGGGCTTCAGGGAACTGGTTCACCTGCGAGAAGTCATCCACACGCCCCAGGGTGGTCTTGTCACTACGGTGCAAAAAATTCGCAGCGAGCCGGATCTGGTTCTTCGCGCCGTAAAGGCAGCCATCATGGCCAACCGTTTTTTGAAAGAGCACAAAGGCGAATTCACCAAACTGCTGGCGCAAGAATCAGGAGTTCACGATCCCGTAGTGGCCGGTTTAGTTCATGAAGAGGCCGTGAAATTGTATTCCGATAACGGGCTCATTTCAGATGACGCGATGCAGGAGTTTGTCGTCAATTCCAAAGAATCGCTGAAAGTGTCGCGGGAGGTTTCACTCTCAGAGGTCGCTGACTTTAGTTTCTCTCGGAAAGCGATGAGTGAATTAAAATAGTTCGCAAGCATCAGGCCTGAATACCGATTTGTTGTTCTCTCCCTCCGCAATGTACGCGCTAAAGAAACTCCCTACGCACAACATGCAGTCTGGAAAATCCGGTTTCGATTATTTTGTTTTGCCCCTGAGCCGGGCCAAAGCGCTAACGCCGAAGACTCCGATACCCAAAAGCGGGATGCCCAACCAAAAGCGTTGGCGCTCTCTTGCCTGGCTGCGAAGATGGTTGAGCACCATCTGGTCACCAGCGGTAATTTCGCTTCGGCTTGCAAGATATTGTCTAAGACGCTCCTGTTTTTCTTCGGATATTTTTCGGGTTCCCCATTGTACGTCCTGCTGCATAGCGCGAAGTTGCTGGATCTCACTGAGTCCGCGCTGAACCGCCTCTTGGCTGTCCTGATAGGTTTCGCGCTCATCGGAGGTAAGGAAGCTGAGCTGGACGGAGGGTACCGCCTTTTCCAGCCAGTTAAGCCAGTGGTGATCCATCCGGGGAAATATCAATAACAACAGGCCAGCAAATCCCATCGCGGTGAAGGTAGCAATGCCGATACCGTTTAGGGCCATCAGCCCTTTGGCTCTAGTCCGTCGGATGAGAGCTTGGAGACCGAGGCAAGCAGCGACGGCCGCCATGAAGACGCCGAAGGTTGTCACCACGGTGGCCCCAGTGGGAAGGTCCCAGACAGCAGAGGCAACAAGACCGAGAACGCTGACAACGAAGCCAAGGCCCCAGCCGATTATTAGTCTTCCGGTGATAGATCGAGCGAGAAGGGCAGCGATGGCCGCCGGCACAATCAAGTAAGAAAAAACCAGGAGGACGCCGGCGATTTGGACGGAGCTGGTAACGACAAAACCGAAGGAAGCATAGAAGAGGAAATCCCACCAACCGATCCAACGCCTCTTGCTGAGAGCTGTCGGAACATCGAAAGAAATTTCCAGCAGGGGCCGGCGCACCGCCCAGTGGACTGCACCCACAATCCCATACAGAATCGCCAGGGTGCCAACTTCCTTCAGCGTTACCGTAAGGATGCTGCCCACGAGAAGCTGTTTGATATGCTCGCTCCCTTGTGGCGCCCGATCCACAACCAGGACAGCCGCCGCTGCCGACACCGCATAGACGATTCCAATGATCGCTTCTTGAGGGATCGGCGCTCGATGGGTTCGACTTATAGCGAACAGGAAACTTCCACCGAAGGTGAACGCCAGGGCGTACCAGTAGGCGGCTCCGCTTTGGATCGGGTGGCCGGCCAGTAGCGCGACCGTGATTCCCAAAGCCGCCACCTGCGCCAAGGCCAAGTCAACAAAGATGATGCCTCGGGCCAAGACATGTAGGCCCAGATACACGTGGATCCCTGTGAGAACCAAGCAGGCCAGAAACGGCACCCAGAGAAATTCAATCACAAGCGTCTCATCTGAGGTTGGAGTACTGGAGTGATGGAGTAATGGAGTGATGCTTTAAATACTCCCACACTCCATTTCCTACTGTGCGGCCCTTGCGGCTTGTGAAAGGCGCTTGATGTTGAAGTCGAAGAGGCTGAGATAATCCGCGGCCCCTGGATCTCCGCCCACCGAGGGAATCAGTGTGACGGCGGTGGCGCCGCTTTGCGTCGCCACCTGCCTCACCATAGATGCGTTCGAGTAAGGGTCGGCTATCAGTAACCTGATCCCTGAATCTCGCATTTTCTGAATGAGGTTATCCAGATAGGACGGTGAAGGTGGCACTCCGGGACTGGGCTCGACGACAGCGACAATTGTCAGACCGAAGCGTTGGGCAAAGTACGGCCAGGTCTCATGAACCGCCACCACTCGTAGTCCTTTGTACGACGCCATAGTCTGTAGCCAGCCTTTTAGCCGGCCGTCCAGCTGTTCGACGAATCGTTTTCTGTTGGCCTCAAAGTAGGGACGGTCTGCGGGAGCGAGGCGTAACAAAGCTGCCAGGATACCTGCGGTGATAGGCCGGCTATTTTCCGGATCAAGCCAGTAGTGGGTGTTGCCGAAACCGTGAAGGTGAGTTCCTTTCTCCGCCCTCACTCTCGGAGTCTCGGATTGGAGCAGTTGAATTCCCCTGGAGGTATCGAGATAGTGCGGGCTGTCAAGGGTGAAGCGCGAGTCGCCCACCGTGTCCAGGGCCCGGCCAAGCCAGGGCTCGTGGTCCAAGCCGATCCTTACCAGCAGGGCAGCCGCTTTGAGCTTGGCTAGTTGACCCGGCTTCACCTCCACAGCGTGTGGATCCTGGAGAGGAGGAGCTAAGCTCTCTACCCGAACCCTTTCCCCGCCCACTGCTTCAACCAGGGCTTTGAGGTCCGTCGAGGTGGTGACTACAGGAAGCGGCTCGGCACCCCAAGCGGCGGCGGTCCACAGCAAGAAGAATGCAAGCGCGCAAAGCACCCGTTACTTCTTTTTTGTAAAAACCGACTTCGGGATCATGCAGTGGACCCCTTTGCGGATATCGACCACTTGGGTCACGCGGCAGTCAGCCACAATGGATGCCAGCGAATAAGCCTCGTACCGATCCAAGGGGACCATCTTCTGTTGCGTTAGGAAATCTACGGTTTCGCGCACTGCATTGACCGTCGCTTTGTTCAGATCTTCATCGAGCCCCATCGAGATCCAGTGGGTTTTGGTCTCTATTCGCGGCCACTCGAGCTTCATGTCCTTGCGGACAATTGGCTGCATCACGAACTCACGGAAGGCGCACTCGAGCGCTGTAAGGTTGAACTCACCGTTTCCCTGCCTGCAGTGCGCGTCCCCAACCCAGATGAGCCCTCCCTTAAGGAAAACCGGGATGAAGATCGTGCTTCCTTCTTGGAGCTCGTTGAGGTCCATGTTGGAGCCGTTCTTCCAGGGTCGGAGGGTTGAAACCGGCGCCATGGCATCTTTAGCCCCGCCCTTGCGCGGTGAGGGGTCGTCGGGATCAATCCCTACCGCCAGAACGCCAGGGAACGGCTTAAGATCAATCGTGATTCCAGGTTTAAACTCGGCTTGACGATTCTTCCAATCGAGATTGAAGTACCTCACAAATCCTTCAGGAAATTCGGCCGCCAGGGCGCCGATGGTGGGAAACTCCTTACCCGGGAGGTTGAAGTTAAACCCAAATGCCTTGGGGGTGATACTTAAGATCCGGATTTCCATCACATCTCCAGGCTCGGCGCCGTTGACGTAGATCGGGCCGGTCACGGAATGCGGGCCACCGCCAGGGTTGGCCTTCCTGAGCGCGACAATCTCCTCCATCGTGGTCCCGGGCTGGATCTTGTCGTGAGAGTGCATCATGGTCTCGACGGAGACGATATCCCCTGAATCCACCGTAAGCTTGGGAGACTCGTTAGGATCAAGCCATCCCCACTGCGTCGTTTCCAAAGTGGCGGGAAGCTTGTGACGCTTCGGCGCTGCCTGTTTTGCTTCAGCCGCTTGCGCGCTTTCTACGGTGAGGTTTGCGACAAACAGCAGGTTAAGAGCTGCGAGCACCGTGATCATTAGCTTCTTCATTCTGAAGATTACCATGGCATGACTCCTTTCCTGTCTTCCTTTTGGAATGCAGGTGTAAATTTTTATGCACGTGCCGCTCTAAAAAATCGCGACCCCCTGTTGCAAGTTGATCGGTTGCTTGATCCGACGTTGCTTTCATTTATCCACTTTTACATCGACCAGAACGAAATCATCGGACTCAAGAGATTTTTGTAGAATCGGTCGCACCTCTTCGGGCCGAGTAATGGTGTAGCCTTTGGCGCCGAACAGCTCGGCCATGCGCGCGAGGTCCGGCACGAAAAGCTCGGTACCGATGACTCGACCGCCATAATGATGAATCTGATCCCGCTTCATGCCGCCGTAGGCGTTATTGCGCAGAACGATGGCGAGCACCGGAATATTATGCAATCGGGCCGTCGCAAGCTCTTGCTGCTCCATCATGAAGGAACCGTCGCCGGTGACGCAGACGACACGCGTGCCAGGGAGACCGAGCTTTACACCCAGGGAAGTAGCGAACGCGGTGCCGATGGCACGGAACTCACCGGCGTGAATGATCGGCTTCGCGGCGTCGATGTTACGCAACAGGTCGCCGGTCATGCCGGACGTCACTAGTATCTCTGTCCCGGTTAACAGTTCATTGAGAGTTTTGAGCACCGAGTCATAGTTTAGGCTTCCATTTGCAGTTTTTTTGTCTAGATCGTTTCGCCAGGCCTGTTTCGCTTGCTCTAATTCTCGAGCTCTTCCGGCACCCCCAGCAACCGGTGCGTTCGGCCGTTTTGACTTAATGCCGTCAATGATCGCGCGCAGCGCCGTTTTCACATCCGCCTGCACCGATAACTGAGTCGGATAATTCCGCCCAAGCTCGTCGGGGTCGATATCGATCTGAATGATTTTCGTCTGATCGGGAATTGTTCGATGGCCGAAACCCATTGTCGTTCCTTCGCTAAAAGTTGTCCCCAGAGCCAAAATGAGATCGGAGTTGAGGAAAAACTCCTTGGCGTAGGGTCTGCCACCGACTCCGAGACAACCAAGGGCCAGCGGATGATTCTCGGGGAACACACCTTTTGCCGTGTAACTAGTAGCTACTGGCAACGACAAAAGCTCCGCCAGCTCTTGAACCTCTCTTTGCGCGCCGGACCAATCAACCCCCGTGCCCACGAGCACGACCGGAGCAGTCGCCTTCAGTAGTAGATCCACCGCCATGTTAGCCGACCGGGAGTCAATGGAAGGAGCGGCGGGATCGGCTGTCGGAGAAAACGTCAGTGGTTCGGGAAGCGCTGCCGTCTGTAGATCGGCCGGAATAATGAGAAAAACGGGACCCTGCCGCCCCCTGGTCGTTAGATGAAAAAGCGAATCCAAGACGGAGCCGATCTCCTCCACCCTTTCAAGCCGCAAACTCTGCTTGGTGATCGGCTCAAACAACCGCACATGCTCCATGCCGTGCCAGGAAGACCAGGCGCCTTTGCTCGAAGAAGCCGTGTTGATGTCCGAGGAGATCACGAACAGCGGCACAGACTCTTTGTGAGCTTGAGCGACAGCCGTGACGATGTTGGTCGCCCCGCCACCCGCGGAAACCAGGCAGACCGCCGGCTTCTTAGCAGCACGCGCGTAGCCGAGAGCCATGTTTCCCGCGCCCCCTTCATGCTGCGAGTTGATGAACCTGAGGTGCGGACGCTTCGCTATGGCATCGCCCAGCGCAAAAGAGGTATGGGCCAGCACGCCGAAGATATGCCGGACATTTTGCGAGCTAAGATACTCTATCACCGTTTCCGCAATGTTCGTTTCAGCCATGCGAGTGGTCCTCCTTCATGATACGCCTCATTAGTTCAGGCTGGACAAAAAAGCAACACAGAATGGCAAAGAAGCAAGGTCATAGAGCTTCAACAAACAGCTGGCGTGCACAACCACAAATCTACCACCGATTTGTCGATGAATTGTGCATGTGAGAAAAAAAACAACGTCTGAAGGATTTCTCCTCACTTAAAAATGGCGATCAATCTTTTTGCGTTGGTTTTTCGGCGAAAAAAGAAGCTGGCATACCACTTGCGTTTAGTCTCTATGCAGAACGCAACGCGCTAAAGCTTTTCAAGAAAGGAGAAATGATGAAGAGAAAAAAACCAGTACTGATAGCAATCATTCTAAGTGGGGCGATCGGACTTGCATCAAGTCCGCTTTGGTCCCAAGAGACTTCGGGGGAAAGACGACAGTCGAATCCCAATCAAACTCGACCTGGCCGCGATCAAGACGTGCCCGGCATTAACCAGTTGGGTACTCCCGAATTGTCAAGGAATGATATGAGAGCAGTCGAGCAGGCCTTGCAATCGAAGGGATACAAGCCCGGAAAGATCGACGGAGTGGTGGACGATGAGGCGCGTGCAGCTATTCGGGCGTTCCAAAAGGATAATGGCTTTTCAGTCACGGGTATGGTCGATCAAAAAACGGCCGAACGTTTAGGTGTGACAATCAGCTCGAAATCGGGAAGATCGTCGACGAGCGGGGCATCACGTCGAAGCGGAACGAATTCCGATTCGAAGTCAAAACCAGGCGACGATCAGAGCCTTCCTCCAGCAGGAACTCGTAATTAACTGAAGCGTCAAGACCGTTGCGTTCAGAATTACAGTCTTGGCTAATAGATTGACCGCTACGGAAGGCGGGCGAATGCCCGCCTTCCCGTTTGCTGTAGAATTGTCTGCAGTCCTTATTTCTTAAACTGGTGCCCAAGCAGATGCAATAATTCGTTAAACTGACGCTGCATCGCGATCATTTGCTCCCGCATGTGAAGGGCGACCTCAGCTCCTTCCAAGTTCACTCCCATCTCTTGGATTAGAAGATGGGCCACGCGAACACGTTCGACCTGCTCGCGGGAATAAACTTTTAGCTTACGTCGAATAATAGGCTCGATGATGTGCTCTCGCTCCAGGGTATCGATAAATTCCCGAGGGACGTTGCATATCTCGATGACTTCTGACACTCGAAGATATTTTCGTGCCATGGTTCAGCTCTCACAAGCGTAGGTCTTTGCGCACGTTCTCGCCGTAAGCGCGATCAATTTTCTCGATAACATCTTGAGCGATTTCGTCCTTCGGCACCCGTACCATCAGATGCAAATACAAGTCTCCCGCCGATTCTCTCCCATGCGCCGGGACTCCCTTGCCTTTCACGCGAAGACGCTGACCGCTTTGAGCACCCGCGGGGATTCTTACTTTCACAATGCCCACGGGTGTAGGCACCTCGATACTGGCGCCACGGACGGCTTCTCCCACGGTGATTGGCAGGTCCATAGACAAATCTCTGCCCGAGCGCGTCAATATGGGATGCGGTCTAATTCGTGGCACGATGTAAAGATCGCCGGGTGGTCCTCCACGGACCCCCGCTTCACCTTTGCCGCGCAGACGAATACGTTTGCCAGCTTCGGCTCCCGGCGGAATGTTAACTCGCATCGTTTCTGGTCGCAGGATGCGTCCAGTTCCACCGCACGCGGTGCATGGATCTCCGGGTAGTTTTCCGCTTCCCTGACAGCGCGGACAAGTGATGCGAAATTGCAGCGGTCCCTGAACTACAGGCTTGCTGCCGGAACCTCCACACTCGGGACATGTCGTCGGCGCGCTTCCCGGTTTAGTTCCGGCTCCATGACAGGTTTCGCATTCCACACGCCGCTGCAAGGTCAGTGAGGTCTGAAAACCGCGCACGGCGTCGAGGAAATCGATATCCATCGCCGCTTCGATATCCTCGCCGCGAGCCGGGCCCGACGGTGTTCTCCGGGCGCCTCCAAACATACCGCCTAGATCACCGAAGATGTCGCCCAGATCATCCATGTTGTACTGATAGCCACCGCCACCTCCCGCCGATTGTTGCTGCCAATCGCGATAGCTCCGCGCCTTCTCGGCGTCAAAACCGGCGGCCAGCCCCGCTTCGCCGAATTCGTCATAAAGTTTTCGCTTTTCCGCATCGCTCAAAACGTCATAAGCAACCGAGAGCTCCTTAAACTTGTTCTCAGCCTCTTTGTTTCCCGGATTGATGTCGGGATGGTACTTTCGCGCGAGTTTGCGATAGGCCTTGCGAATATCGTCCTGCGACGCGTTGCGTTCGACGCCTAGCGCTCGGTAGTAATCAGTTTCAGCCATTGGTATCGTAGAATAGCGCTGACGCGCTGACTTTCAAGAGGAACGTAAGCATTCCGCTGCTTCCCCTACGTATTTTTTGAAACCACTGGAAAAAATCTAGAGCTAGAATCGCTCACTAAAGCTCTTTAAACGTGCGCGCTCTCCAGACAGCTTCGGAAGATTCAAAAAGCAGTTTTCAAAGGGGACAGCTGCTTCACTCAAAAAAACCGTGCTCCAATATAGATTTTTCTCGGGTCATTTTTCCAAGGTTAATTTTGCCTCCGTTGGTACAGAGTTTGCGAAATTATCGGATCGATGACTCGTTCTTAACGAGCGGAAACTTCGCGTATCACAGGCTGGACAGATGGGGCTTAGTGCTTAGATTTATCGCAGTCTTGGCAAAAATCCCGTAGCTATAGCATTCGGTGATCCGTCGAGGAAAAGGAATGAAACCAGAAAGCAACACGAGTTATGAGAATTGCCCAGGTCGCGCCCCTTTACGAACGGGTTCCTCCTCTCTATTACGGTGGAACCGAGCGTATTGTTTCCTACCTTACTGAAGAACTGATCAACCAAGGTCATGACGTAACCCTGTTCGCGAGCGGTGACTCCATCACCAAAGGCCGTCTAATCTCGCCCTGCAAGCGTTCGCTTCGATTGGATCCGGCTTGTGTGGATCGGTTGGCATATTATTTCCTTGAGCTCGAGCAAGTCTTCCAAGATGCCGCGTTCTTTGACATCATCCATTTCCACATCGATTACTTGCATTTTCCCTTCTCGAGAAGGATCGATGTGCCCAACGTTACTACCCAGCACGGCCGATTGGACCTGCCGGATTTGGTCCCGCTTTATAGTGAGTTCGCCGATATGCCGGTTGTTTCCATTTCTAACTCCCAACGAACACCCTTGGCCCGAATCAATTGGCAAGGAACGGTTTATCATGGCCTTCCGTTGGATCTCTACAAGTCTCAAAGCAGGGTTGGCAGCTACCTCGCATTTGTGGGGCGAATTTGCCCGGAGAAGCGGCTCGATAGAGCCATCGAGATAGCCAAACGGGCGAATATGAAGCTCAGGATCGCGGCCAAGATCGATCCCATCGATCAGCACTACATGGAGACGCATATTCGGCCGCTCCTGGATCATCCACTGATCGAATTCGTCGGTGAGATAGGTGAAAAGGAAAAACCAGAGTTTCTGGGCAATGCCTATGCGTTACTGTTCCCCATTGATTGGGAAGAGCCTTTCGGATTGGTGATGATCGAGGCGATGGCATGCGGTACACCGGTTATAGCCTTTCGACGCGGCTCGGTCCCTGAGGTTATCGACGACGGGGTTACCGGCTTCATCGTTGACCACATCGAACAATCATTACACGTTCTCGACAAAGTCCTTCATTTTGATCGACAACATTGCCGGAGGGTTTTCGAAGAGCGTTTTTCGGTTGCCCGCATGGCGGGAGATTACCTAAAGATCTACGAAAGGCTGCTTGAGGTTAAAAATCAGTCCCGACTCCGGCGTTTGGCCCAAGCGGCTAAACCTTCAGAGTTCGCGCTGCCTGAGAATGGTGCTGCCAGTCATGCCAGCTCTTCTTGAAGCGGCATGAAGCGCATCAAGTTTCGGTAAGAACCTCCAAGGCTCCTTCGCGGCGTTTGATTTCTACCGTTGCATAGCGGGCACGCCCGTGAACGAGCACGTCGGCAGAGCTATTGCCAACTTTGAGATTCTCGATCCGAATCTCATCCAGGAAGTCCGGCAAAACCGGTCGAATAAAAAATAGTCGCGACGTGCCCGCATCGATCTTCATTCCCAGAATGGCTTGAAGCAACATAAAGACGGAAGCAGCCGCCCACGATTGGGGAGAGCAGGCGACCGGATATGGTACTGGGCCTTCACCGTCACGACGATAGAAACCGCAAAACAACTCGGGAAGACGGTATTCCACGAACAGACTGGCGTCAAACAAACCACTGAGAATGCGGTTTGCATGGTCCTTAAACCCGTAACGAGCGAGACCCGCCGCGATAATTGCGTTATCATGCGGCCAAATCGAGCCGTTATGATAAGCCATGGGGTTAAAGCGCGGTTCCGAGACAGCGATGGTACGCACACCCCACCCGGAAAAGGAATTCGCCTGCATCAACGTATTGGCAGTCCGCGCTGCCTGTTCCGTCTCGGCTAGGCCCGTATAAAGGCAGTGGCCGGCATTGGATGCGCTTACTTTGCATTGTTGCTTCTCGCCGTCCAACGCCAAAGCATAAGTCGAAATCTCCTCGCACCAGAACGCTTTCTGAAAGGTTTCTTTCAAGACTTCGGCCTGGGTCAACAGCACCCTTGCCCTCTTAGCCTGGCCTAATGCGGAAGCGATTGCAGCGCCTGCAAGTTTTGCGGCATAGGCGTACCCTTGCACTTCGCAGAGCGCAATCGGGCCTTCCGCCAGTTCGCCATCTTTGTGGAATACCGAGTCCCAAGAATCTTTCCAACCTTGATGGATCAAACCTTTAGACGAGCGGCGTTCGTATTCGACAAATCCGTCGCCGTCGCGGTCGCCATAGTTGTCAATCCAACGGAGCGCAAAATCAATGTGGGACCAAATCGATTTGATAAAACCCAAATCATGGGTGCATTCTAAATAAGCCCCGGCAAGCATTACGAATAAGGGCGTGGCATCGACGCTGCCGTAGTAGAGATCGAAGGGGATCTCGCGCAAAGCCGCCATCTCGCCCTTGCGCGTCTCATGCAAGATCTTACCCGGCTCGGCGTCCCTGGCCGGGTCTCTTTGTTTCGCCTGAAACGCTGCCAAATAGCCCAGGACTCCGCGGGCGATTTCCGGATTCACCCAAAGATATTCCAAAGCGGTGATTATTCCGTCCCGGCCAAATGGCGTGCTAAACCATGGTACGCCCGCATATGGATAAAACCCAAAGGGAGTCGACGTGAACATCATGTGAAGATCAGACGAAGAGCGAACTAGCCACTCGTTGAATTGCTTGCTGGACGTGCGGATTCGACAGTCCCGTGCCCGAAGATTTTCTAGCGTCCCTTTTACTTCGGTGTGAGCCCGGCTGTTGCGCATGTCAGCAGTAGCCGAGCCATTGACTTCGCAACCGTAGGTCAGAAGGAATTCTCTTTCTTCTTTCGGCCCGAGATGTTCAATGTACGTGACTGCGGATGCGATTAGATCGCTGGGCGCTGCAGCACACTGGATGCGCATCCGGCGCAGCACGCCGTCCAGCCCGTCGTAAGCAAACCAAAGCTGATCACCGTCGGTTTTTCCGACACTGCGAACGCCCCGGCGCTCACGGGTCATACCGCGCACTTCGAAAAGATCCGCGAAATCCGCATCGAACTCGATCGAAAAACGAACTTCGACAGATGATAAGCCGTAATTGATAAATCTCAGCGTCTCATGGCACATCGATTGACGCAGCAGCTTTGTTCGCGTGATGTGCAAAGTTCCACGCGGGATGAGAAGCTGTCCTCTCTGGTAAACATCCGGGTTGGTTAGATTCACGACAAACAGCGAATTGTCTTGCTTGACCACGGAATTGAGTAGAAACGGCCGGGCATTGCCGAGCTTGAACAAAAGGCGCGAAAGGAAACGGGTTCCCTCGTGATAGAGCCCCTCTTGACCTAAACCAGCCGCTTGAATATCGCCGTGAGGATCAAAAACCGCAAATGTTTCGGCGTCTTTTAAGACTCTACTGACGTAATCCGCAGGAGCATCGGTTGCTAGTATGTAGAATGTATCTTCCAATGGATGGATCGTGGCTTCCATAAGAGTCCTCGATTATGGATCGGATGATGAAATGAAAAAGACGCGAAATGCGATGGGCTTTCTCTTATTCTAATGATTTCTCAAATGGCATCAATACCTTTGATTCATGCACGTGAAAGATTGGCAGTGCGAAGTATTTGCGACATCGATTGATCTCCAATTTTACACTGTGCCGACTTTCAAGCACAGTCTGTATCTAAAACCCGTTCATCCAGTGAAGCAATTTGTCGAAAAATCCAGATCACGTTTCAAAGGCTCACGTCAAATGAACATTTTTTCGAGCTGGCACAACGCTTGCTCAAATTAAGAGATAGACCTGGTTCGAGGAGGTAGTATTATGGCAGGTAAGAATACGGCTGCGTTTGGGATTTATCCCAACCGCGTGGCTTTGGAAGAAGGACTCGCGGCTCTTCGCGACGCAAATTTTCGTCATGAAGATATTTCGATTCTCTATCCTGATAATGAAGGTACAAAAGACTTTGGCCATGAAAAAGCGACGAAAGCTCCCGAAGGGGCTTCGGCAGGCGCCGGTACCGGCGCGGTGATCGGCGGCGTTTTAGGCTGGCTGGCAGGAATAGGCGCCATTGCTGTTCCCGGTATCGGTCCTTTTATCGCGGCGGGTCCTATTCTAGCAGCCCTTGCGGGTGTTGGCGCTGGCGGCGTTGTAGGAGGTATTGCCGGAAGCCTAATCGGTGTCGGAATTCCTGAATACGAGGCAAAACGGTATGAAGGCAGAATTAAGAAAGGCGGCATTCTGATCTCTGTGCATTGTGACGATTCGAACTGGACTCATAAAGCCAAGACTATTTTACATGAGACGGGTGCCGAGGACGTATCCTCAACGGGAGAGGCTCGGGCTGATTTTGCGAAGAGCGATAAACCGTTGCCACGTCGCCGCGTGCGAAGTGAGTTATAGCGGACCATTCATGACTAAGTAAATTTCTACGAGCGCCAGCGGGATGATAAATTACTAAACTGTAACGGTTTTGTCAGTGTGTGAGCGGCACTCGCTCTTCGGCTAAGGCCGCTCACATGCAACTTGTCACATTCCGCTGAACCCACGATTCATCCTTCCATCACCTAACCACTTCTTATTTCTCCAAAAACTGCTTTAGCTTTTTCTTGCTTTGTTTGTTGTTCTTCCTTTTTCCTTGTCAACAATAAGCAAATCACATAAAAAGAAGCTGATGCGTCGGTTTGCCTATGACCACGCATTGTTCGTAAAATGACGCGATATTTTCAGACCGCGGCATTCATTTGCGTCCTCGCCGTTTTGTACTTTAGCGCCGGCGCCTTCGGCTTGTCATTGGCGCACGTTCATCCAAGCGCTTCTGCAGTCTGGCCGCCTAGTGGGATTGCGTTAGCGGCCATCCTCTTATGGGGTTATCGGGTCGCCCCGGGAATAATTCTCGGCGCTCTCGCCATCAACATCACCCTAGCAGGCTCGATCGTCACCGGACTTAGCATCGCAGCGGGCAACACCTTTGAAGCGATCCTGGGAGCTGGATTGGTTTGCCGCTTTGCCAACGGTCCAAACGCATTCGAACAAACGAAAAACATCCTCAAGTTCATCTTATTGGCCGTGATTCTGAGCACACTCGTCGGTGCTACGATTGGAGTGTCCAGCCTGACCCTGTCGGGATTCGCCCGATGGGATGAATTTTTCAATATCTGGCTCACCTGGTGGCTCGGAGATGCGGTGGGCAACTTGATCGTTGGTTCCCTAATCGTGCTTTGGGTGACGCAACCGTTGTTGCCCATAAAACCCGTGCAAGTTTTGGAAGCGACAGGCGTGATAGTCGTGCTGGTTTTGGTCGGCTGGGTCCTGTTCTTAACAGAAATCCCCTCCGGTTTGGAGTATTTCGCTCTAGTGCCTCTCCTTTGGGCAGCGTTACGTTTTGGCAGACGGGGAGCAGTGACTTCAGCGTTTGCAATGTCGGCTATCGCGCTGTGGGGAACGTTGCACAACCTTGGCCCGTTCGCGACTTCGGATCCGAATCAATCTCTTCTGCTGTTGCAGGTGTTTTTGGCCACCGTTACCGTGACTTCCCTCGTCATGGCTTCGGTGATTCAAGAACGTCGAAGACTCGAGCAACGGCTCCGCATCAAGGATGCAGTGAGCCGAATCCTCGCTGAATCTCCCAATATGATGGATGCTGCGCCCAAAATCATTCAAGCTATATGTGAAACTTCGGAGTGGGACCTGGGCGCGATCTGGAACGTGGACCGGTCTTCCGACCAACTGACTTGCATAGATTTTTGGTCTCTTCCTTCCGTTAATATATGTGCCTTCGAAGCGCTCACACGACAAAGCAAATTTTCTCGCGATGTAGGTCTACCGGGACGAGTTTGGAGCAGCGGCAAGCCAGAGTGGGTTACTGACATTACCAGTGACAGCAATTTTTTGCGAGCCCCGGTAGCGACAAAGGAAGGGTTGCATACCGGCATTGGCTTTCCAGTCAAACTCGGCGATGAAGTCGTCGGCGTGATGGAATGTTTTAGCCGTGAAATAGAGGAGCCGGACAAGGATTTCCTGGAAATGGTGGGAAATATCGGTGCTCAGCTGGGGCAATTCATGGAACGCAAGCGCGCTGAAGATGCGCTGCGGGAGAGCGAAGGCCGACTGCAGATGGCGTTGGGGGCGGGTCAAATGGGAGCCTGGGAGTGGAACCTTGCGACCAACCGCGTCAGCTGGTCCACCAGTCTGGAAGCTATTCATGGTCTGGCTCCGGGAACCTTTGGCGGGCAGCTCGAGGATTTTAAACGCGATATTCATCCCGAGGATCTGGAGACGGTCCTGGCTCAAATCGAAAAGACGATCGTTGCCCACGATGATCTTCACATCACCTATCGCATCAATCGCCCGGACGGCGTTGTGCGCTGGGTTGAAGGATTTGGACACGTTTTACTCAATACCGCTCGACAGCCCGTGAAACTGGTGGGCGTGTGCATGGATATCACCGAGCGCAAGCACGCCGAGGAATCCATACGCGCCAAGGAAGCCCAAGTTCGTCTTATTGCCGACACTGCGCCTGTAATGCTCGCGCAATGGGGCCGCAACGAGCGCTATCGATTTGTCAATCGTGCCTATGCCGAGCGCCTCGGCCTAACACCGGAACAGATTGTGGGCAAATCGATCGTTGAGATCCTGGGCAAAGACGCCAGCGAAGCCATCCGTCCGCATATTGCAGAGGTCCGCAAAGGAGAACCGGTCGAATATGAAAGCGAGATTCCCTACGAAAAAATCGGCCGCCGCTTTATGCGAGTCGCTTATGTGCCGGAGAAAGACGCGTCCGGCGCCGTCACGGGCTGGGTCACGGCTATCAGTGACGTCACCGACCGCAAGCGGGCGGAGGAGACTTTGCGCCAACAAACTCGCGCCTTGGAAATCGTCAACCAGGAGTTTCGCAAATTGATCGATACGGCTCCGATTGGCATCGCCGTAGCAACCGACGCGGAATGCGAACACATCTGGTGCAACCCGGAGCTTACCCGCATGCTCGGGACAGACAGTGGCGACAACGTATCCAAGAGCGGTGCGGCCGGTGAAAAGCTTCCTTTTCGTGTGTTGCGCGAAGGTCGACTGGTCGCTACCGAAGACCTGCCAATGCAACGCGCCTGCCGGGAAGGAATCGACATTCTAGATGAGGAGCTGGAAATCCTGCAGTGGAACGGAACGATTATTCATGAGCTTTGTCGCGCGACACCGCTTCGAGACGGTGAGGGCAAGGTTCGCGGTTGCATCGGTATTTTTTTAAACATAACCGACCGCAAAGAAGCGGAAGCCGCCTTGCAACAGGCAAAGGATGAATTGGCGCTCACGAATGAGGATCTCGAGAAGCGGGTGCAGTACCGTACGGCAGAACTGCAGCTGGTGAATGCCGCACTGTCGAAGGAAAGGGATGAGGAAAAGAGACTGGAACAACAGCTGCGCCAAGCTCAAAAGATGGAAAGTATCGGCGTGCTGGCTGGCGGCATAGCTCATGATTTCAACAATATTCTCAACATTATCAGAGGATACGCCTCGCTTTTGCGAAACCACGGATCTGGCAATGGAGATCCTAACGAAAGTCTGGATGTCATCGACGAAGCGATCGAACGCGGAGCCTCTACTGTGCGGCAGCTGCTCGCTGTCGCCAAAGAGAGTGCCGTCCGGTTCGAACCAGTCGACCTGAATGACGTGCTGCAAAAACTCAAGGTGCTTTTGAGTGGCACCCTGCCGCGAACGATCGACATTGTTTTGAATTTAGACCTGAGGCTTACGTCGGTGTTGGCGGATCCAAACCAGATCAATCAAGTCTTGCTTAATATCTGCGTTAACGCTCGAGACGCCATGCCCGAGGGCGGCGAATTGCTGCTGAAAACCGAGACGATAACCGGAGCCCAGCTTCGGACGCATTTTCAGAACGCAAAAGAGAAAACTTACGCATGCATCAGCGTGAAGGATGCCGGCGTCGGAATGGACGAAGGTACCAAAAGCCGTATATTCGAGCCATTTTTTACTACCAAAGAACAAGGCCAAGGCACCGGACTCGGTCTCTCTGTCGCCTACGGGATCGTGACCAACCACGGCGGCTTCATCGATGTGATGAGCGAGCCCGGGCGGGGTACCACATTTCGCATCTATTTGCCGCTTGTAGATGGAGATAGCGTCACTGTCGAACTGGATTGTCCGCGTGAGCAGAACGAGATTGCTAGCATCGCAGTACATGGCCATGTCGTTTTGTTTGTCGAGGATGAGGCGCGGCAGCTCGAGTTGATGCGCAGGAGTCTGGAAAACGCGGGCTATCGAGTCTTGGTCGCGACGGACGGCATCGAGGCCGTTGAAATTTTCCTGCGGCACAAGGATGAAATTTCGGTCGTGGTCCTCGATCTCGGACTCCCTAAGTTAAACGGCTGGGAAGCACTTCAGAGAATGAGAAAAGCGGACCCGACCCTGAAACCTATTTTGGCTTCAGGGTACATTTCATCTGATATGGAATCCGCGATGGCCCGAGGGGAGCTGAATGCCTTGCTTATGAAACCCTATGAACCCGACGAAATCCTCGAACAAGTTTCCTTGGCTATTGGCAAAGCTGCAGGTTCTTTGAATGCCGAGCGATAGGAGTCACTGATGGCGACAAACCGTTGTGTGCTTCTCTTTGATTGGCAGCGGCCGAACGATCAGTTAACCCTAATCCGACATTATTTCGAAGCGGCTCAGGCGATGAGCCCTACAGCCGTGGGCAATGGGACACAGCCTTGAGGGCCACCCCGCAATCCCC
>Ga0081455_10000486_pt2 | contig 37301 bp, 30 predicted proteins | sample TabmetS3T2R1_FD_70207 | JGI IMG/M metagenome (GOLD analysis project Ga0081455, IMG submission 70207) | Tabebuia heterophylla rhizosphere microbial communities from the University of Puerto Rico - S3T2R1 | ecosystem: Host-associated > Plants > Roots > Rhizosphere ... | reverse complement strand
CCGAGCGGGCGTATCCATTCATGAATCTGTCAATATCGCCCCGATTCCATGCGTCCTGTTGTGCCTGAAGGACAGACCGAATTTGAGCGACCGCGGTGTCGGCTTGTTGCGCCGTTGCGGAAATCACCGGCGCACTCAGGGCACAAAAGATTATTGCGACCCCGCCCGATAGGCGGATAGCTCGGATTGCTCGCGTTACTGTCGTTTGCAATGACGGCAATCTCTTATAAGCTCCTCCCCGCTGCGTCCAGCTCCAGGATTGGTTCAACCGAGGGAAATACTTTGACGGGTCTCATAAATGCACTAGCGTCGCCCATCCATCTAAACAAGGCCGTGCACCGCTTTTTCTGCATCGCAACGCTCGTGCTTGCCGGCGCGACGGCCGTTTTGGGTCAGAACAAACCAGCGCGTCCCGAACCATCTGTTCCCAAGGGTGCGAACCCGCCAGCCGCAGAAGCGCCCGCTCCGCCGCCTCCGAATGCGCCGGCAATGGTTCGGCTTCAATTCCCTAACAGCGATGTCGTCGATGTGCTGCATCTCTACGAGCAACTGACCGGCAAGAAGCTGGTGATGGATAATTTCGTGCAAGGAAAAGTGAACATCTTCATCGCCAAAGATGTGTCGCGCGAAGAAGCCATCAAGATCATCGAGATGAGCATGTCCCTAAACGGGATCTCGCTCGTTCCGGCCGGCAGAGACTTGGTCGACGTTGTGGGAGCGGGCCAAAATCCTCGGAAAGCACCGGTGCCAATCGTTTCGGATCTGGCGGACATCCCGCCCGGAAACCCGGTGATCAGCTTCCTGTTCCGACTGCAGTATGCAGATCCCCAGGAACTCCAACAAGTGTTGATGGCATATTTTCAGGGAAGCTCGGGAACGATCAACATTCTGGCTTTGCCGAAGGCGTCCGCTCTTCTGGTGACGCAAAACTCCGACATCATCCGGCAGCTTGCCAGCGTGATTAGCCAGGTGGACGTGGCGCCTGCGGAAGTGGTAAGTGAGTTCATCAAGCTCGACCGCGCGGACGCGAGCAAAGTTTGCGACATGCTCAAGGACATTTTCGAAAAGGGCACGGAATCGCCGACTCAGCCGGGTGTCCGTAACGTGAAAGTGCCCGGCCCGGTTCCGCAACCACAGCAAATTGAAGGTGCGGGCTTAAACGTGCTGTCCGAAGAAGCGATCATTGTGGGTAAGATCAAACTTACTCCCGATGTGCGCACCAATCGTATTCACGTAGTGACGCGGCCGATCAACATGCCCTTCATCCGGGAACTGATTCATCAATTTGATGCCAACGTTGAGTTTGCAAAGCCGGTCACGCGCTATTTGAGATATGTTTCTGCGGGTGACGTTTTACCGGTGCTGGTTCAGGCGTTGACCGAGCCTGGGACGGAAGGCGCTGGAGCTGCGCCCGGTGGCGGGCTGCCCGGCGCGAGTCCGCAACCGCAGCAACAACAACGAGGCGGGCTTGGCACCAGTGGTACTGGCACAAATCCTTATTCATCCCAACTTGGTGGCACATCCAGCACGGGAGGCGGCAGCACGCTGAATATTTCCGAGGAACTCTCCACGCAACCGGTCAACACCACGCCGCAAGCCGTCACGGTCGGAAACGCCAAGCTGATTGCCGATCAACGTGCCAATTCCATCATCGTCCTCGGGAATCGCGAGGTTGTCGTGAAGGTGGAAAAGATCCTCGATGAAATGGACGTCCAGGCACCGCAAGTCGCGCTGAGCACGGTGATTGGTCAGTTGACACTTAGCAACAACGAGGAGTTCGGCGTTGATTACTTTGCAAAATACAACAGGAGATTCGTGGGCACCTCCCGCAACAACCAGGTCTTCAATAGCACAAATCCCGTTGGCATTCCCGTTCCGAATTCTTCGGCTTCGCCGGCGGTAACTTCCAATATTCTTGATCCTTCCAACCTGATTAATTTCAGCCAGATCATTCAGAATGTAGGTAACGGAACCAATATTTACGTGGCAGCGGGCAACGCTTTCGCGGCCATAGTGCATCTCCTTGAATCTACCAATAGGTTCAAAATCCTTTCGCGCCCGACGGTCTTCACGAGCAATAATAAGAAAGCTATCATCGCCTCGGGGCAGGAGGTCCCCGTTCCGGTTAGCACTCTTTCGAATGCTACAACTAACTTCAACGTTGCCTCTGTCCAGTCGAGCATCGAGTACAAAAAGGTCGTGCTTCAGCTCGAGGTCGTGCCGCTCATTAATTCTGAGAAGCAAGTGTCGCTCGATATTCTGCAAAAAATCGACAGCCTTGTCCCAAACGGCAGTGTAAATATCAGCGGCAATCAGGTGCCAACAATCGACACCAAGTATCTCCGCACAAACGTTTCCGCGGCGAACGGATCGACCATTATCCTGGGTGGTTTGATTCAGGAACAGAAGCAGAAGCAATACAGTGGTATTCCTTATATCTCGCGCATTCCGCTTATCGGCGCGGCGTTCCGGGGCACGGCGACCGCCAAGCAGAGACAGGAGCTAATCATTCTTATGTGTCCGCAGGTAACGCTAACCAAGTTGGATTCCTACCGACTGCGTCAAAGGTGGGAGAACACGTACACTCATTTTGGTGCGGAGCTGGATCAGAACGAGTGTCCGGATTGCCCGAAGACACAAGATGGCAAACAGGTAACCTTGCCTCCACCCGATATTCCCGAACCGAAAGATATGAGGTAAACTCACTTTTGTTATGAAACGAATAGCTCTCGCACTGATTCTTTGCCTTGGCGCCACTATCGCGTATGCCGATGAGTTCGATGTAGTCGATTATGATGTTTTCCGTTCAATTGATCCCCTGGCCCAACGAGACGAATGGGGCCTCGTCCATCAAGGGAAAACTGTTATCGCCACCGATTTTGCGCCGCGCTACAAGTGGCGCTGGATTTACTACTTCAAGGCAAACGAACAAGTCATTGTGCAACCTGCTTACGTCGGATCCATGCAAACGGCGCTGCGCCGCCTGGGTTATTACTGCGGACCCGTCAACGGTGTATTTACGTCGGAAGTAAGCGATGCCATTGCGCGCTTGCAGAAAAATAATTCCATGCGCGTCACAGGGACGCTCACCGAACCGGTCCGACGCGCATTGCATATGCCTTGAGTATTCCGTGGTGGAGACGACGCGCTGCGCCGTCCGGACATCGCGGCGCGATGTCCTACCATTACGCATTATGCGTGAAAGACCTTGCGAAACGGCCTAAATGGGCTTCATTCGAACGCTTCCATTTCTGCGTTGTCGATTCTAACTGAACGCTGTGACTCATGAGTTCGCCCCCAAATCAATCGCTGATTAATTTGCTGCTGGAAAGCGGCGTCTCTTCGACTGAGGAAGCGGCAGAGCTGGCGGTGAACCAGAACGGCGGTTCGTGGGTGAACCAGGTGCTCGATTCCGGCAAGGTGGACGAGCAGCGTTTTCTCAGCGCGATCGGAAATTTCTTCCGCGTGCAGGTCATGTCCATCGACGCGAAAACGATCGACCGCGCAACGTTATCGGTTTTACCCAGTCGTTTTGTTTTTCAACACCACATTTTGCCCATCGAGGTGAAAGAAAACGCGGTGGTGCTAGCGACATACGATCTTTTCAATTCGATTGGACGCCAGCTTGCGTCGCAGCTTTTAAAAAAACCGGTGGAATGGGTGCTGGTACCCCGCGCGCAAGTTCTGCGAGCGATGAAGACCCTCTACGGCGTGGGCGCAGAAACGTTTGACGAAATTCTTAAGACCAATCGTTCCTTCGAGGTGTTGCAGGACACTGACACCGCCATCGAATTGAATGACGACGATCCAGAGGCGTCGGTTGTGAAATTTGTGAACCAGATCATTCGCGAAGCGATCTTTGAGCGCGCGACCGATATTCACGTTGAACCGCTGGAGAACGATTTGCGGATTCGCTATCGAATCGACGGGATATTGCACGAAGTGGCTGTGCCACCGCAATTGCGAGTCTTGCAGTCGGCCATCATCTCGCGCCTGAAAGTCATGTCCCATATGGACATCGCGGAACGCCGTCTGCCTCAGGACGGGCGCATCAACCTGCAGTCGAACAATCAAAACATCGACGTGCGCGTTTCGACCATCCCGACAGTAAACGGCGAATCGATCAGTCTGCGATTGCTCATCCGTAGCGAACAGCAGTTTGGATTCGACCGGCTCGACCTCAGCGAAAAGCAGGAGAAAATTATTCGGCATCTGCTGGCACAGCCCAACGGAATCATCCTTCTCACCGGTCCGACTGGATGCGGAAAGTCGACGTCGCTCTATTGTTTCTTAAGCAGCATCAATTCGGTGCAGCGCCGTATCATCACAGTGGAAGAGCCGGTCGAATATCGAATTCCCGGTGTCTCGCAAATCGATGTGAAACCAGAGATCGATCTGACATTCGCCAAAGGTCTCCGTCACATCTTGCGACAGGACCCAAACGTCGTGATGGTCGGTGAAATTCGTGACGTCGAAACTGCGGACATCGCAATCCGCGCGGCGATGACTGGCCACCTTGTTTTCAGTACTCTCCACACGAACGATGCCGTGGGCGGAATCACGCGTTTGCTGGACATGGACGTGGAACCTTTTCTGCTTTCGTCAGTCGTCAAATCGTTCATCGCACAGCGGTTGGTGCGCACGATTTGTCCTGATTGCGTGCAATTGGTTGATTATCCGCGCGAATATCTCGCCGAAATTGGTTTTCCGGTAAAGGAACTCGGTACGCGTTTCCGGCGCGGCGCCGGTTGCGATCAATGCCGTCAGACCGGCTATCAGGGGCGCGCGGCAATTTATGAGATTTGTTTGATCACAGAGCCGCTAAGAAAATTGATCATGCAAAAGCGCGATGGTGGCGAGCTCAAGCAATGCGCCGTTGCTGAAGGCATGGAAACTTTGCGGCAAGACGGCTGGCGGCGCGTCGCAGAAGGCAAAACAACCATCGAAGAAGTGGTTCGCGTCACGCAAACTGACGAGGTGATGGCTGAGACGACTGAGGAAGCCGAACCGATGGTGGCGAGTTAGCGCGATCGGAGCGCGGCGCAAAGAGCGAAACGAAATAAGGCTTCGCACTCACCGCTTAGCTGTTTGCCCCTTAACCGGAATCGCCGCGCAGTTCACGGATCGCCTTTGCGTAGTCGGCTGCGTGAAAAATTGAGGTGCCTGCGACCAGTACATTTGCGCCGTTCTCGATCGACACTCGTGCCGTCTCGGCGTTGATGCCGCCGTCGACTTCAATATCCATCGTGCTGCTCAGAAATCGCGCACGTTTAACTTTTTGCATTTGATCGGCTCGAAAGGATTGGCCTCCGAAACCCGGATGCACAGTCATCACCAGTAGCATGTCGATTTTGTTCAGGAAGGGCTCGACCAAATCGAATGCGGTTTCAGGATTTAAAGTGAGACCGGCCCGGCAACCGCCGTCTCGAATCTGCTGTAACGTTTTCGCGACACTGTGCTTTGCGTCTGGTTCCACGTGAACGGTGATTGAGTTTGCGCCAGCTTTGATAAATCGCGGAACATAATGATCGGCGTGTTCGATCATGAGATGGACGTCGAGCGGGAGACTTGTTAGGCCGCGCACGCGCCCGACAATTTCCGGACCGAACGAAATGTTATCGACGAAATGTCCATCCATGATGTCGCAGTGGATCCAATCGGCGCCTGCGGCCTCCACTCGGTGGATTTCATCACCGAGCCGCGAAAAATCCGCAGCCAAAATCGATGGGGCGACGATTATTCTTCCCATGGAGTGATGGAGTAAAGGAGTAACGGAGTAATGGCAAGCCTCTGCAAACAACCATTACGTCAACAGAATGCGCTTGACGGCGTGCCGCTCTGTTTCATGTTACCGCGTTTCAGCCGGCCGAATCGCGCTCGTGGGGGAGGGTCCTGTGAAAAATGGCCACCTCAGGCGGATGAACGCGCTTCTTCTCGGGCTGGAAAGTTTCTGCTAATAAATAATTCATGTTCAATGGACTTTTCGGCTGGTTATCCAGCGACATCGGGATCGATCTGGGCACGGCAAACACTCTTGTTTACGTAAAGGATCAAGGGATCGTTCTGCGCGAGCCATCTGTCGTGGCCGTGCAGGCCGGCACTAACAGAGTGCTGGCCGTCGGTGACGAAGCCAAGCGGATGCTCGGTCGCACACCCGCGAACATCGTCGCGGTGCGTCCGCTCAAAGACGGCGTAATAGCGGACTTCGAAGTGACAGAAGCGATGCTGCGGCACTTCATCACCAAGGTGCATAACCGCCGGGTAAAGGCGAGACCGCGTGTTGTTATTGCAGTCCCCTCCGGAATCACCGAAGTGGAAAAGCGCGCGGTGCGCGAGTCGGCGACCCACGCCGGAGCGCGTGAAGTTTATTTGATCGAAGAACCAATGGCAGCCGCGATCGGAGTGGGACTTCCGGTGCAGGATCCGGCTGGTAACATGATCATCGATATCGGAGGAGGCACCACAGAGGTCGCCCTTATCTCGCTGTCGGGAATTGTCTTTAGCCGCAGCGTGCGCGTCGCCGGCGATGAACTCGACGAAGCGATCGTGCAGTATATGAAGCGCGCCTACAATCTGATGGTCGGCGAACGCACAGCTGAGGAGATAAAAATTAAAATAGGCTCGGCGTATCCCAGCGAAAAAGAAACGAGTGTAGAAGTTAAGGGGCGCGATCTGGTTGCCGGTCTCCCTAAGACGCTCATGATCACGTCCCAGGAAGTGCGGGAAGCGCTGCTCGAACCGATCTCGACTATTGTCGATTCGGTGCGGATCACTCTCGAGCGTTGTCCGCCCGAGCTTTCGGCGGACCTTGTCGATCGCGGCCTGGTTTTGGCAGGCGGGGGCGCGTTGCTGCGGGGCTTTGATAAGCTTTTGAGCGAGGAAACAGGTTTGCCTGTCCATGTTGCTGAAGATCCGCTGAGCGCAGTAGCGGAAGGGACCGGCAAATGCCTCAATGAACTTAAATTCTTACGTCAAGTGGCCTCGGCAGATCGCCAGTGGCGGTAGGAACAATTCCGGATTGACGATCTCGGATTGCGGACTGATAGCGGGTCTTCCGCAGATGTCGTTCTTTAATCCGCAATCGCGATGAGCCGCACGAACCTGATCGCGCTGCTGATTTTTGGCGCCATTCTCGGATACTTTCTGAGCTTTGGGCCGACGACCACGCAGAAATTCAAGTCTGGCGTTTATCAATTGCTGGCACCGTTTTTCACTGGGGGATCCGGAATAAAAAAACAGCTTACATCGGTGCGTAGCGGGTTGAAGTCGCTCGATCAATTGGAGCGCGAAAACTCGAACCTGCAGGTGGAAAATCGAGAGTTGCGCGCGACGAACCAGGGTCTGCGCGACGCCGAGAACGAGGTAAATCGCCTGCGTCACGCGCTCAATTATCGCGAGCGGTCAGTCTTTAAGTTAATCGCAGCGGAGATTGTGGCGCGCGATTCGTCGACCTGGTGGCGAACGGTTACGATTAACCGTGGCAAGCGAGATGGCATCGAAATCGACATGCCTGTCGCCACGGACGAGGGACTAATAGGAAAAATCACGAGCGCGAGCGACAGCGTCTCGGTTGTATTGCTGATTTCCGACGAAAACTGCCGAGTCGCCGCTAAGGTGGAAGGAAGCCGGGAACAGGGAATCGTGTCCGGCGAGCGCGTGACCACCGGACTTACCCCTGTTTTGAACCTGAATTTCTTGTCGAAACAGGCTGACCTGAAGCCTGGTCAAAAAGTTTATACATCGGGAGTTGGCGGCGTGTTCCCGTCGGGTTTGCTGATTGGCAGTGTGAAAAGCTTCCGTATGCGAGAACTGGATGGACAAGCGCAGCTCACGCCCGCGGTCGATTTGTCGCATCTGGATGACGTGTTTGTAGTGACTGGCCGAAAATGATTTTCTTTTTTGTTTTACTCTTACTTGTGCTGATGGCGCAGATTGCGGAGTTTTTTATTCCGGCGCTGCCGTGGCTTTACAACGCTCACGTGTACATCGTGCCGGTGATTGTCTTTTACGGCGCAATGGCGCTGCCGTTTCCACTCATGCTGGCGCTTGCCATGTTCGCGGGGATCTTGCTGGATGCCCTTACTGTACAGGTGATCGGAGGGAAAGTTGAAATTTCAACTGGATCATCGATACTGATTTACGGTGTGTTGGCAGGAGTAATGCATGGCCTGAGGCCGCTCTTTGCGCGCGGCCGTTGGGAAGTGCACTGCATCCTGAGTGGTGTCTTCACCTCGTTAATAGTTCTGGCGCAATATTTGATGATTACATTTCGTCGCGGCTCCATAGTTTTCACCCGCGAAATTTGGTGGCAGATCGGCGGGCCTGGTCTCGTTGCCATGGCGATGGCCCCGATTCTGTTCTGGTTCTTACAATGGATGGGCCGGGTTACTGCGTACTCCTACCAACCTGAAAGGGGGCGGCTCGAATGAACAGGCGCCGTATTACTTCGCGTGTCCGGATTCAATTGATTGCGGTCTTCATGCTGATGGGCCTGGGCGCTCTCGGTCTTAAGCTTTGGTGGATCCAGGTAGCGCATGGCAATGAATGGACCGCACAGTTGCGCGGCAGCTCTCAGGCGACGGTGCGCATACCTTCAGTGCGCGGCGAGATCAAAGACCGCAACGGAGTGACCCTGGTCCAAAACCGGGCGAGTTATGAAGTCGATTTTTATCTGCCGGAGATGGTCAAGGGCTATCGCGAACGATTTGGTCACCCGCCGGTTACCGAGTATCGAGCGACCATCAATGGAATGCCGAAAGACATGAAGGAACCGGACATCATCAAGATCGTCAATAACGGCGTCGTTCCCCGGCTTAACGACCTCGATCTGGCGCGCGATTACAATGCAGGCAAGTTGCAGAAGCACTATCGCAACGATACCGAAGTTCCATTTTCCTACGTCAAAGACATCGATTTTCCAACTTTGGCGAAATTTTCCGAACATGACGTCGGCTTGCCGGGAGTAGAACTCGCGATCAAACCCGTGCGTTCGTACGTTTACGGGGCGCTTGCTTCGCATCTTCTGGGTTATGTCGGCATGCCGGACGACATCGATAAAGAGGACGCAACCAAGTTCACGTTTTACCAGGGAGACGTCGAAGGGAAATCGAACGTCGAAAAAAATATGAACGAGTATCTCCGCGGGAAACCGGGGGTGCGTTATCTACGGCGCAATGCAAAGGGCACCATCGATGGTATCCTGCGCGAAGATCCGCCGGAGCAAGGCGCCAATGTCTTTCTGACGATCGACGCTCGTATTCAGGCGATCGCGGAAGAAGCGCTGCGTGCAGTGAGTCGGGCCGGCGCGGTCGTTGTCGATCCCAACAACGGCAACATTCTGGCACTGGCTTCGGTTCCCTCATTCGATCCAAACACTTTCATCCCAAGCATCAAGGCGAAGGATTGGACAGCGCTGCAGAAAGACGAGGGCGATCCATTGGTCAACCGTGCAATTAGCTGCCTACCGCCAGGCTCGACATTCAAGCTGATCACAGCGCTCGCAGGATTGCGGGGCGTGAAAAATCTCGCAAACACGCATTACAGCTGTGGCGGAGGTGTGAGTTATGGTGATCACTTTTTCCGATGTTGGGTAGCCGAAAAACATTACACACACGGGAACATCGGAGTTGCCGATGCGCTCAAGGTATCGTGCGACTCCTTTTTTTATCAGTACGGTAATGCAGCCAGCATTCAGTCTATTGACGCCGTCGGCAAGATGTTGGGCATGGGCGAAGAGTCGGGCCTCCACCTGTCAGGTGAACAAACCGGGAATATGCCCGGGCCTGAGTGGATGCAAATCCATCATCCCCAGGAAAGGTGGTCGCAAGCTCAAACAGCCAACGTTTCGATTGGTCAGGGATACACGCTTGTGTCGCCCTTACAATTGGCGATGGCCTACGTCGCGATCGCAAATGGCGGCATCTGCTATTACCCACGCCTGGTCGATAAAGTTTTGAAGCAAGATGGCTCGCCAGTTTTAGATGAACAGGGAAATCCAGCAGCGCCACCGCCGCGCGTGCGATCGGATCTACGTCAGGAAATTTCTCCTGAACACATCGAACTGGTTCGCAAAGGGCTTTGGAAGGTTGTTAATGAAGACGGCGGCACCGGCGGCAGAGCTCGTTTGAAAGATTGGGTGGTAGCGGGGAAGACCGGTACCGCACAGGCCACGGACCGGGGACAGGAGGAGAACGTTGCTTGGTTCGCCTGTTTCGCGCCATATGACCACCCGCGGTACGTCGTCGCGGTGATGGTGCAGGGCGCTTCCGGGCACGGCGGGGAAGTCGCTGGCCCGATCGCCGACAGAATCTTGGAGCGCTCGCTCGCGTTGGAGGCGGGAAAGTTCGACATGCAGGTGGCCTGGCTCGCACCTGCTCATCACGCCAATCCACTCCAATTGATCAAGTCGGTGGCTTATAATGACAAAGGCGGGAATCTCGGAGGCGGAGACGAAGAAAATGCGCCCGCCTCGCAAACCGCCACCGCGCAGATGGCTAGCTCAGATGCATCGCCTGATGTCGAACCGGAAGCGGATTCTCAAGGCAAAGTGCGGAGGCGAGCCGCTGCCGCGGCTCGCGCCGTCCCCGCTGCAACGCCAGCTCAGCGTAATTTTTTCCAACGGCTGTTTGGAATACGGCGGCAACCTGCGCCGGCGCCACCGCCCCAGCCGCCTAATCGCAAGCGTGGAACACCACCACGATGAACACCCGACCAGAATCATTGCTGCAGTGTATTTGGTCAGCTCCGCTTCTGATCGGACAACCCCTTTCGTTTTATGATGGACAAAGTAAGAAAACTTTTGGGTCTTTCCTCACGAAAGACCGGCAAAAAGCTCGTTCTGAGTGTAGAAAAGCTCGAGTCCCGGGTCGCCCTGCTCGAGAATGGCCGACTCGAGGAGTACAGTGTTGAGCGTAAAAGCTCGCGGAATATCGTCGGCAGCGTTTATAAGGGTAAAGTCAAGAATATCGAGATGGGTTTGAAGGCGATGTTTGTCGACATCGGCTTCGAGAAAAATGCGTTCCTTCATTTTTGGGATGCGATTCCGGCTGCGCTCGACAGCGGTGTAGAGGAAATCGATCGCCGTGGGAGCAAACGGCCTCGAAAACGGATCACAGTTAAAGATATACCAAGTATTTATCCAGTTGGCTCCGATGTCATTGTGCAGGTCACCAAGGGCCCCATCGGGAACAAAGGTCCGAGGGTGACTACGAATCTCAGTTTTGCCGGGCGTTACCTGGTGCTGATGCCATTCAGCGATCGCAGCGGTATCTCACGAAAAATCGAAAATCAGAAAGAGCGCGAACGGCTGCGGAAGATTGTCCGGGAATTGGAAATACCCGACGGCATCGGAGTCATTATCCGCACCGTGGGTGAAGGTCAGCGGGCGAGATATTTTGTGCGAGATCTGCGTTTTCTTCTGGATCAGTGGGCCCAAGTCGAGCAGCTCATTCGTGAAGAACCGGCTCCGTGCCGTCTCTTTGAGGAGCCCGATTTGGTCGGGCGCACCGTGCGCGATTTTCTCACGGAGGAAGTTGACGAAGTCGTTTGCGATGACGGGGGGTCGACGGATCGGATGATCGAAATGATCGGGCAGATTTCCAGACGCGCCCGGAACCGGGTGCACCATTACGATGGCGCGATACCGATTTTCGAAACATACGGTGTGCAAAAGCAAATTGACGACGCTTTTCATCGACAAGTATGGCTGAAATGCGGGGGCTATATTGTGATCGACGAGACCGAAGCACTGGTGGCGATTGACGTGAACACGGGTCGAAACAAAGGCGGGCGCGACGTGGAAAAAACGATTTTGCAAACCAACCTAGAGGCAGCAGACGAGATCGCGCGCCAGCTTCGCTTACGCAATATCGGTGGACTGATCATAGCCGATTTCATCGACATGAAGAGCCGCAAAGATCAGCAAGCAGTTTACGGTTTGATGAAGGAAAGGCTCAATCGCGACAAAGCCAAAACTCATGTTCTCCCCATTTCACAGCTCGGCCTGATGGAGATGACCCGCCAAAGAGCGCAGGAAAGCCTGAGCGATACGATTTACGAGAATTGTCCATACTGCGGTGGGCGCGGCGTCGTCAAAACTTCCATGACCACGAGCGTGGAATTGCATCGAACTCTCAACACCGTCATGCGCAAGTACCAGGATAGCATTCATGATATCCGAGTGATTCTGAATCCAGGTGTATTGAAGCGGTTGAAGGAAGAAGACGAAGAATCGCTGGTGGAGCTGGAGCGCCGGTACGCAGGCCGGCTCTCCTTTCGCGGCGATCCCACATTTCACCACGAAAAGTTTGTGATTACCGACGCGAACACGGGCGCGGAACTCCACCCCTGAGTAGGTTCTCGCCTTACACGGGTTCCCGCCTTGGACCGTCCCAAAAAATCCTTGCAATTTCTTGTTGGCGGCCCAAGAGTCGGGCATCCAGGGTAACAGCGAGTTTCGTTATTACCTTGCGTGTTCCAGAGGAGTGTCTGGAGCTTGGAACTGAGGAGAGACTTAACCAAAGGAGAAATAGATGAAAAGAATGGTGTTGGGGCTGCTATGCAGCGCTGCAATCACTTCGGTAGCGATTGCTGGGGAAACCTATTCCGGAAAGGAGATGAAACAGGTGGCACCGCCACCTTGTCCGCAATGGTACGCAGACAACGAGTTTAACGTTGGTCTGTGGGGCACTTATATTTTCACAGGGAACAATTGGCAGGACGATCGCTATCTCGAATCGGATCACGCGTTCGGTGGTGGTATTGATCTCAAGTACTTTTTCCACCGTTATTTCGGTGTTGGCATTGAAGGCTGGGCAGTAGACGCCAGGCGAGCGTTTGAAGACGTTTTTGTCGATCTTAATAACGGCATCTTCGATGTCCATACCGGGCACGAGAGCCGCGCAGTGGGTTCCGTGTTAGGTACCCTGACGCTGCGGTACCCGATTCCGTGCACGCGCTTCTCGCCGTACATTTTTGGCGGAGGCGGCGGAATTTTTGGTGGCGGGGAACGGACGAACGTCGTCGTGAACGACGGAATCATTCGAACTGAACAAACCGGTTCCGAGTCGCGAGCGATAGGGCAGGTCGGCGGTGGCATGGAAATTCGCATGACGCCGCACATTGGGTGGGTCAGCGATTTCAGCTGGAACTTTGTAGACGGACCTAAGAACAACTTCGGCATGGTTCGTACTGGCGTTAATTTCGCGTTCTAAAGAACTGAGAATTGTATTTGCTAAAACGGCGTCCGGGGTTTCGGACGCCGTTTTTTTGTACAGGATGCCTATGGGCTTTCCTCGCGAGCAATTACGGTTGGCGTTTGCGAATGCTTACATGCGTCCGAGATTGTTTTGATGTCGTTTGTTGAGATTCTGGACGATCTGGCGCTGAGGAAATCGGAGCTGGTTGAGCGCTTCGAACGCCTGATCGCGCCGAAATCCGATCAGGACTTGGAAGCGATGGCGCAGATTTCGCGCTCGCTGACTCTGCAAAACTTTGGACGCACGATGCGCCTCTTCGCGCCGCTGTATCTTTCCAACGAATGCATCAACAACTGCCGCTATTGCGGTTTCTCACGCGACAATCCAATCCTCCGCGTCACGCTTGATGTGGGCGAAGTGATTGCCGAAGCGCGGCATCTCGCGCGTCAGGGATTTCGGCAGATCCTGCTCGTTGCCGGTGAGCACCCAAAATTTGCAGGACGCGATTACCTTGCCGAATGCGTGCGCGCGCTCGCTCCTGATTTTTCGTCGATCTCCATCGAAGTGGGGCCGATGGAGACGGAAGATTATGCGCCCATTGTGGACGCAGGTGCCGAGGGCCTCGTTGTTTATCAGGAGACCTACAATCGCGGCGTTTATTCCGAGATGCATACTTCCGGACCGAAACGCAATTTTAATTTTCGACTCGACTGTGTCGAGCGCGGTTACGCAGCCGGGTTTCGCCGGCTCGGCGTTGGTGCGTTGATTGGCTTGTCGCGTTGGCAGGATGAAGCGATTGCGCTCGCGGCGCATTTGGAACATTTGTTCAAACACTGCTGGCAGGCACAAATCACCGTAAGCTTGCCGCGATTGCGTCCGGCAGCTGGCGGATTTCATCCGCTCTTTGTGATGGCGGACCGCGAATTGGTGCAACTCGTTTGTGCATTGCGAATCTCCTTTCCCCAGCTTGGGATCGTGCTTAGTACACGCGAACGCGCTTTGCTTCGGGATTCATTGGCGTCAATCGGTGTGACGATGATGAGCGCGGGCAGTCATACTGAGCCCGGCGGTTACACGCGCCAGGGCCGCGAACATCTCCATCGGACTGTCCGCGGTCGCATCGTCGCACCTGAATACCAGAACGGTGACGACGAACTCGCAACAGGCCAATTCGAGATCAGCGACGAGCGCTCCCCTGCTGAAATCGCCGAAATCCTTCGCCGCCGCGGACTGGAGCCGGTTTGGAAGGATTGGGACCAGGTCCTTTGCGGAGTGTGACGATTTCACTCAACGGCGAATCTGTGGATGCGCGCGAAGCTAAAACCATCGCGGAACTGATCGATTGTTATCAATTGCCATCACAGTCGATTTTGGTCGAGCACAACGGGCTCGCTGTCCATCGACATGAATGGTCGGAGCGACAGCTGTCCGAAGGCGACCGCATTGAATTCATTCGCGTCGTCGCCGGTGGCTAGAGGTTATTTGCCGATTTCCTCCTCACATTTGCGTCGCGTTCTTTACTACGACGCGCATCCCGTCAGTTTGGATGACGGTCACTGGCGTTTGTGAAGCGATGAATTCGCCTTCGGTGACAACATCAACCACATGATCGGCGAAACGCGCTTTACCACTCGGTCGCAAAACGGTGATAGCCGTGCCTTGCGTTCCGGGCGCAAGCGTGAGCGCAGTCGCAAATTGGCGCGGCACACCGGCGAGCGATGGCCCGGGCGGATTTGAATCCATCAAGGCGAACCGGCGATAAATACTCGTGCGTGGCAGGTACCGCGCAAGCAATGCGATGATGATGAACGAGCCAACAATCGCAATGAACATATTGAGCAACGGCATCGCGAGCATTTTACCCGTCGGGAAGAAGTTCTGGCCCGGATAGCGATCGATCATCGTCCACAGCAGCGAAGCGAGCATTAGGAAAACGCCGACGACGCCAAAAACAATCGTGCTGTGCGCAAAAAAAAGTATCTCGATCAGCACCAGAACCATGCCGAGACCGAACAATGCGATGACTTCCCAACCGGCGAGGCCAGCCAGATAATGTCCGAGGAAAAACAGCGCGAAACAAATTGCAGAGATGACCCCGGGCCACGTCGCGCCCGGAATCTTGAATTCCAGATACGCACCGAGAATTCCCCCCAGCAGTAGCAGTGGCGCAAGCGCGGTAATCCAGAACGCGATTTGCTCGAACCCAGTCGGCTTGATCGTGACTACGTTTCCTTTCAAGCTGGCTTTCTTGGTCAGATCGCTAATGGAATCGGCAACGCCTTCTGCGAGCAACGGTTTGCCATTGATGCGTTCAGTTGCTTCCTGGGCGTTGAGAGTTAGCACCGCTCCCTTTGGGTGAACGACGCGGTCGCCAATCCTTACCTCCTTATCTTTGTTCATGAACGCCTCGGCAACGTCGGGATTGTGCCCGTTCCTGGTCGCGGAACCGCGGATGAGTGCAGACCAATACGATATCGTTTTCTCCTTTTCCGTCGTGGGAAGATCTTCGCCTGTGGACAGGATTGGGGCGGCTGCGCCAATTGCGCTTACCGGCGCCATGTAAATGTGTTGTGTGGCAATGGCGATAAGCGAACCGGCTGACCCGGCATTAGTGTTGATGAAGGTGTAGGTAGGGATTTTTGTTTGGTTCAGCGCGTTTACGATATCGGTCGCCGTGTCAAGCCTTCCGCCATAGGTGTTCATATCGAAAATGATGGCGGAAGCATCGTTACTCTCGGCTGTCTTCACGGCACGGCGGAGGAACGCAAGCAGCGAGGGCGCGACTTCGCCACGGAGCGGTACGACGACCGCGTCCCCTTTGCCGATGGCATCGCGGGCCCGAGCGGGCGCGGTTGCCAGCAGGAAGCAAAACACGGGGACAATCCACAAAGGTTTTCTCATCACTTGGACACCGACTCGCACTGCGTAAGTTTGGCATCGCTTCAAAAGCCAAACGAGGCAAAAATAATCAGGCGCGCATGGGAACAATCCCTTCGGAAACGATCGAGCAGATTGCTGCCGCGAACGACATCGTCGAAGTGATTGGCTCGTATTTTCCGCTGAAACGCGCCGGAGCAAACTTTAAGGCCCTCTGCCCGTTTCATCAGGAGAAAACACCTTCGTTCATAGTCAGCCCGAGCCGGCAGACGTTTCATTGCTTCGGCTGTGGCGCGGGCGGGAGCGTTTTTCGCTTCGTCATGGAATATGAGCATACCGATTTTCCATCGGCCGTGCGCAAGCTCGCAACGCGCGCCGGAATTACAGTTGTCGAAAAGCGCACTGCGGGGGACGAAGATCGGCAATATGAGGCGCGTCGGACACTGCTGAAATTGCACGCCGATGCTGCGGAATGGTTTCATGAAAATCTCCTGAAAAGAGATGTTGGAGAACCGGCGCGAAACTATTTGAAAGAGCGTGGGATCACGGCAGAAATCGCCAAGCGTTGGCAGCTCGGTTACGCCCCGGATGATTGGGACGCCTTTGGCGGCTGGGCGCGCGCGCGCGGCTACAATACTCGCGAACTCGTCACGAGCGGCCTCGCCAAAACAAGGGATGACGCCGATAGCGGCCCGCTTGCGAGTTCGCGAGCGTACGATCGCTTTCGTGGGCGCATCATATTTCCGATTTGCAACGACGTCGGCGAAGTGATCGCGTTCAGCGGCCGGCTTCTGAAAGACGCGGAAGGAACGGCGAAATACTTGAATTCACCGGAAACACCGCTTTTTCGAAAAGGCAGCGTGCTTTTTGGTCTGCATAAAAGCAAACGCGCCCTGATCGAGGCGAACTGCGCGGTTGTCTGCGAGGGCCAGCTCGATTTGATAAGCCTGTTTGAAGCGGGGATCACGAACGTAGTTGCTCCGCAGGGGACGGCGTTTACAGAAAATCAGGCACGCGTCTTGAAACGCTTCGTTAACGAAGTCGTTCTTTGCTTCGACGCGGACACCGCTGGTCAGAAAGCTGCCGAACGTTCACTCGATGCATTGCTCCAGAACGATCTGATTGTGCGCGTAGCCGAGATGCCGCCTGGAGAAGATCCTGACTCCCTGGTCCGGCGCGAAGGAAAGAACTCTTTTGAAAGCCGCGTTGCCGGCGCGCGTGATTTTTTCGATTACTGGATTGAGCGTGAGACTGCCGGTGTTGATCTGGGTTCGTTAGGGGCCAAGCTACAGGTGGCGAGAAGTCTGGCCGAGACTGTCTCGCGCGTCCGCGATGCGCTCATGCGGGGCGAAGTTGTGAATAAGATTAGCGCGCGTCTGGGTATTGCCGCTCATGATTTTCAGTCCCTTCTGCCCAACCGGAGAACTGAATCACTTCGCTCAGCCGACCAATCCGAGGGGGATCACACTCGCCAGACTGCTCCATTACCGCGGCATGACATCGCGATGCTGTGTCTTTTGGCGTTGCGAGATGAAAAAGCCCGCGAATTTCTTCGGGAACAGAATTGGCGCGAGATTCTCGCCCAAGTCCCGGATGGCGAAATGCTTGGGCGCATACTTGAAAGCGACCTTCGTCCGGATGACTCCGCTTCACTGAATGCTTTTATGGTCACCCTTTCCCCGCCGGAGGAGAGACTGGTCTCTTCGTGGCTTCTCCAAAGGATGCCGCCCAATGCGGGAACCATGGTCGAAAAGTGGTGGCTTGGCATCCGCCAGGCTGTTCTGCGCCGGCAGCTTGATGTCGCCACGAACCGGATAAAACTCCCAAACCTGAGCACCGGTGAGACGGTAAATTTGCAGAAACAAATCCTTGACCTCCGCGGGCAACTCCACGAGCTTTCGCAGCCCGTCGGCCCGGGCGACAATTAGTTGTCGATCTATCGCCGGCGGGAAATCGAAGGTCTTAGTCAAATCCTTAATCGCACCATCTTGGCCAGGCATTCGAAACACAGGGGGGGCAGCCGACAATCGTCGGCGAAACGGCTTAAACAGGCCCAGCGCCGCAGTCCAGCGAAAAGACGTGTCTCTCGCCTTCGTCGGAAGCTCAAGAAACAAACGCGAACCGTTGCTCTCAAAGCCAAACGCAAACGCAAACCCGCCTCGACCCAGCGAAGGAACGGATCGTTGCCAGAGCCGTCAGAGCAAATGGCCACGTCCCGCTTATACTCGACCATTGAATTACAGAGCCGCATTCGCGAGCTGATCAAGCTGGCGAAAGAACAAGGTTACCTCACGTTTGACGACCTAAACGAAGCGTTGCCGGAGGGAATCACTGATGCCGATGAACTCGACCTCATTCTCACGCGGCTGCGTCGCCTGGAAATCGACATTATCGAAGCGTCGGAAGTCGATCGCTACAAGGACGGAAAAAAGGACACCGAGGAGGATATTGAAGAGGAAGAGAGAACCGAAACTAAGGTCGATATTCTGGACGATCCGGTGCGGATGTACCTCAAGCAAATGGGCCAAGTTCCGCTCCTGACCCGGGAACAGGAAGTAGAAATATCCAAACGCATCGAAGAAGCCGAAGACATGGTGCTAAAGCACATCAATCGCTTTGGCTTTATCGCACAGGCGCACCTGGATCTGGCCAGAAAGCTGATCGAAGGCAGAGAACGGTTCGATCGCGTGATTCTCGATAAGAAAATCGAGAGCCGGGAGAGGTATATGAAAAATCTCCCGCGTCTCTGCAAACAGGTGGAACAATTAAGCGCATCAATCACGCGGCAGTTTTGTGAGGTCTCGCGCAATTCCTTGAAAAAACGGGCGCCAAAGCTCCGGGCATTGCAAAGAATGATGACTTCGTTGCAACGACTTTATCCTCTTTTTTACCTCAAGCAGAAAGTCACGGAGGAATTTGTGCACCTGGCGGATGACGCACATCACACGTCGCTCTACCTGCAGACTGAGCTGGCCAAGAATCCTCGCAGCAAGAAGCGGCGATTACAGCTCCTAAACAAAGGCCGCGAGTTGGAGAAGGGTCTGTGGTTCTCGCTTTCCGAATATGCGAAGGAGTACCAGGCCCTTAAGGGTTGGATGCGTCAGGCATTCAAAGCCAAAACCGAGATGGTGGAAGCCAATCTCCGGCTCGTCATCTCGATCGCAAAAAAATACACCAATCGCGGTTTATCTTTCCTTGACCTGATTCAGGAAGGAAACATGGGGTTAATGAAGGCGGTCGAGAAGTTCGAGTATCGGCGCGGATACAAGTTTTCCACGTACGCCACGTGGTGGATTCGCCAGGCCATCACCCGTTCGATTGCCGACCAGGCGCGCACCATTCGCATCCCGGTCCACATGATCGAGACGATTAACAAGCTCATGCGCGTGCAAAAACAGCTGGTGCAGGAGTACGGCCGTGAGCCCACGCCGGAGGAAGTGGCCGAAGAAGTTCTGCTTCCAGTCGACCGTGTACGTTCGGTTCTCAAAATGGCGCAGCAACCAATCTCGCTTCAATCTCCGGTCGGTGAGAGCGAGGAGACTAACTTTGGCGATTTTATTGAAGACAGGGGTGCTGAAAACCCGAGTGACATGACTGCGATCGTGTTGCTAAAGGAGAAAATCAAGGACGTGCTGGAAACGCTGACCGATCGTGAGAGACAGGTCCTGGAGCAGCGATTTGGGCTGGTCGACGGATATAGCCGAACCCTGGAAGAAGTCGGTCGGCAGTTTCAGGTGACCCGGGAACGCATCCGTCAGATCGAAGCAAAGGCCTTGCGTAAGATGCGGCATCCGACCCGCATCCGGCAACTCGAAGGCTTCCTTGAAGCGCCCGGCCTGTGAACACGGTTGGCCTTGCAGCGCAACTTCGAACTCTATAGATAGTTTAATTGACTGGAGACTATGGATCGTAAAGATGACAAACAGTTGTGGGATATCCTCGGCCGTATTCCCGAGCCCAAGCTTTCGCCATTCTTTGCCCGAAACGTGGTGAGGAACATCCGCGAGGAAGCAACTCGCTTCGAGCGAACGCGCGGCTGGTTTAGCTGGCGAAGACTTGCCGCTGCATCCGCTGTAGTCGTCCTTGTGATTGGTATGGCTATCGCCACACATCACCCAGCCTCACAGACGCCGGATACAAACGACTCAGACGTGGTGGCAAAAATCGATCCACAAGATTATGACGTCGTGGCCGATCTGGATGAACTGATCGCCTGGGATGAAAATAGCGTGTGGGAGGACAAGCCGACTTTGTAAACTAATCGTCGCTTTGTCGGTATTCGCTTTGTTTAGCGCGGCCGTACAAGCGCAGCCTCAGCAACATGGGCATGGCGGGCGTCCAGCACCCGGGCCTGCTCGTGGGCCAGGAGGGGGACCTCCTCCTCGTGGACCAGGAGGTCAGAATCCACGCGAGCGGTGGATGGCAATGCCTCCGGAAGCGCGGCAAAATTTTCAGCGCAACGCCGAGCGTTGGCTGCGAATGAGTCCCGCTGAGCGCAATGTGATGCGCCAGCGAGAGAATTTGCGCCGTGAAACCATCAGGCGTGAGACCGACGCCGCGCTGCGCGAGTCCGGCCTCAAGCTGAATCCGCAGGAACGCGCTCAATTTGAATCGCGCTATATCCAGGAACGCCGAAAAGTAGAACGAAACTTGCGGCAACAAATCGACGCCGAACGACAACAGGAACTGCCGGCGTTGATTCAGCAACTGAAAAAAGAATTCCAGATTGACCAGCCGACCAAGGGCCCCGCCACAAAACCAGCAGAGTCGCCCAAGTCAAAAAAGTAGTGAGCCGTTTTCTTTCGCATTCTCGCCAAGAGTTCACTACTGAAAAAAAACTGGCTCAAGATTGCTCTTGAGCCAGCTCGATCTGGATTTCTAAAACTACCTCGGCTTAGTACCGATAGTAGTGATGATGTCGATGGTGGCGGTAATAGCGGTTCCCGCCGTACCAGTAATAAGGCCGGTAATAGCCATAATAACGATACGGTCGGTAGTAGGAATAGCGGTACGGATAATAGTATCCATATGGATAATATCCGTAATAGCCCGGACCTCCGAATCCAACTGAGAACGACACTTGAGCGTCAGAACGCTGTGTGGGAACGAAAGCCAGTACCCCTGCGACCAATCCAATTAAGAGAAGTTTTTTCATTGTTTTTCCTCCTACTAATTAAACAGGAGCCACGGGGGAAAGTTTTCCGGTTTATTCGGATTTAGAAAAACTCTGGATATCCCGTGATGCAAACAGTTTGGCCAATCTGTTGGTACGAAACACGCCGAAGGCGAAGTGCATTTGCAGTGTTTTCGGCGCCGGGGCCCGGGAATGCGATTACCGGACCTCCGGTCAAGATCGGACCGAGATAGAGCTGTACTTTATCAATGAGATGTGCGTCGAGCGCCTGGCCCAACACGTTGCCGCCGCCCTCAATCAGCACGCTTGTGACGCCACGCTCGCCTAGATTTTTGAGCACGGCAGACAGCGACTCGCCTTGATAAACGAGCGTTCGTGAACTGAATCGGTCAGAAAATAAACGCTTACGCGGCGGCAGCTTTCCCGAGCGAGTGAGCACGACACGCCATGGTTGGCGCACTCCACGAACGCCGCGCACCGTCAGTCTTGGATTGTCTGCTCGCACCGTTTCTGCTCCGACCAAAATTGCGTCCACTTTGGCGCGAAGCTGACGTGCATGACCGCGGGCTGGCTCTCCTGTAATCCAGGGAGGCTCGCCGGTTGGTCGCGTCAATCGACCATCCAGCGACATTCCGCACTTTGCGATAACGAAAGGGCGCTCGCTGACAATCCACTTGTTGAAAGCCTCGTTAATTTGTGCGCATTCATCCGCCAAAACACCCTCTTTTACGTTCACACCCGCGTTTCGCAATTGCGCAATTCCCTTGCCGGAGTGACGCGGATTCAGGTCAATCGCACCAACAACCACGCTTCTGACATCACCTTCGAGTATTGCGTCAGTGCATGGGGCAGTGCGCCCTTTTGTGGAGCACGGTTCCAGCGTGATGTAAAGCGTGGCACGCGCGGGCACGGGCGCTGCAAAATTGCGGAGGCATTCGACCTCAGCGTGATCGCGGCCGGCTCCTCGATGATGTCCCTTCGCCACGATTCGGTTGTCAATGACGAGAACTGCTCCAACGGCGGGATTAGGGCTGGTCTGACCAAGGGCCTTCTTTGCCTCCTTAAGAGCGGCGCGCATGAACCCTTCGTCTCGTTGTGTAATCATCTCTTAAGAGACTAATAATTGTGCTCCCACGTTGAGGCAACGCATGCTCAAAGAAAGCGAACCCCCGAGCATATCTGGGCGAAACAACGCCACCTACAGAGTTCTTATCGACGACTACAAGACAACCGCGAAGTGGATTTCCTTATTTCGATGTGGTCGCTTACTTTTTGGATCCTTGAATCCTGCTCTTTCATTCTCACAGTTAGAGCCATGATTTCCTGCTCTAGTTGCCGCACTACCTCGTACTCTTTGAGGAACTCGTTGAGTAACATGGCGTTCACGGCGTCGTAACGGACAGTGAGAAGTTCACCTTTCTTGTCGCGCACCACGAGGTCAGGGTTCATCGCGGCGACTTCCTCGGCGATCAAGCCAAATTGCGGGGTGTTTGTTTTGTCGTCCTTATAGCGGAAGGTAACTGGCTTAAGCGCCAGGATTGCCTCGCTGGTGTCGTCCATCGGTCGAATCTCTTTTTTGAACCGGCGTGAGGAAACCGAGGTACCGAGCTTGCCGGTTGAATCGATCGACACTGGTACGGCATCGCCGCCTACGGGAGCCCCGAAAATGTTGCTGATAAAGCAGCTGTTGTCCTCGTTAAGACCAGAGAGAAATGCGCCGATACAGATAACATTGTTGGCGTCGGTAACGCCGCTCCCGGCCTCGACACCCACGGCGACATTGTTGAAGCCGGTGGAATTGCTAAGCGCTTCTTCGCCGATGGCCGTGTTGTTCCCTCCCGTGCTATTGCCAGCAAGCGCGTCAAAACCCAAGGCTGTGTTGTTGCTGGCGGTTGTGTTGTTAAAGAGCGCACCATCACCGGTGGCCGTGTTAAAGTCACCATTGGTGTCGCTAAAGAGGGCGAATGCTCCATTAGCCGTATTACCGAAGCCGCCGCTACTATCCAAAAGCGCCCCAGCGCCGGTAGCAGTATTCTCGTCTGCCGTCGTGAGCAGGAGCGCCCCGGCGCCGATCGCTGTGTTGAAGTTGCCGGTTGTGAACGCTTGCCCCGAAAAGAAACCGACTGCGGTGTTGAACGTGCCAGTGGTCAGGCTAGACAGGGCGTTCTGGCCTTCTGCCGTATTGCCGCCCGGATAGCCTCCGTCTGGTGGCGGGATGACTGCCTGCACTCTTGGCAAGAGTGTAAAACAGCCAAGCGCAAAGAGATTAAGAAACATATTTCGGTTTTTCATAAACGTAATTTCCTTTCATTGTTTTAGCTTTCCCTTTACAAAGGGATTCTGGGGCGCGTGCTGCACCGGAATTTGATTTCCTCGTGGCCAGCTTTTCTTCTGCGAGTTTTGCCGCTCGACAACTTTATTGGTTGTTCAGAACCGTTTTTAGCCCCGGTCGGCTTATCTTAATCTGGGCGCTCACTCTCTGAATTTGCGCGGCCTGCTCTTTGAGTTGCCCGGCGAGAGCCTTGATTTCCTCTTGCTGCCGCGCGGCGATGGCTTGGTCCTTTGCTGCGCTGGACTTGAGTTGAGAAATCGTCTCTTCTTGTTTCTCGTTCTTTCGGTGCTCTTTGAGAAACTCGTTGAGCAACATCGCGTTTACCTGGTCGTAGCGCACGCTCGAGATTTCGCCGTTCTTGTCGCGCACAACCAGGTAGGGATTTACCTCTGCTACTTCCTCGGCAATCAGACCAAATTGTGGTGTATTTGTGTTGTCGGTCTTATAGTGGAACGTCACTGGTTTGAGCGCCAGGATCGCTTCGCTAGCTTTGGCCATCGGTTGAATCTCCTTCTTGAACCGGCGCGAGGAAACGGTTGTACCGAGTTTGCCGAATGAGTCGATTATTACTGCTACGGCGTCGTTGCCTACCTGAGCGTCGCGAATGTTGCCGATAAAACAGCTGTCGTCGACGTTCAGACCAGAATGCCCAATACAGATAACGTTATTAGCGCTGGTGACCTGATTCCCGGCACTATCACCCAAAGCTATGTTGTTGTTACCGTTGATGTTTGCATTAAGGGCACCGATACCGATGGCCGTGTTTTCGACGCCGTTGGTGTTGCTAGCGAGCGCAGCTGAACCGATGGCCGTATTCCCTTCGCCGGTGGTGTTGGCAAAGAGCGCGGAGCTACCCGTGCAGGTGTTTCCGGAACCCATGGTATTACTAAAAAGCGCTCGATCACCCGCCGCAGTGTTGAAGTTGCCTTCGATGTTGGCCAGGAGCGTGTCGACACCAACCGCCGTGTTGCTTCTGCCCGTGGTATTGTTAAAAAGCGCATCAAAACCAACAGCTGTGTTGAAGTTACCGGTGGTATTGAACACCAGCGCCACAGAACCGATGGCCGTATTCTCTATCCCTTCGGTGTTGTCGATAAGCGCTTCATCGCCGACCGCGGTGTTATCACCCCCGGTGGTATTGCTAAAAAGCGCTTGATGACCAATGGCCGTGTTGGAGTTGCCCGTGATGTTGCTGAACAGCGCGAACGCGCCATTGGCCGTGTTCAGGAAACCAGTGGTGTTGCTTAACAGCGCGCCGGCGCCGGTGGCGCTATTTTCATCTGCCGTGTTCAAAAGGAGCGTCCCGGCGCCGATGGCCGTGTTGAAGTTGCCTTCTGTATTGCTCAGGAGTGAAAACACACCAACGGCTGTATTAAATGTACCGCTCGTGAGGCTTGAAAGGGCACTTTGGCCTTCTGCTGTGTTGCCACCGGGATAGCCTCCATCCGGCGGTGGAGTGACTGCCTGCGTTGCTGGCAAAAACGCAAAGCAGCCAAGGGCAAAGGCGACAGGAATGAAAGCTGACCAAGAAGACGGCCGTGCAATTGAAATGCTGAGTAGTGGAGTTGGGATTTTCAAGTTCTTATTCGTAAACATTTTCTCATTAGTGATTGTTGAGCACTATCTGTGGTGCGGATCTCCCGACTACCTTCCGCGCACTCACTTTTTGGATTTGCGTCGCCTGTCGGTCTAAACGAGCGGTCAGAGCTTCCATTCCTTTCTGTTGTTGTGCGACAGTGGCTTCTAATTTCGCGACTTTCTGGTGTTCTTTGAGGAACTCATTGAGCAGCATCGCGTTCACCGCGTCGTAGCGCACGCTGTAGATCTCGCCGTTTTTGTCCCGCACCACGAGATCGGGACTCACCTCCGCTACTTCCTCTGCAATCAAACCAAATTGTGGCTTATTTGTCTTGTCGCTCTTGTAGTGAAAGGTCACCGGTTTAAGCGCCATGATTGCCTCGCTGACTTTGTCCATCGGTTCGATCTCCTTCTTAAACCGGCGTGAGGAAACAGTCGTGCCGAGCTTGCCGAAGGAGTCGATGATCACGTTTACAGCATCATTGCCTACTTGTTGCTCGCGAATGCCGGCGATAAAAGTTCTTGTTTGTGTCTCCTCCAAGCCGATGCGGATGGTATTCGACTCGCCGGCAACGCCAGGATCGCCGATGTCGATATTGGAATCGCCCGTCGTGAGATTGGCGCCGGCGCCGGCACCTAATGCAATGTTGTTGGAGCCGCTGCTACCGGCGAGCGCGGCAGCACCAACGGCTGTATTGAGGGAGTTCGTGGTGCTGTCTGCAAGCGCCCTGTGGCCGATGGCCGTGTTGGAGCTACCGATGGAATTGTTGAGGAGCGCCTGAGCGCCAGTGGCTGTGTTGGTATTGCCAGTGGTATTGTTTGAGAGTGCACGATCACCGACAGCCGTATTGGCGCCACCGGTGGTGTTGCTAAAGAGGGCACTTTCGCCGGTCCCCGTGTTGCTGCTGCCAGTGGTGTTGCTATTAAGCGCTACAAAACCGATAGCGGTGTTCTCACTGCCGATGGTGTTGAGTAAGAGCGCGCTGTCACCTATGGCCGTGTTCGTGCTGCCTTCGGTGTTACTAAAAAGAGCGAACGCTCCGTTCGCAGTGTTACTGCTGCCAAAAGTGTTGCTCAAAAGCGCGCCGGCGCCAATAGCCGTGTTGTCCTCGGTGTCTCCAGTGTTGCTAAGGAGCGTCCCGGCGCCGATCGCTGTGTTGAAGCTGCCTTCTGTGTTGCTAAGGAGCGAAAACACGCCAACGGCGGTATTGAATGTACCGCTTGTGAGGCTAAGAAGGGCGCTTTGCCCTTCGGCGGTGTTGCCTCCGGGATAACCTCCGTCTGGTGGCGGGAGGACTGCTTGTGCTGTTGGCAGAAGCGCAAAGTAGCCAAGCGCAGAGAGAATCACTGTGAGTACAATAGTTTGATTTTTCATAGATGCTGATTGCTTTCCCTTTACAAAGGGATTCCCGATCGCGCGCTGCAGACAATCGGCATGGGTCGCCGGCGACTACTGACCGCGACTGGCGGGATCCACGGCGGCGAATGTCAAAAAGTCAATCATACGGAAGCTTTGCGGCGTTCCGTCGTGGGTCGGTAGCGTAGGTAACCACTCGGGTTCCATACTGAGGTAAGAGTCAGGATCTAACTCGAGCAGTCCGATAAATACTTCGGCGACGATACGCGCGCCAACAGGACCAAGACGTAGGCCGTCTTCTCTTAGCTCAGCCTCTTTCAGAACGTAATAGAAAAGCGGAGTTGATTGGACAAAGGAAGGTCGAATGGTCTGTAACTCAGCCAGTTCGGCGCTCGTCAGTGAAGGGATACCCATTGCCTGTGCGATGCGTTGACCAGATGGAAGCATCCATGTCAGGCACCGTAACAAATTACGCTGCATTAAAGAGACCGGAGGAGTGCCGCTGGGTATGACCTCCAGCGGGAGTTGGAAGAGTGGCGTCGAAACCTTTGTATCGATCCTCTTGTTCGGCCGCACATCGGCACTGTAAGCGCCGCCGAAATCAAAGAATGTTTGCCAGCCAATAAAGCGCCTCGGTGCTCTGGCATTCCCGCGCAAGTCTATTGGGTCAGGGCTGCCCTGCTCAGCGGGATCGAAAATCATGCCGAAGAATGGCTCCCCATTGTCGCCGTGGAGATTGGCACGGTAGGAAGGGCGCACCATGCTATGCCCGAATCGATAGATGATCTGGAACTCTACCGGAATAAAAGCTTCGTTGTGTAACGGGTCGTAGAAATGCCGACCGTTTGTCAGCACATCATCTATGACCGACTGCGGAACAATGTGTGGCAGAAACTCGTGAAGAATGATCCATTGATAATGCCATACGGCCACACGACGTGCTTGTAAGTAAGCGTCATTGTCAGGGATCCCTGGGTTCTGCGATCGAATTAGGTCCACGGCATGGTTATGAAACAAAAGAAACGCAGCATGCAGACCGGCGATCATCATGTTCTCATCATTGCGCGGGTCGCCGATAATCGCCGCGCTGTTGGTCGGGTCTCGCGGCAGATCCTCGAACTGGCCGCCGCTTTGGATTCGGAATTTGATTGGGTCAGAGGAATCGAATAACTCCGGGTTACCGCCTGGTCCGCCGGCGTAAACTGAGTCCAGGTCAAAGAAGGGAGTGCGAAGATTAGGTGATGTTATAGGGTTAGTTGGGAACCCGAGCCGGGAGGTCAGATCAAACGTCATATCGTGGTCGAGGAACTGACCGAAAAACGTCACTCCTGCAGTGTGGGTTGGATTGTTTCGGTTGATCAGTTGGAGATTGGGATCAGTTATCAAAGCGACAGGCCCCGCTGCCAGATCATCGTTTGCGTCCAGAATCCCACCGAGACTGCCGAGCTCCATAAGAGCATTGCGAACCGCATTGTTCGGCGGCGCAAACGGTGGCAGGTTACGGAACATCCGACCAAAACTTCCGGACACCGTTACGTCGGGAGGCCCAGGATCACGATGCTGGTGGCCTTCTCCTAACACCGGCGACACAACCAGTAACACGGCGAGCGCAACCAACGCCTGTGTTATAACAATTGACGGCGTTGAGATTTTTTGGAACCGAGTTGGCGAATTCATGTTTCTTCCTTTCTCGATATTGGTTTGAAATGACGCTTGGTCATCGGTGACATCGGACCGGGTGGAAGTAGTGCCTCTCGAGATAGTGGGCGACCTTCCTGCCGAGCACGGCTCCCTGGGTGTCGGCAGTGCGAAAGTGGATCCCAGCCCATACTCGGGCGTCGATTACCTCCTCGAGTATGTCTGAAAATCGATCAAAGCTCCGCCAAGTACAGGATTTATTGCTGAATACGCTGACGGCGATCCTGTCGGTGTCGAAGAAGTTTCGCAGCGTATGCACGAACGCACTGGTGTTGCATGCGTGACCCGAGGGATGGTCTGGGAAAGGCGGGGTGACAAGCGGCGGCGGATTGCAGATCGGTGTCGTTGGGTCGAACAGAGGTAGCCAGGTGGGATCGGCCTCAGTGTCAGGGTTGCCATCGGTGTCGGCCTCGCGGATCGCGGTGATGGGACGCCAGAACTGCCAGTAGTACTTGTCGTTCCAACAGCCTATGGAGGAATCGGCCGCCGCCAGGTTCGCCATCGCAAACAGGCGAGCGCTTTCGACGATGTTCAAGTTTTGACTAGCGGCCAGTGCGCGAAACACCCGGTTGAACAACGCATGGGCATGGTCCTGCCAAAAGATTGCAGCATCGGTCTCGTCCGCACTTCGGCTTGTGCTTGTGAGCGAGCCGATCTCCTTGACTTCGTTTAGGTCTTCCGCGTAGTCGGCACTGGTGAGCGCGTTCGGTCCGTCGGTGCGGAGCATCTCTGCGTTTGGGACGATGAACGGCCGCACGTTTCCGATCCACGGCGCGGGGTCGTTCGCAAAGTTCGGTGGCGTCGGACGCCAGACACCCGGCGCTGGCGGTAACAGCGTCGGCGGCGGTCCGAAACGCCCGTCGTTCATTCGGGCGGTGAGCATTGCCCTAGCTGTGGTTTCGCCGATAGCAATCCCTGCAGTCCTGGATCCCGGTGGGTCATCGGGTAAACCCGCAATGTACGCGTCGTATTGCGGCTGGAGCGTTGGAAGCTGTGCCGGGAACAGACCCGGCAGATCAGCGAAACCCACGAGCACACGGAAAGCAGCCGTTGCCGCCGCTGCTTCGTTGGAGTCCGTCGATTGTGAAGGAGGTTCGACGAGATACGGCTCGTGTCCACGGTCGATGGCGTTGACCGCGTCGTAAACCGCCCCCTGCACCATCGCGAAGCTCAGGGCTGATACCTGCGGCGGTTGACCGGCAGTCACGACGATCGAATTGGCTGCGATCGCGTTCCAGTCGGTCACAGCGTTCGCGTGTGCGGCCGGGGGCGACTCGAACGTGACGAGTGCCAGCACGATGAGAGAGAGTCGAATTGATACTTTTTGGAACTTAGTCAGTGGATTCATTTGGTAATTGGTTTGCCTTTACAAAGGGAATCCGGAGCGCGTGCTGCACGGAAAGTTTGATTTTTCTCGATTCGCGTTGCCCTGACGGCTGTCGCTCTTCAAGCGAACGGAGTTGGTATGTCGGGATCGGGCAAATTTCGCAAGATGTACCGAAACCGAGGACGCTTTCGCGATTACGGCGCGACCTCGCACACCATTTCGATGTGAGGGTCTGTAAACGTTAAGGAGGGAATGATAGGATTCAGGTTCTGATCAAGAATAGTTACCGTGACATCTCCGAACGAGTGTGGGTCAAATCCGATCATGGCCGGGTCGAGCACGAGTATCACCTGGCTGGCTCGGGCCGGAATCGTAAACGGGAGGTCAACGCTGGCGCCCGCGGGTACGATCGGGGTCTCTTCCAGTTCCAGCCGACCCCTGACCACCGCCTTGAGCATCACGGCGACGTCGGTGACGTCGGCGCTGATCCGGAAGATGTATGGAACGCCGGATTGAAGGCCGCCGCCGGGTAGTGGAATTAGAATCGCTTCAGCGGCCGGAACGTTGACGACCGCAGCAATGATCAGTGCAAGCGTCAGCTTCGTCAGAACCGATAGTTTTTTGAACTGAATCGCTGAATTCATTTTCTTCGTTTCTCTTGGTTGGAATGATGTTTCTCCCCTTTTCAACGGGAATCCGGCGCCCGTGCTGCACGAAATCGTCAGAAATTCCGACGGCTTGCTTTCCCGTGTCGGTCTTGATACAAACGCTAAGGTGAAGAGTGGGTCAGGGAACGGGCGTGGCCGAAGCGACGTGTTTCCTTCGACGCACTGGAGCGCGGTTCTCGCGGCGGGCAGGAGCCAAACCGAGCCGGAGATTGCACACGCCGCGCTCGGGGAGCTTTGCCAAACTTATTGGTCGCCGCTTTACAGTTTCGTACGCAGCCGCGGATACACTGTGCATGACGCGCAAGATCTCACGCAGAGTTTTTTCGCGTACTTGATCGAACGTAAAATTTACGCCCGTGTCGATCGACAGAAAGGCCGGTTCCGGTCGTTCCTGCTTGCTTCTCTGAAGAATTTTTTGGCAGACGTTTCCGATCACGAACGAACACTCAAGCGTGGTGGCGGACAAAATCTTCTGCCTCTGCATGAAGAGCAGATCAAAGAGGCGGAATCGATTTTCCAAAATCATCGAGCCGCACGGAGTGAAGAACTGATTTTCGATCGGAGCTGGGCAGAAGCATTGGTCGCAACGGGACTAGAGCGCCTCTCGGCAGATTACAGAAGCGAGGCGAAAGAAAAGCTCTTCAACGAACTGAGGATTTTTCTTGCCGGGTCTGCCGGGCTTCTACCGGCTTACGCCGAGCTGGCAGATCGTTTGGGTATGACGGAGTCAACACTTCGCAGCCATGTTACTCGCCTTCGAGCGCGTTATCGGGAAGTGTTGCGCGCTGAGGTACGCCGAACAGTAGACACTGAAGCAGAGGTGGACGAAGAGTTACACGAGCTGCTTCGTGTGCTAACGAGAGGATGAGAAAGACGTGCCATGGCAACTTCACGGGCATCCGCGGTCACGGTTTGTTCGAAATGCGGCGAGCCGTTGAACGCAAAAGGCGACTGCCTGGCTTGCCTGCTCCGGACCGGCCTCGGTGAATCAGCCGCTGAAACCCAGCCGCTTCTTTCGTTAGTCTTTGGCGATTTCGAAATCGTGCGTCACGAAGACGGCTCCTTATGGCAACTTGGCCGCGGCGGCATGGGGGCGACCTATCTCGCCACGGACAATGTGTTGCGCCGTAAGGTCGCCCTGAAAGTGATCGACGTTCCAGCAGTTGCGCGCGGTTCACACACTATCCGTGAACGCTTTTTGCGCGAAGCCCGCGCCGCCGCTGCCCTGCGGCATCCCAATGTGGCCGCCATTTATCAGTTCGGTGCTTCGCCCAATGGCAGTCGCTGTTTCTACGCAATGGAATTGGTCCAGGGCGAGACGTTGGAGACCCGCGTGCGCAGGGATGGTCCGCTTAATCCAAAATTGGCTTTGGAAATCGCAATCCAAATCACGCGCGCATTGATGGCTGCAGCGGCCCAGGGTTTGATTCATCGCGACCTGAAGCCGGCCAATATCATGCTGACGTCTGGTGACGCTGAGAGGACTGAGCTGGAAGTGAAAATTATCGACTTCGGCCTCGCTAAGGCGATCGCCGATGCCGAAGGAGAAATGGATCTGACGCACGGAGAATTCGTCGGCACGCCAAATTTCGCCAGCCCTGAGCAATTTGGGAGTGGGCCAGTCGATGCGCGCTCGGACATTTATTCGCTCGGCGCGACGCTCTGGTTCGCGCTCACCGGATTGGCGCCACATTCTGGCAGCACGATCGAAGAGATCCGCGATCGTCAAACCCGCGACGATCTGCCGGTCGAACAATTGGCCACGAGGAAAGTTCCCGCTCCGGTGATCAAACTGCTGCGCCGCTTGCTCGCGGTGGATCCGGCTCAGCGACCCGCGTCGGCTCGAGAGTTGATGCAAAACCTGGAGGTCTGCCAGCAACAGTTGAGCGCAGGAAGCGGCAGCTTCTTCAGTCAACTTAAGGAACGCCACGTTGTGCGCGTTGCCATTGCATATGGTGTGACCGCGTGGCTGCTCGCGCAGATCGCGACCCAAATTTTCCCATTCTTTGAAATCCCAAACTGGGGGGTGCGTCTGGTCATTCTGGCACTGGTCATCGGTTTCCCCATCGCGCTGGCGTTGGCGTGGGCTTTTGAGATCACTCCCGAAGGAATCGTGTGGACGGAAGATGGAATGCCTAACGAGTCTGGTCGCCGGCGCCCCCGCTATGCCTTTACTGTCGGCATTGCCATTGTCACGCTGGCGGCCATAGGATTGTTCGCCCTCCGTCTTTCCCGCCAAAAACCATCCGCAGCGCCTATCAGCGAATCTGCATCCGCGGTCTCATCCAAGAAATCGATCGCAGTGCTGCCATTTGAAAACGCAAGCGATGAACCGAACACCGAGTATTTGTCGGAAGGAATTTCCGAGGCGCTGATCAATAGCCTGAGCGAGTTGCAGCAACTGCGAGTGATCGCCCGCCCGACCGCTTTTCGTTACAAGCAAAAAGATGTCGACCCACGCCAAGTGGGGCGGGAGCTAGGCGTGGCGGCGGTGCTGACAGGAAAAGTCCGACAACTGCAGGACGCATTGAATGTTCAGGTGGATTTGGTGGACCCGGTGACTGGCGCGGAGATTTGGGGCGCAGGATACGATCGCAAGATCACGGACTTGCTTGCAGTGAAACAAGCAATTGCGCAACAGGTCACGGCGAAGTTGAAGTTGAAATTGTCCAGTGAGGAGCAGCGGCGGCTGGTCAAGCACGACAGCACAAATCCAGAGGCGTATCAGTTCTACCTGCGCGGCCGCTATTTTTGGGACAAGCGCACGCCGGACGGAATCAAACGAGCATTCGAACAATTTCAGCAGGCGATCGCACGCGACCCGAATTTCGCGCTGGGCTACGTCGGCTTGGCGGATTCCTATACTGCACTGACGTTTTACAATTTTGCGGCCCCGCACGAAGCCATGCCAAAGGCAAAAGAGTCGGCCCTAAAGGCGCTGGCATTGGATAACACAATCGCCGAAGCGCACACGTCGCTGGCGCATATCCTAATGAACTACTATTGGGATTGGTCGACGGCGGAGAAAGAGTTCAAGCGCAGCATAGAACTCAAGCCGGATTATGCGCGGGCTCATCAGTGGTATGCGATTCATTATCTAACCCCTGCCGGTCGGTTCGAAGAAGCGGTGCAGGAAATGCAAAAAGCGCTGGAACTCGAGCCAGCGTCGCTCGTAATGAACACGTTCATGGGAGCGACGCTCTACTATGCAGGTCGATACGATGAAGCAATCGATCAATGCCGTAGGACGATAGAGATGGATCCGACCTTCGCCGTCGCGCACTGGCACCTGGGCCTCGCGTACGAACAAAAACAGGCTTTTGACCTGGCCATTGAAGAGTTTCAAAAAGCAATCTCCTTATCACAAGGTAGTCCGTTAATGAAAGCTGCACTCGGCCATGCATATGCGAAGTCGCAGAAAACCGATGAAGCAAACAAGATACTCGATGAATTGAATGAGCTTTCAAAGCAACAGTATGTTTCGCCCCTGGAAATAGCGGCGATCTATGTGGCGCTCGGTGACGATGAAAAGGGATTTCAATTGCTCGAAAAAGCATACGCGGAACATTCGTTCCATTTGGTTAATCTAAACGTGTCGCCACGCTTCAAATCGATCAGATCCGATCCGAGATTTGAAGATCTGGTGCACCGAATTGGTCTTCCCCAGTAACAAATCATTTCTGCGTTTCTTTTCTGCCGTTCGTGACAGCAATTGGGATCAAGAGCATGAGCAGGAGCAAGGGCATGATTAAGAATGGCGTGCCTGGAGGGATTCGAACCCCCAACCTTCTGATCCGAAGTCAGAAGCTCTATCCGGTTGAGCTACAGGCACTCATTTCAAAATCCCAAAACCCAAGATCCAAATCCCAAAGGGTAGAATCGCGAGTTTGGAACTTGGAATCTGAGATTTTGGAATTTGCGACGCTGGGTGGCCGACGGGATTCGAACCCGCAACAACCAGAACCACAATCTGGGGCTCTACCGTTGAGCTACGACCACCATCGCTGACGCGGAAACAAGACCTTAAAATTCCAATCCTTTTTTGCAAACAAAGGACTCGACTTTTCCCGATCACTCCACTAATTCTCGGCGGCGGTGGAAAGAAAATCTACCTGGAGCCGGCTCACTCTCCCGCTTCGCCAGGTGGTGCAGCGAATTAGTCGAGGTCTGCTCATTTGGCTGTTGTCGGCTGCTTTCATTAGCGTCCTTCCAGCGCAGGTAGACGATCCGAGCGATATTTTTCTTAAAGCCTATCTGTCGGCACAGCAGGGCGAAACGCTCGAACACGAAAGCCGATTCAAGGCTGCGCTGGCCAAATTTCGATTTGCTGGAAGCCTGATTGAAGAGTTACGGAAATCGCACGCCGATTGGCAGCCTGCGATTGTGGAATATCGCGGACGTAAGATTGGGGAAGGAATCTTGCGCGTTCAGGAACGTATATCGAGACACAATGAACTAGCCGCCGCTTCAAGTCCTTTGCCCGAAGTCGTTCCTTCGCTCCCCGAGAATGAGGAATGGTCGGAACCCGGTCCTGACGTCGTAGCTCCGCAAGGACTCGATGCGATTTCCCAAGCCTCGGATGACCGAGCGATTCAAGACGCGACGAGGACATTGCGCCGGAAGGTCGACCAACTACAGGCGGCGCTTGAAAAGTCGCGCAGCGACCTCGAAACCGCGCGCAAGGAAAAGGAAGCCGTCAATACGCGGCTGGAGGAAACAAGCGCCAAACTCGAGAGTGCACAAAAGGAAAGCGCGACGTCGAAGGAGTCAGAACGTCAGGCGCGCGATCAACTCGCACAAACCCAGTCATCCCGGGAAAGTAGTACTATGGAGCAGTTGCGCGCGGAGATCACCGATTTGAAAACTGCCCTTGCTGTTGCGGAAGAGGCGCGTGCAACAGCTGAAAAACAAAGGGAGGAGGCGAATACAAAACTCGCCAACGCCAATCAGCAAATCATAGCAGTGGAGCAACAGCGCGATGAAGCGCTCGCCCAAGTAAAGGCGGGTAGCGAAACCGAACAGCATGAGGAGGCGCTCTTTGCTGAAAATGGCGACCTGAAACTGATGTTGGTGAATGCGAGCGACAATGACCGAGCCTTTGATCAAGTCGACTCAGTAAACGCGGAGGAATTAGCAGGAGTGCAACAGCAGCTCAGTCTGCTCCAGCAGCAACTGGCGGAAAGTCAGAAAAGGAATCAGTATCTCGTAGCCAGGATCGCGGAGCTCTCGGTGCAGTTAGATGACGCTGGCTCACAACTCCAGAGCGCGAAGTTGGCTGGTAAGAACATCGAGGAGACGGACCGGCTGATGAAAGAAAACGAACTCTTGCGAAACATCGTGGTACGCGAACGCCAGGAAGAAGCGCGTCGGGACGAAGTCCGAAAGTCGATGCTGGCCGAGTTGGACAAGCTCGAAATCAAATCCGATGCGTTGAATAGGGAGATCAAATTCCTTGCCCAGCCGGTTACGAAATTAAGCAGCGAAGAACTCAATCTGCTACGTCGTCCTGTGGTCTCAGTTTCGGATCAAAGCCGCGGCGGATTGACGGCGACTTTTATTTTTGCAAAAAAATCCGCACCAGATTCAGCCGAGGCGACCGGATCCGAGGCAAACACTAGATCAGCTCACGAGGGTGACGCGACAATGAATAACTCCGGTCCGTTGAAAGACGGCGTACGGGACGATCCGCAGGTCGCCGGAAACCCTCGCCAGGGATCCGAATAACTTTTGCTGCCTGCAGCCCTGCGATGGTTTGACCGCGAAATCTAGCGCTGGATTATTCGATCAACTTAAAGCAGCGAGCCACAAAACTTGATGCGCGTTCTCCGTGCTTTATTCGTCGCGCTTCTGACGGCGTTCGTTGGCTGTGCTTTGGCCTTTTTTGTCGGCGATTATTTAACCAGGCTCGCGCATGTGCCCGAGATGGAAGGCCAGCGAGGCATGACCATCTTCTTTCTATGTGTGCCAGTCGGAATTCTCGCAGGCTTGATAATTGGAACGATTTCAGCAATCGCGGTTCGACGCCAGGGGCTTGCTGGATTTCTCGTGGCACAAGGTTGGGCGCTTCTGATTGTTTGCGGCCTTGCCGGCCTGTTAGGCGGCGTTCCATACCTGCTATCGGACAAACCTCCCAAGATCGATGGCAAGCGCCTGAAGTTGGAATTCGAGCTTCGCGCACCGGCAATGTTCAAAATTCCTGACAGGCCCGATGGATACAGCATTCGAGCATGTCTTTACACCGACAATCAGCAAGACCGGTACGCTTTCATTGACTGGCAGGCGATCGCAAAGGATTCCGAACACGCCACGATTCCCGGCCATGTCCCGCTGTTGACGCACAGCAAGTCCAGATCGCTTCTGGCATCCATCGGCAACGAGCCGGTCGCGTCACAATTTATTGAATTAAAAATTCCACCGACGCCACGGAAGCAGGATGAAGGTTGGTCTGACTGGATTTTTGCCACGCAACGTGCCGATCTCAGTCCGGTGTCCGAGCCCGAACGAATGGCACTGCGCTATCGTGTTCAACCAATGGATGATTGATCTGCAGCGGCGGTCGACGATCGCCGAAATGCGCATGAAACCATTTCTCACCGCTAACTGGCGCTATCTGGCGATGCTGAATTACGTTGTCGATGCCGCTCTGGTCGAACCTCTGGTTCCAGCCGGCACAGAGATCGATTATGAAAATGACGAGACCTTCGTGAGCGTCGTCGGCTTTCTCTTTCTCGATACCCGTCTCCTCGGGTTTCCGATCCCGTTGCATCGCGATTTCGAGGAAGTGAATCTGCGTTTTTATGTGAGAAGAAAATCGGCCGATACCTGGCGACGCGGCGTAGTTTTTATTCGCGAGCTTGTGCCGCGCCGCGCGATTGCCCTTGTTGCTCGTGCATTTTATGGAGAGCGCTATTTCGCCCTGCCCATGAAGCACGACATAGAGCATGTCGATGGCACCTTGAGCGTCGAATATTCCTGGCGGCGTGGAAAGAAATGGGAATTTCTCAAGATGAGCGCATCCGGCGAACCGCAATCAATTCCCGCCGGATCGCACGCGGAATTTATTACGGAGCATTATTGGGGGTACACCTGTGTGCGGGATGGTTGCAGCGAATACCGCGTGGAACATCCACGCTG
>Ga0081455_10000935_pt1 | contig 37321 bp, 32 predicted proteins | sample TabmetS3T2R1_FD_70207 | JGI IMG/M metagenome (GOLD analysis project Ga0081455, IMG submission 70207) | Tabebuia heterophylla rhizosphere microbial communities from the University of Puerto Rico - S3T2R1 | ecosystem: Host-associated > Plants > Roots > Rhizosphere ... | reverse complement strand
CCGCACCGCTATCAGGCCCTCGTGTTCGGGCTGGCCCCCGCCGTTCGGCTCGTCGAGTCGCGGTTCCCCGTCGTGCGGATCTGGCAGACGAACCAGCCGGATGCCATGCCGCAGTACATCGCGCTCGATTCGGGCGCGGACCGCGTGCTCGTGCGCCGCCGTGCGGGCGAGCTCGAATTCGTGCACCTCGCGCCTGCGGACTTCACGTTCGCGCGCATGCTCGCGCGCGGCACGCCGCTCGGCCTCGCCACCGACGCCTCGCTCGCGGTGGATCCGGATTTCGATCTCGCGCGCGCATTGCGCGCCCTCGTACTCGCCGGCGCGTTCGCGCGCGTCGAGCTCAATGACTGAACGGCATTCAACGGAGATGTTCATGAACAAGCTACTCGACCTCGTCAACCTGCATGCCGCCGCCGGACGCGGATTCGACCGGCTGCGCTCCGTGCTGTTGCTCGGCACGCGGCTCTGGGTGAGCTGGCAGTTCCTCGTCTCGGGCTGGCTAAAAGTCAGCAACTGGGACAGCACGCTCGAGCTCTTTCGCAGCGAGTACCACGTGCCGCTGCTGCCGCCGACACTGGCCGCGGTGACGGGCGCCTTCGGCGAGCTGTTCTTCCCCGTGTTGCTGATCCTCGGGCTCTTCACGCGCGCCGGTGCGGCCGGGCTGTTCGCCGTGAACGCGATGGCCCTGATTTCCTACTGGCACGTGCTCGGACAGGAAGGCTTCGAAGCGGCGCGTGGCCAGCACTATCTCTGGGGCTTCATGGCGCTCGTGCTCATCACCTGCGGCGGCGGTTTCCTGTCGCTCGACACCTGGCTCGAGCGGCGGTCGGCCGCGCGTTGCCGCCCGAAGATGACGATGCGTTCGATGGCCGCGGCCTGAGCGGCTGCGGAGGCGAACGGATGGCAGACCTCCAGGGTCTCCAGCTGCTGCGCGCGCTCGACGAGAGCGTCGCCGCGCACACCGGCAAGCAGTTCTTCGCGGAGCTCACGCGGGCGCTGGCGGAAGTACTGGGCGCGCATTGCGCGTTCATCGCGGAAGTCGAGCACGCGAGCTACCGTGCGAACGTGCTCGCGTGGTACTGCAACGGCAAGTACCGCGACCTGTTCTCCTATCCACTCGCGGGCTCGCCGTGCGAATGCGTGCTGGACGGCGAGATCGCGGCATTCTCGAGCCGCGTACAGGACAAGTTTCCCGCGGAGCGCGAGGCGCTCGCGCGCATCGGCGCCGAGAGCTACCTCGCCATTCCGCTGAGCGACGCGTCCGGCAAGGTGCACGGCCATCTCGCCGTCATCGACAGCAAATCGCGCGACTGGAACGAAGCCGACCGCGGCATCCTGCGCATCTTCTCGACGCGCGCGGCCACCGAGATCGAGCGGCGCAACCACGACCGGCAGCTCGAAGCGGTGAACGACGCGCTGCAGAAGGCGAACGCGCAGCTGCGGCGCGAGCTCGCGATGCGGCTCGAGATGGAAGAAGAGCTCGCGAACGCGAAACAGGCCGCCGAGTCCGCGAACCAGGCGAAGAGCACCTTCCTCGCGCACATGAGCCACGAGCTGCGAACGCCGCTCAACGGCATCCTCGGCTACGCGCAGCTGCTGCGACGCGACGCGACGCTCGGCGATGCGCACCAGGAAAGCGTCGCGGTCATCGAGCGCTCGGGCGAGCACCTGCTGACGCTCATCAACGACCTGCTCGATCTCGCGAAGATCGAAGCGGGCCGAATGGAGCTGCACGTCGGCGTGTTCGATCTGCCGCAGCTGCTCGCGCACGTCGCGGATCTCGGCGCGATACGCGCGCGCCAGGCGGGACTGGGCTTCGAGTTCACGAGCGCGGCGATCCCCACGCTCGTCTCGGGCGACGAGCGCGCTCTGCGCCAGGTGCTGATCAACCTGCTCGGCAACGCCGTCAAGTTCACGGAGAGCGGCGGCGTGAAATTCCGCGCCTCGTGCGCGGTCGCGGGCAGCCGCTGCGTCCTGCGCTGCGAGATCGAGGACTCGGGCGTGGGCATCGCATCGGCCGAGCTAGATCGACTGTTCGAGCCGTTCGAGCGCAGCGGCCAGCACCGCCGGCGCGTCGAAGGCACGGGGCTCGGGCTCACCATCACCCGCCGCCTGTTGGAGGCCATGGACGGCAAGCTCGACGTCGCGAGCAGCCCCGGCGCGGGTTCCGTGTTCTCGTTCGAGCTCGTGCTCGAAACCCGCGAGCGCGATGCCGCGGAACGACCGGCCCCGCATGCGCGCATCACGGGCTACGCGGGCCCGCGCCGGCGCGTGCTGATCGCCGACGACGAGCAGACCAACCGCATGCTCCTGGTCAAACTACTGTCGGACATCGGGTTCGAGACCGCCGAAGCCGCGAACGGCGCCGAGGCGGTGAAGGCCTTCGCGGGTGCGACTTTCGACATCGTGATCACGGATCTCGCGATGCCGATCATGGACGGGCTCGCCGTGGCGCGCGCCCTGCGGCGCGACGCGGCCACTCGCGCACTGCCCATCCTCGCCGTCTCCGCGAGCGCGTCCGACTACACGCGCGAGGAGGCGATCGCCGCGGGCTGCAGCGACTTCCTGCCGAAGCCGATCCGCGCGGCGGAGCTGCTCGAACGGCTGCGCACACTGCTCGCGCTCGAGTGGATCGTCACGGAACCCGTGCCCGAGCCACAGGCGTCGCCACCGGTGCTGGACGCGCGGCCGCTCGATCCGCTCGCCGTCGCCGAGCTCTACGACCTCGCGATGAAGGGCGAAGTGAAGGAATTGATCGCGCGCGCCGAGCTCGCGATGAAAGCCGACCCGGCCGCAGCTCCCGTGTACGAGGAGCTGCGCCGGCTCGCCCGCAATTACGACATGAAGGCCGTGCGCCGCCGCCTCGACGACGCCCGAGGAGCCGCCGAGTGAATAACGCCGAATCCGCCGCCTCCATCCTGGTCGTCGACGACACGCCCGCGAACCTGGGCGTGCTCATCGAAACGCTGTCGCAGGCGGGATATCGCGTGCGCGTCGCGACCGACGGCGAGAGCGCGCTCGAACAGGCGCGCTACGCGCCGCCATCACTCGTGCTCATGGACGCGATGATGCCAGGCATCGACGGATTCGAGACCACGCGCCGCATGCGCGGCCAAGCGACGCTCGCCCAGACGCCCGTGATTTTCATGACGGCTCTTTCGGAAAGCGGCGACAAGGTGCGCGCGTTCGCGGCCGGCGCGAATGACTACGTGACGAAACCGTTCCAGCACGAGGAGGTGCTAGCGCGCGTGCAGACGCACATCGCGCGCCGCGCGCTCGAACGCGAGCTCGAACGCACCAACGCCGAGCTCGAGTCGCGCGTCGCCGCGCGCACGCGCGAGCTCGAAACTGCGCTGGCGGAAGTCGAGGCATTGAAGGTGCGCCTGCAACAGGAAAACCAGTACCTCAAGCGCGAGATCTCGGAATCCGTCAGCGATGCGATCGTGGGCCGCAGCGCGGGCCTGCAGCACGCGCTGTCCCAGGTGGCGCTCGTCGCGCCCACCGATGCCACGGTGCTCATCCGCGGCGAAACCGGTACGGGCAAGGAGCTCATCGCGCGCGTGCTCCACGAGAAGAGCGGGCGCCGCGACGGCCCGCTCGTGAAGCTCAACTGCAGCGCGATCTCGGCCGGCCTCGTCGAGAGCGAATTGTTCGGTCACGTGAAGGGCGCGTTCACGGGCGCGGTCGACAGGCGCATCGGCCGCTTCGAGCTCGCGAACGGCGGCACTCTGTTCCTCGACGAGGTCAGCGAGTTGCCGCTCGACACGCAGGCCAAGCTGCTGCGCGTGCTGCAGGAGCGGGAATTCGAGCCGGTCGGCAGCTCGAAGACGCAGAAGGTCGACGTGCGCATCATCGCCGCGAGCAATCGCGATCTCGGCGAGGACTCGCGCAGCGGCCGCTTCCGCACCGACCTCTACTACCGGCTGAACGTATTCCCGGTCGATCTGCCGTCGCTGCGCGAACGCCCCGACGACATCCCATTGCTGGCCACGCATTTCATGCAGCGCTCGGCGCGCAAGCTCGGCAAACGCCTCGAGCGCATCGCGCCCACGACGCTCGCGCGACTCGGCACCCACTGCTGGCCCGGCAACATCCGCGACCTGCAGAACGTCATCGAGCGCGCGGCGATCCTTGCCGACGGAACCGAGCTGGTCGTCGACTGGGAGCTGGGCCCGCCGGCGACCGCACACGCGGCCGCAGATGCGCCGGCCACGGCGCGTCGACCCGAATCGGCCGAATCGGATTCGCTCGCCCTCCAGGCGCTGGAACGCCGTCACATCATCGACGTCCTGCGCAAGACGCGCGGCGTCATCGAAGGCCCGCAAGGCGCGGCGCATTTGCTCAAGCTCAAGCCATCGACGGCGCGATTCCGGATCCGAAAGCTCGGGATCGAGCGCTCGGAATGGCAGTAGTCAGACGGGTCGGCCGCTCGGCGGAGCGCCGCCGCGGCGCGCGACCGCGGCGCAACGGCGGTTGCCCCGCGATGCAGAGCTCGTAGCTCGCGATCCCGAGCTGGCGCGCGAATCGCTCGACGAGCTCCGCGACCTCGGCAAGCGGCGCCGCGCGCCATTCCCGCAGCAGCAGCTGCACCGGGCCGCCCGGCGACTGTGCTTCGCGCAAGGACACCTTCAAGCCATCGATCCCCAGCCGCGGAAGTTCGTCGGCGAGTTGTGCCGAGAGCTCTGCGGCGAGAGCGGCGATGGCGAATGAGCCAGCGCTGCGTGGCGCGAGGCGGCCGCGGACGTGTCGTGAATTCATGGAATCTCCCCTGGTTTTCGAATGGTCCCAGGAGTTCAGGAGCAATCGTCATGCCAGGGACGGGATCGCTCACGATCAAGGACTTACGCGTCGCCCGCAGCCCCCATCCACCGGCCATGGTGGCGGCCGCGACCGGAAATGGCGGAACGGTCGCCTATACTCGGACGAGTCCGACAAAAAAAGTCTCGGGGTATGACTGAGGACGCACTCGACGAACTGGATCTGCGCGCACGTGCGGCCGCACGCGCACGCGGCGACGCACTGTTCCCGGCGCTCGCCCGGTATGTCGCCGGCGCGCTCAATGCATCCGAGGCGTTGATCAGCCGCGTGCTGGACGCTGAGAACGTGCGGACGCTCGCTGTGTTCGCGCACGGCGGCGACGAACCGAACTACGACTACGCGCTCGAGGGGACGCCTTGCGCGGAGGTCATCCGCGGCGACATCGTCCACGTCGAATCGGGCCTCGCCGAAAAGTATCCGCACACGGCGCAAGGATACGAAGGCTATTACGGCGTCCCGCTCACGGCGGCCGACGGCACGGTGCTCGGTCACATCTGCGTCTACGACACGAGCGCCTTGCATCTCACGCAGCGCCAGCGCCTGTTCTGCGACATCTTCGCGGGGCGTGCCGCCGCCGAGCTGCAACGCTTGCGCGCGGAACGCGAATTGCGCGACAGCGAGGAACGCTTCCGCGACCTCTTCGACGAAGCGCCGATCGCCTACGTGCACGAAGGCCTCGACTCGCGGTTCATCCGCGCGAACCGCACGGCGATGCGCGTGCTCGGCATCACTCCCGACGACGTGCCGACGATGTATGGGGCTTCGCTCGTCCCGGACACGGAGGACGCGCAGCGCCGTCTCAAGGACGCCTTCGAATCCGTCGGCAAGGGCACCGATACGTCGGGCGTCGTGCTCGAGCTGCGCCGCAAGAACGACGGCAGGCACATCTTCATCCAGTGGTGGTCGCGGCCGGACCCGGGCGGCAACAGCACCCGCACGATGTTCATCGACATCACCGAGCGCGTGCTCATGGAGCGCGAGCAGAAGCGGCTGCAGGCGCAGAACCGCTACCTGCAGGAAGAAATCAAGTCGGTCCACAACTTCGACGAGATCATCGGCGCGAGCCCGGGGCTCGTGGGCGTGCTCGAGAACGTGCGGCGCGTCGCGCCCACGGATGCCACCACGCTCATCTGCGGCGAGACCGGCACGGGCAAGGAGCTCATCGCGCGCGCGATCCATTCCGCGAGCCGCCGCGCTGACAAGCCCTTCATCAAGCTCAACTGCGCGGCGCTGCCCGCCGGCCTCGTCGAAAGCGAGCTCTTCGGACACGAACGCGGCGCCTTCTCGGGCGCGCTCGCGAAACGCGAAGGCCGTTTCGAGCTCGCGAACGGCGGCACGATCTTCCTCGACGAGATCGGCGAGCTCGCGCTCGACGTGCAGGCGAAGCTGCTGCGCGTGCTGCAGGAGCAGGAGTTCGAGCGCGTCGGTTCGAGTCATTCGATCAAGGTCGACGTGCGCATCGTGGCGGCGACCAATCGCGACCTGCGCAAGTCGGTGCGCGAAGGGGACTTCCGCGAAGACCTCTACTACCGGCTGAACGTCTTCCCGATCGAGCTGCCGCCGCTGCGCGCGCGCGCCGAGGACATCCCGCTGCTCGTGCAGTTCTTCGTGCAGAAATACGCGCCGCGGGTGGGTCGCCGCATCGAAGGTGTGGATCCCGAGACGCTGATCGCGCTCGCGCGTTATCCCTGGCCGGGCAACATCCGCGAGCTCGAGAATCTCGTGGAACGCGCGCTGATCCTGAATGCGTCGCCGGAGCTCGTGGTCGCTCCGGAACTGCTGGCGCTGCCCGCTGCGCCGTCACGCGAACCCGCCCCCGCACTCGCCACCGGCACCCACGCCGCGTTCGCCGACGCGGAAAGCCCGGACATCGAATCGACCGGGCTCAGGCACGTGCAGCGCGAGCACATCCTGCGCGTGCTCAAGGCGACGCGCTGGGTGATCGAAGGCAATGGCGGCGCCGCGCTCAAGCTCGGCCTCAAGCCCGCAACGCTCCGGCACCGCATGAAGAAGCTGGGCATCGCTCGGCCGGAAGCCGGCGCGCTCTGATCTTTCGCGGCGCCGCGAGCGCGCCGCTCTCCTTTCCTTCGTCACCCACCAAAGCCATTGCGGGCGCCGCAAGCGCTGGTGGCTGCCCGCAATCCGGCTATCGCAGCACCGTGCGCTAACTACCGGACGGCATGCGCGAAACTCCGCGCCGTCCGAAAAGAATCGACATTCGGTCAACCACTTGCGAGCGCGCGAGCGCGTCCGGCAGGCGGTTGGCACGCGCGTTGCTCATGAGCTCCCGTGACCTTTTGCATCACTCACAGGAGCCCACAAATGTCGAACCGCAATTCTCTCTACATGCTCGCCGTCTCGTCGGCGCTGGCCGTCGCGGGCATGACCGCCGCGAGCGCGGCATCCGCCGCCGATGGTGACAAGGAGCAGTGCGCCGGAATCGTGAAGGCCGGCAAGAACGACTGCGCCACGAGCAGCAACGCCTGCCACGGCCACGTCGAGAAGGACGGCACGTCCGAGGCGTGGATCTATCTGCCGAAAGGTACGTGCGAGCGCCTCGTCGGCGGCCGCGTCGTGCAGGTCGTCGATCCCTCACCGAAGAAGTGAAACCGGCCGGCCCTGGGTTTCCGGGGCCGGATCCCTCACGAGGACACCATGAAAACGCCCGCTCATCACCGCAACACCTCCACCGCCACGGGCGGCTGGCTGCCCGCACCCGCGGCGACACCGCGGGCGCTCGATCTCAACCACTGGCTGTCGCGCGCCGCGCGCGGCCACACCTGGAACGGTCATGGCGCCTCGCAGCGTCGCCGCTCCCATTGACGAGGGGACTCGCGTGAAGACACTCCAACGCACCTGGGCCATCGTGCTCGCGGCCGGCGACGGCACGCGACTCGCGAGCCTCACCACCGACGAGCACGGCAACGCCGTGCCCAAGCAGTTCTGCTCGCTCGATGGCGGCAGCTCGCTGCTCGCGGAGGCGATGCAGCGTGCGCGGCACGTCGCGCCGCGCGAGCGCGTGTGCGTCATCGTCGCGGAACATCATCGCCGCTACTGGAAGCGTGCGCTGTGGACGACGCCGTCGGGCAACGTCATCGTCCAGCCGCGCAACTGCGGCACGGCGAACGGCGTGTTGCTCGCGACGCTGCGCATCCTCGAGCGCGACCCGCTGGCGCGCATCGTCTTCTTGCCGGCCGATCACTACGTGCGCGACGAAGCGGCCCTCGCCGGATCGCTGCGCGAAGTCGCGACGCTCCTCACGCGCAATCCCGACGAGCTGCTGCTCGTGGGCATCGAGCCCGAGGAAGCGGATCCCGAGCTCGGCTACATCGTCCCCGCGCGCGGCGAACGTTGGCAAGCGCGCGCGGTCGAGCGCTTCGTCGAGAAGCCGCCGGCGTCGCTGGCACGCGAGCTCCTCGGGGATGGCGCGCTCTGGAACAGCTTCATCTTCGCGGCCTGCGCACCGGCGCTGCTCGGCATGCTGCGCACCGCGCAGCCCGAGATCGTCGAGCGCATGGAGACCGCGATCGCGCGCGATGCGCGCCTCGGCGCGCGCTCGATCGCGCTCGAGGAGGTCTACGCCGAACTGCCGTCGGTCGATTTCTCGCGCGGCGTCATGCAGGGCTCCGAACACCGCCTGCGCGTGGTGACCGCGCCCGCGTGCGGCTGGAGCGATCTCGGTACGCCGCGTCGCGTCGCCGAAGCGCTCAAGCGTTTCGAACCGCAACCGCCGCGTCGCGAGACGCCCGTCAACATCCCCGCGTTCATCAACCTGGCCGCGCAGCATGCGCGCCTCGCGATGGCCGGTTGAGGTGCTGCGCATGAACACCCGCACATCGATCATCCGTGGCCTCGTGTCGGCCGCAATCCTGGCGTCCTCCGGCGCCACGTACGCGGCCGACACGGCCACACACCCGATCCTCACGCGCGAAGGCGCGCATCGCGCCGTCGACGCCGCGCTCGGATACGCGCGCGAGCATGGCGCGCCCGGTGGCGCGATCGCCGTCGTCGACTCGGGCGGCCACGTGATCCTCGTCGAACGCCTCGACGGCACGTTTCCCGCCGGCGCCGACATCTCGGTCGGCAAGGCGCGCACCGCCGTCATGTTCAAGCGTCCGACACGCGGCATCGAAGAGACGATCAACAAGGGCCGCGACGCCATGATCCCCGTCGCCGCGGTCACGTGGTTCACGCCGCTGCAGGGCGGCATCCCGATTACCGTCGACGGCGAGATCGTCGGCGCGATCGGCGTGAGTGGCGCATCGAGCGCGCAACAGGACGAAGAGATCGCCATTGCGGGCGCCGACGCGCTGAAGACACCCGTTACGACGCAGGTCGAACAGCGCAAGGCCGCGCAGGTCGAGGCCGCGTTCGCGCAGGGCGAGACGGGCGCGACGCTCGTCGAAGGCACGGCGTTCCGTGTCGCCGCGAGCCGCCGCGACGGAATGGGCCTCGCGGAAGTCCACGCGACCGACACTGACATCTTCTACGTACTCGAAGGCCGCGCCACGGTCGTGACCGGCGGCGAGCTCGTCGACGGCAAACAAACATCGCCGAACGAGATTCGCGGCAGCGCGATCCGCGGCGGCGACGTGCTCACGATTCCGCGCGGCGTGCCGCACTGGTTCCGCAGTGTCGCGGCGCCTTTCCATTACTACGTCGTCAAGAGCGTCGCGGGAGCCTGACATGATCAATCACGCGCTACGCCTCGCCATCGGCATCCCCCTCGCGGTCGCGCTCGCGGTCGCTTTCGTGATGGCCTTCGTCATCGAGCTCGCGGTCGGCGTCGTACACATCGCGCCGCGGCCGGAGAAACAGCCATGAGCCGGTTCCCCGTGGCCGCCGCGCTGTGGGCCGTGGCGTCGCTCGCCGCCGCCGAAAGCCCCGCGCGCGTCGATCTCATGAAGACCGCCGAGGCATCGAAGGTCGCGGCCGCCTGGCGCTACTCGGATGCGCACGTCGCGCCCACGCCGTTTCGCGCACCCGATGCGAACGGCCAGCCCACGGGCGCATCGCGCGAGACGCTCGCGATCGAGCCGCGCGCCGGTCGCGCCGAATTCGACGATGGCGCATGGCCCGTGATCGCGCCGGAGTCGCTCGCACAGCGCCGCGGCAGCGGCCGCGTTTCGTTCAACTGGTATCGCCTCACGTTCGAGATTCCCGCGACGCTCGACGGCGAGACCATCGCCGGCAAGTCGATCTGGTTCGAGGCGCGGCTCGACGACTACGCGGAGATCTGGGTGGACGGCGAGATCGGCCGCGCGTACGGACAGAACGGCGGCTCGGTCGTCGCCGGATGGAACGCGCCGAATCGCGTGCTCGTCACGCGTGATGCGCAGCCGGGCCGCAAGGTGCACATCGCCGTGTTCGGCATGAATGGCCCCATCTCCGACGCGCCGACCAACTACATCTTCTTTCACGACGCGCATCTCGAGATCGCGGCGGGGCCACGCGGCCCGGTCGCGGTCGCGCCGCACGAAGTCAACGTGCGCATCGAACGCGTCGACCCCGCGATCGACGCCATCGTCCCCGCGAACGCCAAGCTCTGGAAGGTTGCGGAAGGGTTCCGGTTCACCGAAGGACCCGTGTGGGTGCGTGACGGCGGTTACCTGCTGTTCAGCGACCCGAACAGCAACGTGATCTATCGCTACTCCGACGAAGCCGGTCTCGCGGTGTATCGCGATCGCAGCGGCTATGACGCCGCGGACATCGGCGAATACGGCCAGCCCGGCTCGAACGGCCTCACGCTCGACGCGCGCGGCCGGCTCACGATCGACGAGCACGGCCGCCACCGCGTGAGTCGCATCGAGCACGACGGCCGCGTGACCGTGCTCGCGTCGAGCTACCAGGGCAAGCGGCTCAACAGCCCGAACGATCTCGTCTATCGCGCGGACGGTTCGCTGTACTTCACCGATCCGCCGTTCGGCCTGCCGAAGTTCTACGACGATCCGCGCAAGGAGCTGCCGTTCAGCGGCGTCTACCGAGTCTCGCCCGCGGGCCGGATCTCGCTGCTGACGCGCGAGTTCAAGGGCCCGAACGGCATTGCGTTCTCGCCCGACCAGAAATCGCTCTACATCGGCAACTGGGATCCGGCGGCGAAGCTCGTCAAGCGCTACGCCGTGCGACGCGACGGCACGCTCGGCGCGGGCGAGGTGTTCGTCGATCTCACGACGCGCATCCCCGCCGACGAGGCGCTCGACGGGATCAAGGTCGACGAGCGCGGCAACGTCTATCTATCCGCACCCGGCGGCGTGTGGATATTCGATGCGTCCGGCAAACATCTCGGCACGATCGTCGCGCCGACGCCGGTGCACAACTTCGCCTGGGGCGGTGCCGACGGCAGGACGCTGTACCTGTGCGCGCGCGCGAATCTTTATCGCATTCCGCTGCTCGTCGCGGGAGTGCGTCCATGAACCGGTTTTTCGTCTCCGGTGGCGGCGGGAATGATCGCTCCCTCCCTGCTTCCCCATCGGCCGCTCGCCCCAGCGGCCCAGGCATCGCGCGCTCCCGCGGGCGCGACCGCCGTCACTGGAGTTTTTCATGATGGCCTCTGCGCAGAACCTCGAGCGCGAATGGCTCGTGACCAATGGACTCGGCGGATTCGCCTCGGGCACCGTCGCGCTCGCGAACACGCGGCGCTATCACGGCCTGCTCGTCGCGAGCTTCAAGCCGCCAGTCGACCGAGTCGTGCTCGTGTCCAAAGTCGACGTCGAGGTCGAATACCGCGGCCGGCGCTACGCGCTCACCACCAACGAATTTGCCGACGGCACGCTCGCGCCGCGCGGTTTCGAGCAGCTCATCGACTTCCGGCTCGAAGGTCACCTGCCGGTGTGGACGTTCGTCGTTGCCGATGCGGTGCTCGAGCTGCGCATTTACACGGCGCCGGGAGAGAACACCGCCTGGCTGCGCGTGCGCGTCGTCGCCGCGACCGCACCCGTGGAGCTCTCGCTCGCACCGCTGTGCGCGCACCGTGACTACCACGCACACCAGCACGGCGGCTGGAACATGAACATCGAGACCGAGCCGCGCGCCTTCCGCGTGCGCGCGTACGACGGCGCTCATCCCTATCGCGTGTCGCTCGATCGCGGCGTCTTCGACGCAGGCAGCGAATGGCACTGGAATTTCCTGCATCGCATCGAGCGCGAACGCGGTCTCGACGCCACCGAGGACCTCGTGCGCCCCGGCGTGTTCCGCGCGACGCTCGCGGCCGGCGAGGCGCTGCATCTCACCGCCACGGCCGAGGAAGGCGAGCGACTCGAAGGCAATGCCGCGCTGCTGCGTGAAATCCAGCGTGCTCAGCGCATCGCGCGCGCGGCCGCCGGCGCACCCGCATGGATCGCGCGGCTGCACCAGGCCGCCGACGCCTTCATCGTCGCGCGCGCCGACCTGCACGGCGATCTCGTCGGCAAGACGGTCATCGCGGGATACCCGTGGTTCTCGGACTGGGGCCGCGACACGATGATCGCCCTGCCCGGCCTCACGCTGCCGACGGGACGCGCCGGCGACGCGGCATCGATCCTGCGCACGTTCGGGCGCCACGTGAGCCGCGGCATGTTGCCGAACCGCTTCCCGGACGGCGGCGAAGCGCCGCGGGACGAGGAGTACAACACCGTCGACGCGACGTTGTGGTTCTTCCACGCGCTCGACACGTATTTCGACGCGACGCGCGACGTCACGCTGCTCGCCGAGCTGCTGCCCGTCATGCGCGACATCCTCGACTGGCACACGCGCGGTACGCGCTTCGGCATCGGCGTCGATCCCGAAGACGGCCTGCTGCGCGCGGGTGCGCCCGGCGTCCAGCTCACGTGGATGGACGCGAAGGTCGGCGACTGGGTGGTCACACCGCGCATCGGCAAGCCGGTCGAGATCAATGCGCTGTGGCACTTCGCGCACGTCGCGATGGCGCGCTGGTACGAGCTGCTCGAGGACGGCCGCGCCGCGCTCGCGTACTCCGAGCGCGCCGAGCGCATTCGCACGGCGTTCCGCCGCCGCTTCTGGAATGCGCGCGACAACTATCTATTCGACGTCGTCGACGGGCCGGAGCTGCGCGAGGACGCGAGCTTGAGGCCGAACGCGGTGTTCCCGGTGTCGCTCGGCGCGAACCTGCTCGACGGCGCGCAGGCGCGCGCGGTCGTCGACACCTGCGCGCGCGAGCTCCTGACGCCCGTCGGGCTGCGCTCGCTCGCGCGTGGCGACGCGCAATACCGCGCGCGGTTCGCGGGCGGCCCGCTGGAGCGCGACGGCGCGTATCACCAGGGCACCGTGTGGAGCTGGCTGCTCGGCCCGTTCGCGCTCGCCCATCACGCCGTTTACGGCGACGCGGACCACGCGCTCGCGTTGCTCGAGGGCATCGCGCCGCATCTCGACGACGCCTGCGCGGGCCAGATCAGCGAAGTGTTCGACGGCGACGCGCCGTACACGCCGGGCGGCTGCTGCGCGCAGGCCTGGAGCGTCGCGGAAACGCTGCGCGCGTGGGACGCGCTCACGCGTGCCCGCGCCATGGGAATTCAACCGATCAGGAAGGCACAACATGGGTGAGAAGAACGCCGAAGGGCTGCGGCTGCGCGAACAGGGCGCGGCATACAAGCAGTGGGGTCCCTATCTGTCCGAGCGGCAGTGGGGCACGGTGCGCGAGGACTACAGCGCGCACGGCAATGCGTGGGACTACTTCCCGCACGACCACGCGCGCTCGCGCGCGTATCGCTGGGGTGAGGACGGCATCGCCGGCTTCTCCGACGCGGAACAGCGGCTGTGCCTGTCGCTCGCACTGTGGAACGGCCGCGACGCCATCCTCAAGGAAAGGTTGTTCGGCCTCACGAACAGCGAGGGCAACCACGGCGAGGACGTCAAGGAGCTCTACTACTACCTCGACGCGACGCCGACGCACTCGTACCTCAAGATGCTCTACAAGTATCCGCAGGGCGCGTATCCCTACGCGGATCTCGTGCACGAGAACCGCCGCCGCGGCATCGGCGGCGCGGAGTACGAGCTCGTCGACACGGGCTTGTTCGATGACGACCGCTACTTCGACGTGTTCGTCGAGTATGCGCAAGCTGCGCCGGGCGACGTGCTCATGCGCGTCGTCGTGCACAACCGCGGCGACGCGGACGCGCCGATCCACGTGCTGCCGCAGGCCTTCTTCCGCAATACCTGGAGCTGGAAGGCCGGGGCCGAGAAGCCGTCGATGCGGCTCGTCAACGACGGCACGATCGAGCTCGATCATCCCGTGCTCGGCCGCTGCTATTTCTACGCGCACGATGCCGTCGAGGTCGCGGGGCACCGCGGCACGCTGTTCTGCGACAACGAGACGAACACGCGGCGTTTGTGGAACGACATGCGCCCAGGTTTCTTCAAGGACGGCATCAACGATTTCGTGGTGAACGGCGATCGCGCGGCGGTGAATCCCGATCGCATGGGCACCAAGGCTGCGTTCTGGTTCGAACGCAGCGTGCCCGCGCGCGGGCATTGCGAGTTTCGCTTCCGTCTCACGCGCGCGGCGGACGTGGCGCCGTTCCGCAAGTTCGAGAAGACGTTCGAGCAGCGCCGCTCCGAGGCGGACGAGTTCTACGCCGCGCTCCAGCAAGGCGTCGCGGGTGACGACGCGCGCTCCGTACAGCGCCAGGCCTTCGCCGGGATGATCTGGAGCAAGCAGTTCTTCCACTACGACGTGCCCGAATGGCTCGCGGGAGATCCGGAGCATCCCGCGCCGCCCGCGTCACGCAAGTACGGTCGCAACCGCGAATGGGCGCATCTCAACAACGCCGACATCATCTCGATGCCGGACAAGTGGGAGTACCCGTGGTACGCGGCGTGGGACCTCGCGTTCCACACGATCCCGCTCGCGCATCTCGATGCGGAGTTCGCGAAGGAGCAGTTGGTGCTCCTGACGCGCGAGTGGTACATGCACCCGAACGGCCAGATCCCCGCGTACGAGTGGGCCTTCGGCGACGTGAACCCGCCGGTGCACGCGTGGGCCACGTGGCGCGTCTATCAGATCGATCGCAAGCACAACGGCCGCGGCGACCTCGAATTCCTCGAGCGCGTGTTCCACAAGCTCATGCTGAATTTCACCTGGTGGGTCAACCGCAAGGACGCCGAGGGCCGGAACGTCTTCCAGGGCGGTTTCCTCGGGCTCGACAACATCGGCGTGTTCGACCGCAGCGCCCAACTACCGACGGGCGGTCACATCGACCAGGCCGACGGCACGAGCTGGATGGCGATGTACGCGCTCAACCTCATGCGCATCGCGCTCGAGCTCGCCCAGCACAACCGCGTGTACGAAGACGTCGCGACGAAGTTCTTCGAGCACTTCCTGCACATCGCCGAGGCGATGGCGCACATCGGCGGCGACGAGGGACAACCGGGCGTCGGGCTCTGGGACGACGACGACAAGTTCTTCTACGACGTGCTGCACCTGCCTGACGGGTCGATGACGCCGCTCAAGGTGCGCTCGATGGTCGGGCTCATCCCGCTGTTCGCCGTCGAGACGCTCGAGCCGGAGCTGCTCGAGCGCGTGCCCGAGTTCAAGCGCCGGCTCGAGTGGTTCCTGTCGTATCGGCCGGACCTCGCGCAGCTCGTGTCGCACTGGAACGAGCCGGGCCGCGGTTCGCGCCGGCTGCTGTCGCTGCTGCGCGGACACCGCATGAAGAAGATCCTGCGCCGCCTGCTCGACGAGACGGAATTCCTCTCGCCTTACGGCGTGCGCGCGTTGTCGAAGGCGCACGAAACGCAGCCCTACGTGTACCACCTGCATGGCATGGATCTGAAAGTGGACTACCAGCCGGGCGAGTCGAATACGTACGCCTTCGGCGGAAATTCCAACTGGCGCGGACCGATCTGGATGCCCGTGAACTTCCTCATCATCGAGTCGCTGCAGAAGTTCCACCACTACTACGGCGACGAGTTCAAGGTCGAGTGCCCCGTGGGCTCGGGCCGGATGCTTACCATCGAAGAGGCGGCGAACGAGCTCGCGCGCCGGCTCACGCGCATCTTCCTGGCCGACGAACGCGGCGAACGCCCGGTGTACGCGTTGCACCCGAAGATGCAGCGCGACCCGCATTTCCGCGATCACGTGCTGTTCTACGAATACTTCCACGGCGACTCGGGCCGCGGCGTCGGCGCCGCGCACCAGACCGGCTGGACCGGCCTCATCGCCAAGCTGCTGATGCCGCGTTACGCGAGCGGCGCCGCCGGCGCCACGACCGAAACAGCCGACGCTCGACCCGCCGAATCCGTGCCCGCGCCGAAAGCGGCGACGGGACGCTAACTACCAGGAGATCTCATGGACATGCCAGTCAAGTACGCCCACCTGCCCGAACCCGTGATGCCGCGCGTCCCGCCGCAGAAGATGCTGCTCGGACAGAAGGCCCTCGTCACGGGCGCGAGCTCGGGGATCGGCCGTGCGATCGCCGCCGCGCTCGCCGAAGCCGGCGCGGACGTCGTCGTGAATTACGCGTCCGGGCGCGACAAGGCGCTCGAGCTCGTCGATGAGCTCAAGGCGCGCGGCGCGAATGCCATCGCGATCCAGGCCGACGTCTCCGACGAGATGCAGGTGCAGTCGATGTTCCGCGAGGCCATCGGTGCGTTCGGCACGCTCGACATCCTCGTCAACAACGCGGGCCTGCAGAAGGACGCGGCGTTCCACGAGCTGACGCTCGCGCAGTGGAACCGCGTCATCGGCGTGAACCTCACGGGCCAGTTCCTGTGCGCGCGCGAGGCCGTGCGCGAATTTCTGCGGCGCGGGGTGCGGCCGGACGTGTCCTGCGCCGCCGGCAAGATCATCTGCGTGAGCTCGGTGCACGAGGTCATCCCGTGGGCGGGGCACGTGAATTACGCGGCCTCGAAGGGCGGCGTCATGCTCATGATGAAGAGCATCGCGCAGGAAGTCGCGCCGCTGCGCATCCGCGTGAACTCCATCTGCCCCGGCGCGATTCGCACGCCGATCAACATGGAAGCGTGGGACACGCCGCAGCACTACAACGAGCTCATGAAGCTCATTCCGTACAAGCGCATCGGCGAGGTCGAGGACATCGGCCGCGCGGCGGTGTGGCTCGCCTCCGACTACTCGGACTACGTGCACGGCACTTCGCTGTTCGTCGACGGCGGCATGACGCTGTACCCCGGGTTCGAGACGGGTGGTTAGACCCTTGGCGTCCGCGAAAAATAAATCTGTCCCCTTTTTGGAGTACCTGGCCGAGGCGCTGGGGCTCGGGCTGTTCATGGTGTCGGCGGGGGTCGTCGCGACGGCGCTCGACGCGCCGGCGTCGCCGCTCCATGCGTGGATCGGCAGCGCCGATCTGCGCCGCGTGCTGGGCGGCATCGCGATGGGGCTCACGGCCATCGGGCTCATCCACTCACCCTGGGGCAAGCGCTCGGGTGCGCACATGAATCCCGCCGTGACGCTCGCGTTCCTCGTGCTCGGCAAGATCCGGCCGCGCGACGCGCTGTGGTATGTCGTCGCGCAGTTCACGGGCGGCGTCATCGGCGTGGTGCTCGTGCTGGGCTTGTTAGGCGACGCGTTCGCCGCGGCACCCGTGTCGTTCGCGGCGACCATGCCCGGGAGCGCAGGCATCGCGGTCGCCTGCGCCGCGGAATTCGCGATCTCGTTCCTCATGCTCTGGGCGGTCCTGCGCGTCGCCGCGAGTGCGCGCTTCGCGCACCTGGCCGGGCTCGTGGCCGGGGCGCTGGTCGCCACATATATAAGTGTCGAGGCGCCGCTTTCGGGCATGAGCATGAATCCCGCGCGGAGCTTCGCCTCGGCTGCGCCCGCCGGGCACTTCGAGAATCTCTGGATCTATTTCGTTGCCCCGCCCCTCGGAATGGCGCTCGCCGCCATCGTCCATCGCCGGCACGCGACGCGTCGCGCCGCGCTGTGCGCGAAGGTCGTGCACGACCTCTCACATCCCTGCATCCACTGCGGACACCAGCCATGATCGGAAAGTTCGACGTCATCGTGATCGGCAGCGGCGCCGGCGGCGCAGCCGCGGCGCATCGCCTCGTGGAGGCGGGCCGCCGCGTGCTGCTGCTGGAGAAAGGCGACTTCCTGCCGCGTGACGGCAGCACGCTCGACGTGCAGCGAGTCGTGCACGCGGGAGAATTCCTCGCGCGCGAACCGTGGAGCGACGGCAACGGCAGGCGCATCGTCCCCGAAGAACACTTCAACGTGGGCGGGAAGACGAAGTGGTACGGCGCTGCGCTGTTGCGCTTCGCGGCCGACGAGTTTCGCGCGGACCCGGACCGCGCGTATCGCGCGTGGCCGTTTCCGTACGAGGTGCTCGAGAGCTACTACGAAGCGGCCGAGCGGCTGCTCGGTGTACGGAGATTGCGCGTCGAGCCCGACCTGCAGTCGATCCTGACGACGCTCGAGCGCCGCGCCCCCGAGTGGCGCGCGCAACCGATGCCGATGGCGCTCGATCCGCGCATCGAGTCGGACGACGTCGAGGCGCGCCACTTCGACGGCTTCGCGAGCGTGCGCAATCTCAAGCACGACGCGCAGCTCGCGCTGCTCGACCCGCTCGCGGGAGCACCCAACTTCAGCCTGCGCAGCGGCGCCGAAGTCCGCCGGTTGCTCGCCGATCCCGCTGACGGCACGCGCGTCGTGGGCGTGCAGCTCGGGGACGGCCGCATCTACCATGCGACGCACGTGATCCTGGCGGCGGGCGCATTGCACTCCCCGCGCCTGCTCGCGCGTTTCGTGCGTGATGAGCAACTCGAGTCGCGCGTCCCCGGCGCTGCGCTGATCGGCGCCAACCTCAAGCTCCACCTGCTCACCGCCATGGTCAGCATCGGCGGCGCGCGCATGAGCGACACCATTCGCAAGACCGCCGTGCTCACGCATGGTGACTTTCCGCACTCGAGCGTGCAGCCACTCGGCTTCGATGCCGAGCTCATCGCAACGCTGATGCCGAAGATGCTGCCGCGCACGCTCCGGAATGCGCTCGCGCGTCGCGCCTATGGATTCTTCCTGCAGACGGAAGACAGCTCGAGCCCGCTGAACCGCGTGCACGAAGCAGACGATGCGGGTGTCACGCGCCGCGTCCTCGACTACGACGAGACGCGCTCCGGCGACGCGCTTGCCGAGCATCGCGCGTTCTCGCGCGCGTTCGGCCGGGCATTGCTCAAGACCGGCCGGGTCAGCTTCACGAAGCGCATCGGCATCACCGGGACCGCGCACGCCTGCGGCACGCTGATCGCCGGCAACGATCCGCACGATTCGGTGGTAGCCGCGGACGGACGCGTGCACGGACTCACGGGTCTCTACGTGGCGGATGGCAGCGTGCTGCCGCGATCGAGCCGCGTGAATCCGTCGCTGACGATCTATGCGTGGGGACTGCGCGTCGCGGACCGCGTCGCCGAGCGCCTGCGACGCGCGGCCTTCGCCGACGGCATCGCGGAGCTGCGGTCGTGAGGCGCTCTCCGCGATGGCTGGCCGCGGTCACTGTGCTGCTGTGGTGCGCGCTGCTGAGCGCACGCGCCGCGACCCCGATCCTCGCAGTGGATTCCGTGGGCATTCCGGTGAGCGACCTCGAACGTTCGCGCGCTTTCTATCGCGACGTGCTTGGTTTCCACGAAGTCGCGGAGCGAGAGGCCTACGGCGAGGAATACGAGAAGCTGTTCGGCGTCTTCGGCGTTCGCGTCCACACGCTGCGACTGCAGCTCGGCGATGAATTCGTCGAGCTCATGAAGTTCGAAACGCCGCGCGGACGACCCGTGCCCGTCGATTCGCACAGCAACGACCGCTGGTTCCAGCACGTCGCCATCATCGTGAGCGACATGGCACGCGCGTTCGCGACGCTGCGCGAGCATCACGTGGCCTTCGCCTCGACGGCACCGCAGCGGCTGCCCGACTGGAATCCGAACGCGGGTGGCATCGAGGCGTTCTACTTCCGCGATCCCGACGGCAATCACCTCGAGATCCTCGCGTTTCCGCCGGGCAAGGGCCAGCCGCGCTGGCAGCGCAAGGATGCATTGTTCCTCGGCATCGACCACACGGCGATCGTGGTCGCGGATACGGCGCGCAGCCTCGAGTTCTACCGCGATGCGTTGGGTCTCACAGTCGCCGGTCATAGCGAGAATTTCGGCACCGAGCAGGCGCATCTCAACAACGTGCGCGGCGCGCACCTGCAGATCACGGCGCTGCGCGCTGCGCGCGGTCCCGGGATCGAGTTCCTCGAATACGTGACGCCCGCGGAGGGCCGTGCGATTCCCGTGGACTCGCGTGCGACCGATGCGTGGTACTGGCAGATCAACCTCGTGTCATCCGATCCGTCGGCGCTCGCCCACGCCTTGCGTGCGCCACGGGTTTCCGACGAGTTCGTCGAGCTGCCGCGCCGCGAGCTCGGGCCGGCACGCGGAATCATCGTGCGTGACCCCGACGGGCACGCGAGCTTCATCCAGGGAATCGAACCATGAACGAACGCAAGAACCTCGTGATCGTCGGCGGCGGTTTCGCCGGGGCGCGCACGGCCAAACTACTCGAGCACCGGCTGCCGCCCGAGTGGAACCTGATCCTAGTGAGCCAGGACAACTACATCACCTTCAACCCGCTGCTGCCCGAGGTGGTCGGCGCGTCCATCCTGCCCGGCCACGTCATCGCGCCGCACCGGCAGATGGTCCATTGCAGCCACGTGCGCATGGCCAACGTCATCGCGATCGACACGGCCGGCAAGCAGATCGAGTACATCGGCGAGGGACCTGCGCACCTGAAGTACGACGAACTCGTGGTGACGTGCGGCACCAATGCGAATCTCGATCTCGTGCGGGGGATGGCCCAGTACGCGCTGCCGCTCAAGACGCTGGGCGATGCACTGTTCCTGCGCAACCGGGTCATTTCGCGTCTCGAGCAGGCAGAGCTGCAGCCGGTGCGCGAGCATCGCCGCTGGCTCACCACGTTCGTCATCGTGGGCGGTGGATTCTCGGGCGTCGAGACCGCGGGCGAGCTCGTGGACTTCCTGCATTCGTCGCTGCGGTACTACAAGAACATCGAGCGCGACGACATCCGCATCGTGCTGCTGCATTCGGGCGACCGGCTCGTGCCCGAGCTGTCGCCGTCGCTCGGTGCATTCACGCTCAAGAAGATGGCGCACTTCGACGTCGAGGTGCGGCTCAGTGCGCGCGCGGTGCGCGTGACGGATCGCGGCGTCCACCTCGACAACGGCGACATCATCGAAGCGGGCACCATCGTTTGCTCGATCGGTACGCAGCCCAACCCGCTGCTCGACGACATCCCGGCTCCGAAAGAGCGAGGCCGTCTCAAGGTAAACGACGATTTCTCGGTGCCGGGCGTCGAGGGCGTGTGGGCGGCGGGCGACTGCGCGGCCGTACGCAACGCGGTCGATGGCAAGACGGCGCCGCCGACGGCGCAGTTCGCCGAAGCCGCGGCGACGCGTCTCGCGGGCAACATTCTCGCGAAGGTCGCGGGCCAGCCCACCCTGCCGTTTCGCTACTCGCCGAAGGGCCAGATGGCGTCGATCGGCCACAACAAGGCGGTGGCCGAGATCTTCGGACTGCGCATCTCGGGATTCATCGCGTGGCTGCTGTGGCGCGGTCTCTATCTGCTGCGCGTACCGACGTTCGCGCGCAAGTCGCGGCTGTTCCTCGAATGGAACTGGGCGATGTTCTTCCCGCCGGACATTTCGCACCTCGGATATCGAAGGACGCAGCGCAAGAGCGCGGCGCCGGTGCCCGTCGTGCGCTCGGGCAGTTAGTTGCTTCGTGTTCGGCGAGGCGCCGCCGGCCCTGAGACCGGCGGCGCTTCCGCAGGTGCTCAGGCACCGTGTCCGCCATCCACCGCGATGCTCGCGCCCGTGATGTAGCCCGCATCACGGCTGGCGAGGAACGCCACGGTGGCTCCCACTTCTTCCGGTCTGCCGAACCGGCCGAGCGGCACACCCGCGACCTGCACGGCCGCGAAGTCGCCGTTCTCCGGATTCATGTCGGTATCGATCGGACCCGGCTCGACCACGTTCACCGTGATGCCCTTCGGCCCGAGGTCGCGCGCCCAGCCGCGCGTGTACGCGGAGACGGCACCCTTGGTCGCCGAGTAGTCGGAGATGCCCGGCCAGGGCGATGAGACTGCGGCCATTGATCCGATCGTGATGATGCGGCCGCCGTCCTTCATGAGTTTCGCGGCCGCGCGCACCGCCGCGTTCACGCCGCCGACGTTGATCGCGAACTGCTTCGCGACGTCCGCGTCCGTCACTTCGCCCACGGGACCGGTGATGAACACGCCCGCGTTGTTCACGAGGATGTCGAGATGGCCGAAGTGCTCGGCCGCGCGCTGTACGAGCGCCGCAACTTCGGCGGGCTTCGACTGGTCCGCCTGGAAGGCGACCGCACGGACGCCTTTCTCCTGCAGCTCGCGCACGAGCGCCTTGGCCTTCTCCTCGTTGGTGCCGTAGCCGATGGCGATGTCCGCCCCGTCCGCGGCCAGCGAACGGGCGATGGCGGCGCCGATGCCGCGCGATCCGCCGGTGACGAGAGCGGCTTTGCCGGTGAGTTTCTTGGTCATGGGTTTCTCCTGATTCGTTGTTGGGCGCGGTCGATTCGCGTTGAACCCACGATATTCATTAGCACTGCAGCGATAAATCCATGTTCGGTGACAACTTTGTTTCCATTGGTGAATAATCGTCGCCATGGCCATGAATCCGAATTTCAACCACATCCAAGCCATGCGCGTCTTCGTGCGCGTGGTCGAAGCGGGCACGTTCACGAACGCCGCCGACTCCCTGCGCATGCCGAAGCCGACGGTGACGAAACTCATCCAGGGACTCGAGAACCACCTGCGCATCCGCTTGCTCAACCGCACCACGCGGCGCGTAAGCGTCACGGCCGACGGCTCCGCGTACTACGAGCGCGTCGTCAGGTTGTTAGGCGATCTGGAGGACATCGAGTCCTCGGTGACCCATGCGAAAGAGAACCCGCACGGCCGGTTGCGCATCGATGCCGGCGGCGCGATGTCTTACTACCTGATCCTGCCGGCGCTGCCCGAATTCCTCGAGCGCTATCCCGGCATCGACGTCGAACTCGGCGTGAGCGACCGCCCCGCGGACCTGATCGGCGACAACGTCGACTGCGTGATCCGCGGCGGCCCGCTGCTCGAGCCGTCCCTCGTCGCGCGACACATCGGCGACATGCGCTGGCTCACGTGCGCGACGCCCGGCTACTTTCTCAAGCATCCGAAGCCCACGCACCCGACCGATCTGCAGTCGGGTCATACGCTCGCCGGTTATTTTTTCCCGCGCAGCGGGCGAATGCGCCCGCTCATCTTCGAACGCGGCGGCAAGCGGATCGAAATCCCGCCGAGCCCGCGTGTGGCCGTGAACGACAGCGGCGCACACTTCGCATCGCTGCGTGCGGGCACCGGCCTCGGCCAGCTGCTGTCGTTCATGGTTTCCGCGAGCGAGGCACAGGCCGAGCTCGTGCCGGTGTTGCAGGACTGGCAACCCGCGCCATTGCCCGTCCACGTGCTGTATCCGGCGAATCGCCACCTCTCGACGAAAGTGCGCGTATTCGTGGATTGGGCAGCGGAGCTCTATTCGCGCAGCCCGTGCACACGGCTCCTGTCGACGGACGCCTGAGCGCATCCGGCGCCGGCCCGCGCGCGTATTCGTCGGCGGGAGGAATTCATGAAACGGATCATCGCCATCTGCGGCGCGATGTGCGCGCTCGCGTCACAGGGCTTCGCCGCCGAGCGCACCGAGAACGTCTACGAACGCATGGCCGCGCGCGAGTCCGAGCCGCATTTCAAGGAGCGCATGGCCGAGTCGGCGCAGCGCCTCGAGGAATTCGCGTGGATGCTCGGCGAGTGGCGCACGACGATCACGGTATTTGCCACGAAATCGACGCCCGCGAGCACCACGGAAGAGAACACGACGTTCCGCAAGTTCGGCGACACCCTGATCGCCGACGAACGTCTCTCCACGATCATGGGTTACGACCCTTTCGTGGGCCGCTGGCTGCTCGCGGGCTTCGAGCTGCCCGCGGTGCCGCTCACGCACGCGTACTCGGACTGGAACGGCAGGCGCATGACCGTCGAACTACCGGTGCGCATCGGCGGCGAGGTGTTCCGCATTCGCCAGACGTTCTCGCGGCTCGGCGCCGATGAGTTCGAGCTCTTCAACGAACAGTTGCTCGCGGACGGGAAGTTTCATCCCGTCGATCGCTATCGTTACCGGCGCGCGGCGGCTCCCGCGCACTGACCACGCATCGCCGTTGCGCCCGTGGTCGCAGCGGTCAGTCGTGCCGCACGATCGGAGCGGACGTGCGATTGACGTCGATGCAGGCGAGCATCGCGCCGAAGCGCCGCGCGGCCGCATCTTCGAACCCGTAGCGCAGCGCGCTGTCGGCCGGCGCGCGATAGGTGCCGAATAGTTTGTCCCACACCGGCCAGTCGGCGTAGTTGCCGGCGTGCTGGCCGAACTCGTGATGGCGCTGGTGCGCCTCGGGTCGCTGCATGAGCCACTCGAGCGCGCGCGGCGTGCGCAGGTTGAAATGCTGGACGAGCTCCGCGATGGCGGAATAGAGCCCCACGAGGGCGACCGCGCGCGTATCGAGCCCGAGCACGCCGATCATCACGACGAGCGACAGCACGGTCTGCGCGGTCATGTCGAACGGATGCGCGAACGCGAAGCCCGCGGCATCCACACGGTTCGGACTGTGATGCAACTGGTGCAGTCCGCGCCACAGCGCATCGAAGCGATGCTCGCTGCGGTGATACCAGTAGTAGACGAACGTCCAGGCGATGAAGCCCACGGCGAATCCGCCGGCGAGCCCGAGCTGCTGTCCCGACAGCAGGCTGTGCGCTGCGACCCACGCGCCGGGGAGCAGCAACGGCAGGCCCACATTGATGGCGCCGCTCACGATGAAGAAGGCAATGCCGACGAGGCGCCAGAAGCGCCGTCGGGGTTGCGTCTCGCGCGGGATCAGCAGCTCGGCGAGCATTCCGAGCAGGAAAGCCGCCGCGAGAATAGGTCCAACCGCATCTTCGATGGTCATGGTCCCTCCCAGGTTCGTTTGACCCGAAGACCGGTCGGAGGCGACGCCTATTTCGACGGGCCACGCGATCTCGTTTGCTATCTTCTGCACCGATGAAAACTACGCTTGCCGCCCTTGCCTGGATGCTGATCTCCTCGCTCGCGGGCGCCGCGCCGCCCCATCTCGAGCGACACGGCGATACGCAACAGCTCGTCGTCGATGGAAAGCCATTCCTGATCCTGGGCGGCGAGCTCGGTAATTCGAGCGCGTCGAGCGCGGGATACATGGAGCCGCACTGGCCGCGGCTGCGCGCGATGAACCTCAACACGGTGTTGACGCCTGTCTACTGGGAGCTCATCGAGCCCACGGAGGGAAAGTTCGACTGGAGCTCGCTCGACGCGATGCTGCGCGGCGCGCGCGGGCACGATCTCAGGCTCGTGATGCTGTGGTTCGGCGCGTGGAAGAACAGCATGTCCACCTATGTGCCGTCGTGGGTGAAGCGCGATGCGGCCCGGTTTCCGCGCGTGGCCGTCGCGGACGGCGGAAGCGTCGAGATCCTCTCGGTGTTCGGCAAGAATCTGCTCGCGGCGGATTCGAGGGCGTTCGTGGCCTTGCTGGATCACCTGAAGAGTACGGATACCGCGAATACCGTCCTCATGATCCAGGTCGAGAACGAGATCGGGATGCTGCCGATCGCGCGCGAGCGTGGCACCGTGGCGGACAAGGCGTTTGCCGGGCCGGTGCCGGCAGAGCTCATGCGTGCGCTCGCGGGGAGCAAACTACTCGAGCCCGAGCTGCTCGAGCGCTGGCGCGCAAACGGCACGAAGATCTCGGGTAGTTGGGCGCAGGTGTTCGGCGACGACGAATGGGGCCAGGAAGTGTTCACCGCGTGGCACTACGCGCGTTTCGTCGACGCGCTCGTGAAAGCCGGCAAGGCCCGCTATCCGCTGCCGATGTACGTGAATGCCGCGCTGAACCGCACCGGGCGCAAGCCCAGCGAATACCCGAGCGGCGGGCCCGTGCCGCACCTGCTCGACGTGTGGAAGGCCGGCGCGCCGTCGCTCGATTTCCTCGCGCCCGACATCTACTTCCCGAACTTCACGCAGCTCGCGGGGCGATTCCGACGCGCGGACAACATGCTGTTCGTGCCCGAGGCGAACAACGCGACGAATCCACAAGGCGCGGCGAATGCGTTCTACGCGTTCGGTGCGCTCGATTCATTGGGATTCTCGCCGTTCTCGATCGAGTCGCTCGGCGACGCGCCGAACGTGCTGTCGCAGGCGTATTCGACGATCTCGCAACTGCAGCCGTTGATCCTCGAGAACCGCGGCCGCGATCGCCTGCGTGGATTCCGGCCGCGGATCGGCGAGGACGGCAGCGTCGACGAGACGCCGGCCAAGACGAGGCTCGGCGGTGTCGAATTCACGGTGACGTTCGTCGATCCCTGGACGCCGAAGGACCAGCAGACCGTCGCGAACCACGGCGGCATGATGATCTGGGCCGGCGGCGAGGACTACTGGTTCGCGGGACAGGGAATCACGGTGACGTTCAGGGGCGCGGATGGCGGCCCAACGCTTGTCGGTATCGACGTCGCCGAGGAAGGCGAGTTCGATGCGGCGGGCAAGTGGTTAGCCGGGCGGCGGCTCAACGGCGACCAGACGCACCAGGGGCGGCATATTCGTTTGCCGCCGGGGAAGCCGCAGATACAGAAGGTGCGGTTCTATCGGTACGAGTAACGAACCGCCGACCACGACTCGAATCACTGTTCGATTGAGGGCTTTTTTAACTCAATCGAGGGAGACTCTGCTGATTTTATGGTGGAAATCACATATTTTTCCCCTCTCGTGTCGTTTTCGTGTATTTCTTAAACAGATTTCTGTTTAAGATCGCAAAATGCTCCACTCCTATTCAGTATCCAACTTCCGAAGCTTTAAAGACCGAGTCCACGTTTCGTTTTTACTCAACGAGAAGGACTCGGTCCTTGGTTGGGCTCGGACCTCGCCACGTTCCGGTTACCGACTTTCTACGGCGTTGGCGGTTTTGGGAGCGAACGCCTCCGGAAAAACGTCTCTGCTTCAGCCGCTAGCTTTTATCGGTTGGTTTGTTCGCTCTTCGTTCAGTGCACAACCGGATGCTGGCATCGCGATCAAGCCCCACTTCAGCAGCCAAGATTCTCCTTCCGAATTCGAATTGGTTTGTGATGGGATCGAGGGAGACGAACTATTTCGTTACACGCTAAGTGCAACTCGCACTGAGGTAATTTTCGAATCGCTTGAACGCAAGGTGCGAAGAGGTGCTTGGCAGTCGATATTCACGCGCGCCAAGTCAGAGCCTGGGAAATACCGCGTAACTCAATCGAATTTTGGATTGGACGACAAGCAAGCGGAGAACTTGCGGCCAAATGTGTCTCTGATTTCATGGGCGGCACAATTCGGTGTCCCGCTAGCGCTACAGATCTGCGATTTCACTCTGCTTTCTAATGTCAACGCGTGGGGTCGAATCTGGACCAACGCATCACAGGCGTTGGAAAAATCGACAAAGCTCTATGCAGAGAACGAAGTCATGCGCGCAAGAATGAAAGAGTTGTTAGGAAAATGGGACCTTGGCCTGTCTGACATCATGATCGAGGAATTCAAATCGGCTACAGAAAACGGTGATACAAACAAAACTTGGTTGCCGATCGCTGTACATCTCGACAAGAATCAAAATAAGCATCTACTGGGCTTCTACGAAGAATCGAGTGGAACGCAAGCTGCCTACACATTGCTGACGTTAGTTCTGCCGGTGCTTCAATTTGGTGGAGTTCTAGTGTTCGATGAACTCGACGCAGATCTTCACCCGCATCTACTCGAGCCCATGCTGGCATTGTTCTCAAACGAGGAATCGAATCCGCACGGCGCACAAATTATTTTTACGTGCCACGCTCCGGAAGTCTTACGGTTTCTTCAAAAGTCGCAGATAGTGCTGACTGAGAAGGACGAGACCGACAGCCATGCGTGGCGCCTCGACGAACTCGAAGGAGTTCGAATCGAAGACAATCGAATCGCAAAATATCTTGCTGGGGCATACGGAGCTGTACCCCGGCTCTGACTATGCGACGCACGAATTTCACGATCGCGATTGCTGGTGAAGGGGATTCGGAAGGCGAACTTATTAGAGTAATAAGAGACCTCTATTTGCCGCGCTTCTGTGGAACTAGTGTTCGGTACCACAACTCGTACGGACATGGAGGCGCGGGCGCCCTTGATCTCTCAACCAAACTGCAAATAGCCGGCGGCTACGATGCATACGTCGTCATGGTCGACACCGACGAACACTGGTCGGATGTTGAGCGACAAAAAGCTGCGGACAGGAACATAGTCGTCATTGAAAACTCGCCTTGTATTGAACACACATTGCTTTCTGTACATCAGAAGCGATGTCCTCACACAACTAAGGAACTAAAGGCGGCGTTCGAGCGAGAGTTCGGCGGACCACCTCACCGCGACGGGGTCATTCGAAGGAATTTCTCGAAATTGGATTTCGACGGTTCGCGAGCTCGACTATCCGCAATTAATAAGATGCTGGAAGCAATTAGGGTGTAGCGGCGTCTCAATACTGATCAGGGGAAGTTAGCCGAGTACGACGAGCAGATCCTTCGCGTCCACCTGCTGCCCCGGCTTCACGAGCACCTCGGCAACGACCCCTTCGACTTCCGCTCGCACGCTGGTCTCCATCTTCATCGCTTCCATCGTGAGCAGCAGTTCGCCTTTCTGAACGTTGCTGCCCACCGCCGCCTTCACGGTGGCGATGCTGCCAGGCATCGGTGCTCCGACGTGCTTCGGATTGCCCGCCTCCATCTTCCGCTGCGGCGGCCGCTTCGCGACCTGCGAGCGGTCGGTGACGACGATCGAGCGCGGCTGCCCGTTGAGCTCGAAGAACACCTGGCGCGTGCCGTCGTCGCGCACTTCGGACACCGCGACGAAACGGACGATGAGCGTCTTGCCGCGCTCGATGTCGACGGACACCTCGTCGCCGGGATCCATGCCGTAGAAGAACACGGGTGTCGGCAGGATCGCGCAGTCGCCGAACGCCGCGCGGTCGCGCGCGTAGTCGAGGAACACCTTGGGATACATGAGGTAAGACGCGAACTGCGTGTCGGTCGCGGGACGGCCCAACTTCTCATCGAGCTTCTTGCGTTCGGCCACGAGATCGAGCGGCGCCATGGTCGCGCCCGGACGCTCGGCGAGCGGCTTCTGGGCCTTGAGGACCTTCTTCTGGATGCCTTCGGGCCAACCGCCTTCGGGCCGGCCGAGGTCGCCGCGCATCATCTGCACGACGGACTCGGGGAACGAGACCTCGTAGCCCGGATCGAGCACCTGCTGCGTCGTGAGCCCCGATGAGACCATCATGATCGCGAGATCGCCAACCACCTTGGAAGACGGCGTCACCTTCACGATGTTGCCGAACATCTGGTTCACGTCCGCATATGCCTGCGACACCTCGGGCCAGCGCGAGTCGTCGAGCCCGACACCGCGCGCCTGCTCCTTGAGGTTCGTGTATTGCCCGCCCGGCATCGCGTGCACGTACACCTCGGACGCGCCCGCGCGCATGTCGCTCTCGAACGCGAGGTAGTTCTTGCGCACCTGCTCCCAGTACATCGAGATGGCGCGCACGGCGCCATGATCGATGCCCGGATCGCGCGCGCTGTAGCGCAGCGCCTCGATGATGGAGCCGAGATTCGGCTGCGACGTGAACCCCGACATCGCATCGATGGCCCCGTCGACGGCGTCGCAACCCGCGGCGACGGCCGCGAGCACGCTCGCGGCGGCGATGCCCGACGTGTCGTGGGTGTGGAAGTGCACGGGTAGTTTGAGCTCGTCCTTGAGCGCCTTGACGAGCGCGTAGGCCGCGTTGGGCTGGCACAGGCCCGCCATGTCCTTGATGCCGAGGATGTGCGTACCCGCGTCCTTGAGCTTGCGGCCCATCGCGAGGTAGTAGTCGAGCGTGTACTTCGTCTCGTGTGGCGAAAGCAGATTGCCCGAGTAGCAGATCGCGGCTTCGCAGAGCTTGCCGGTCTCGAGCACGGCGTCGATGGCGACGCGCATGTTGTCGACCCAGTTGAGCGAGTCGAACACGCGGAACACGTCGATGCCCGAGACCGCCGCCTGCTTCACGAACGCGCGCACGACGTTGTCGGGGTAGTTGGTGTAGCCCACCGCGTTCGCCGAGCGGAGCAGCATCTGCAGCAGGATGTTCGGCATCGCGGCGCGGAATTGCTCGAGGCGCGACCACGGGTCTTCCTTGAGGAAGCGCATCGCGACGTCGAACGTGGCGCCGCCCCAGCACTCGACCGAGAACAGCTGCGGCAGCATGTGCGCATAGAACGGCGCGATCGCCGTCATGTCGGGCTGGCGCATGCGCGTCGCGAGCAGCGACTGGTGCGCGTCGCGCATCGTCGTGTCGGTGATGAACACGGCGTTCTGCGCGAGCATCCACTCGGCAAACTTCTTCGCCCCGAGCTCGTCGAGCTTCTGCTTCGTGCCGGGCGGCGGCGCCTTCGCGACGTTCACTTTCGGCAGCCGCGCGAGCACCATCTGCTTCGGCTTGATGCGGTCCTTCACTTCCGGGTTGCCGTTGACGATGACGTCACCGATGAACGAGAGGATGCGCGTCGCGCGGTCGCGCTTCTTCTCCCACTTGAAGAGCTCGGGCGTCTCGTCGATGAACTTCGTCGTGTAGTCGCCGTTTGCGAATTTCGGATGCGTGATGACCTGGTCGAGGAAGCGCAGGTTCGTCGCGACGCCGCGGATCCGGAATTCCCAGAGCGCGCGATGCATGCGCGCGATGGCCTCCGCGGGCGTCTGCGCCCACGCGGTGACCTTCACGAGCATCGAGTCGTACGAGCGCGTGAGGATCGCGCCGCTGTACGCCGTACCCGCGTCGAGGCGGATGCCGAATCCCGCGGGCGAGCGATACGCCGTGATCTTGCCGTAGTCGGGCGAGAAGTTGTTCTCGGGGTCTTCGGTCGTGACGCGGCACTGCAGCGCGTGGGCCATGAGCTTGATGCCGTCCTGCGCCGGCACGCCGCTGGTCTCGTCGCCGATGCGCGCGCCGTCGGCGATGCGCACCTGCGCCTTCACGAGGTCGATGCCCGTTACGGCCTCCGTCACGGTGTGCTCGACCTGGATGCGCGGGTTCACCTCGATGAAGTAGAACTTGCCCGTCTCGGCGTCCTGCAGGAACTCGACGGTGCCCGCGTTGCGGTATTTGACCGCGCGGCCGATCTGCAGCGCGTAGCCGCAAAGTTCGTTGCGCTGCGCATCCGTGAGGAACGCCGCGGGCGCGCGCTCGACCACCTTCTGATTGCGACGTTGCACCGTGCAGTCGCGCTCGAAGAGGTGCACGAGATTGCCGTGCGTGTCGCCGAGGATCTGCACCTCGATGTGGCGCGCCTTGCGCACGAGCTTCTCGAGGTAGACCTCGTCGTTGCCGAACCCGGCCTTGGCCTCGCGGCGCGCGACGGGCAGTAGTTCGGCGAGCTGCGCGTCGCTCTCGATGACGCGCATGCCGCGGCCGCCGCCGCCCCAGCTCGCCTTGAGCATGACCGGATAGCCGACGTCGGCCGCGAGCCTCTTGCAAGTCTCGATGTCGGCCGGCAGCGGCGGTGTCGCCGGCATCACGGGAACCTTCGCCGACGTCGCGAGATTGCGCGCCGCAACCTTGTTGCCGAGCGTGCGCATGATGTCCGGCGTCGGCCCGATGAAGATGATGCCCTCGCGATTGCACGCTTCGACGAACTCGGGATTCTCCGAGAGGAATCCGTACCCCGGATGGATCGCGTCGACCTTCGACTCGAGCGCGATGCGCAGGATGTCTTCGATGTCGAGATACGCATCGACGGGCGCCTTGCCGCGGCCGACCAGGTAGGCCTCGTCGGCCTTGGTCCGATGCAGCGAGAAGCGGTCTTCCTGCGAATAGATGCCGACGTGGCGGATGCCGAGCTCGCTGGCCGCCCGCATGACCCGGATGGCGATCTCACCACGATTGGCGACGAGCAGGCTGCGGATGCGGGTCAGCATGAAAGCGTTCTTCTACTATGATTCGGGGGACGCGGAATTTTAGCGGAGTTGGAAAAGGGGACTGTCCCCTTTTTCGCGCTTCCGTTCTGGTGCTGTTAGCGCTCACCTGCACTTCCACCGTGCGGATGACGCGGAGACATCCATGTTTGCGATTGCGATTCACGGCGGCGCCGGGACGTTGTCCCGCTCGGACACGACGGCCGAGCAGCAGAAGCTGTACCACGCGGGGCTGGCCGACGCGCTCGACGCCGGCTATGCGGTGCTCGAGAAGCAAGGCTCGAGTCTCGAGGCCGTCCAGGCGGCAGTCGTCGTCCTCGAAGACAACCCGTTGTTCAACGCGGGGCGCGGCTCGGTGCTCACGCGCGACGGCCTGGCCGAGCTCGATGCCTCGATCATGGACGGCAGGACATTGGGCGCAGGCGCGGTCACGGGTCTGAAGCACATCCGCAACCCCATCGAGCTCGCGCGGCTCGTCATGGAGAACTCGCCGCACGTGATGCTCGTCGGCACGGGCGCCGAGGAGTTCGCGCTCTCGCAGAACATCGAGCTCGTGAGCAACGAATACTTCCGCACGCCCGTGCGCCAGTCGCAACTGCATCGCATGCTGAACGGCGACGTCGAGAAGGAAAACGATCTCGTCGCGTTCGGCACTGTCGGCGCCGTCGCGCTCGACGCACGCGGCAACGTGGCCGCGGCCACGTCGACGGGCGGCATGACGGGCAAGCGCTGGGGCCGCGTCGGCGACTCGCCGCTGATCGGTGCCGGCACTTATGCGAGCAATGCGAGCTGCGCCGTGTCCGCGACGGGCCACGGCGAATATTTCATCCGCGCGGCGGTCGCGCACGACATCTGCGCGCAGGTCGAATACCTCAAACTACCGCTCGCGCAGGCGACGGCGAACGTGCTCGCGAAAATGAAGAATCTCGGCGGCAACGGCGGAGTGATCGCGATCGACCCGCAAGGTTCGATCGTGCTCGACTACAACAGTGAGGGGATGTTTCGGGGACTGCGCGCGTCGGATGGCCGGCGCGAGACGGCGATCTGACGGGTTCTACGAACCCGATGCTTCGCGCAGCGGCAACACGGCAGTTGCGCCCGGATCCACTCGGCTCGGCGCGTGTTCCGTGACCATGTAGCGATCGCGGCCGGCGTGCTTCGCGGCATACAGCGCCTGGTCGGCGAGCTCGATGGCCGCATCGTGCGAGGCCATGCGGTACGCATCCACCGACACCACGCCAATGCTCACGGTGACGAACGGCTGAGTCTGCGAATTGGCGTGTGGAATCTTGAGCTCGCGCACGGCAGTCAGCAGACCGCGCGAGATGCTTTCGCCGTAGGCCTTGTCCGCGCCGTAGAGCACGGCGACGAGCTCCTCGCCACCGTAACGCGCGACAAAATCGAGCGGCCGGCGGCGCGCGGCATCACGCAGCGCGGATGAAACGCGGCGCAGGCAGTCGTCGCCCGCGATGTGGCCGTAGCGGTCGTTGTAGCCCTTGAAATGATCGATGTCGATCATGATCACCGCGACCGTCTGGCGATCGCGCTGCGCCTGCTGCCACACGCGGCGGATCTGGTCTTCGAACGCGGCGCGATTGAGCAGCGTGGTGAGACCGTCGTGCGTCGCGACCTCGGTGAGCTGGCGGTGCTCGAGGAAGGCCGTGCGCTGCGCATGCTCGAGCGCGTACGAGCCGGCGAACCCGATGAGGTTCGACGTGAACAGCAGCGCCATGAGATACGCCGCCGTCGCGGAGGGCATCGACCCTAACAAGAACGCGACGACCAGCCCGAGGAACACGATGGTGTTGGCGCGCGCGGCCTCGCGGAAGCGCAAGCCCACCATGAAGTAGAAGAAGAACGAGGCGAGCAGCAGCCGGGCGCCGACGAGCGGCACCTCGGCCGGCGGCGAGAACGCCGCCATGATCACCGTGCCGATGCCGAACGCGGGAGCGATGATGGAGATCGCGAGCCCGTACCAGCGCTCGTAGAAGCGCCGCGACGTCGAGATGAGCATGAGGATCACGCACGGCACGTGCAGTCCGAAACGCACGAGGTTCGTGATGCGTGAGTGCTCTGCCGAGAGCACGAAGTGATCGATGATCGCGAAGCCGACGACCGTGCACGCCGACACGATGATTGCGAGACGATTCCACACGCGCAGGCGATTGCGGTGCTCGCTGCGGAATTCGGCTTCGAGAGGATCGGGGAAACGCAGGAAACGGAATCCGCTCGCGAGCAGTCGCGCGGCATCCGAGCTTGCTGACGGCGGTTTCGCAGGCGACATGATTGCGCAGGACCCCGGGAGTATCCCCTGTGCGAACTGCTTTGTAGATGTTTGCCCCGCGCGGCGCAAGCCGCGCGCGAGCGGCGCTAGATCTGCGCGGGATCGATCGGACGATCGGAAGAAGTCTTCATGCGCGTGCGCCAGACTTCGTAGGGGCTCCACGGATGAATGCCCGACTCGAGCGCAGCATCACGCGAATCCTTCGGCGAGAAACCATCCTCATTGGCCGCGGAGTTGACCGCCAACTCGAGCAGGTTCTGCTCGGTCTGATTCTTGGTTTTCATTCTCTTTCCCTGAACTCTTTGGGACCGATCGGTCTTCTGGTCGGGGATTCTAGTACGCCGATTGTTAAAAAATAGTCTTCGGGAACAAGATTTTATGGATATGTCAAGACTACGACCTGCGTCACAGTTTTTCAGGACGCGGCATAGCGCGCGAGATATTCATCGAAGCCGATCGCGTCGCGGGCTTCGATCTCGGCCTGCGCCCCTAGGGACGCCTCAGCCGCCGCCTTGAATTCCGCGAGCCGCTCGACGTTGGGCGGATACAACGCGAGGAAGTACTCCTTATGAAGCCGTGACATGCGCAGCCCGAGATCGAAGAACGACCCGCCATCCGTTTCCAGCTCGGCCAGCAGGCGCGCCGACGGGGTCAGCGCGACGTTCTCGACCTTGGCCGCCTGGACGGCGAGCGCCGAGGCGTACGGGCGTGCCGGGTCGCCGGAATCGAGCAGCTCCGCCGGTCCGCGCATCGAGTCGATGAGTTCCCGCGCCCAGCCGAGCATCGGCACCGCGCGCCCGTCGCGCTCGAGCGTGAGCCCGGGCTCGCGGCCCCGACGCGCGACCGTCACGTGATTTGCGTCGAGCTTTTCCTGTTCCGAGGTGTCGATGAGCGGCGAGTCCTTCATGAGGCACATCGCGAGGAACACCTCGAGGAAGCGCAGCTTGTTCTGATTGACACCCACGGGATCGAACGCGCTCACGTCGAGCGCGCGCACTTCGACGTACTCGACACCCGCGCGCAGCAGCGCCTTCGTGGGTTTCTCGCCCGAACGCGCGACGCGCTTCGGCCGGATGAAGCTGTAGTACTCGTTCTCGATCTGCAGCACGTTCGCGTTGAGCTGGCGCCATTCGCCGTCGACGTGGACGCCGAGCGTCTCGTACGCCGCGTGCGGCGTGCTGATCGCGCGCGTGAGATCGCGCACGTATTCGTCGAGGCTGTTGACCGACACGGAGAGGCCGGCCTGGTTGCGGTTGCGATAGCCGAGATCGCTCATGCGCAGGCTGGTCGCGTACGGCTCGTACGACGTGTCCTTCGACAGGCGCGGCAGCGTGACGCTGCGGCCGCGCAGGAAGGAATTGCAGACGACAGGCGACACGCCGAATAGATAGAGCACGATCCACCCGTGCCGGCGGTAGTTGCGCAGCAGGTGGAAATAGCGGTCGGAGACGAACGGTTGCCCGCGCTCGCGCGATTGCACGATGTCGGGCCACGCGTCCCAGAGCTTCTCGGGGAACGAGTAGTTGAAGTGCACGCCCGAGATCGCCTGCATGACGCGGCCGTAGCGCACGCCGAGACCGTTGCGATAGACGGATTTCATGCGCCCGATGTTGGAACTGCCGTACTGCGCGATCGGGATGCTGGCATCGCCATCGACGATCGACGGCATCGACGTGGCCCACAGCAGCTCGTCGCCGATGTGCTGATAGACGAACTGGTGCAGATCCGTGAGGTATTGCAGGAGCTCCCAGCTCGTGCGGAACGTCGGCGTCACGAGCTCGATGAGCGCCTCGGAATAATCCGTCGTGATGTTCTCGTTCGTGAGCGCACTGCCGAGCGCGCGCGGGTGCGGCGTCTGCGCGATGTGCCCGTCGGGCGTGACTCGCAGCGACTCCTTCTCGAGCCCCTTGCGGCCACCCTGGAGCAAGCCGGGTTCGCCGCTGTTGATCAGCGCCGCGAGAGTCTGTTCGAACCGGCGGTCGATGGCGGCGCTCATGAGGGGCCGGCATCTTGCCGGTACCCCGATGCAATGCGCAATCAGCCCGACGGGGGATCAGCGGCCGGCGGTGCTCGCGGGTACCGCCGCACGTTGTTGGGCCTCACAACGCCGGCGCAGCTCGGTCAGCATCTGCGGCATGTCGCGCTTGAACGCGGACCGTGCCAGCCAATTGGGCACGAAGCCGGGAGGGTCGATGTAGGCGCGGTAACGCAGCAGCGTGCTCGCACCGTCGGCCGACGGCTCGAACTCCCACATGCCCTCGTAGGCCTTGAAGTCGCCGCTGACCTGGTGGAAGTCGATGCGCCGGTCGGTCGTGAGATTGGCGCGAAAAACATAACCGATGCGGGGCGCGTACCAGCCGAAGTCGACCTCGTGCTCGACGAGGAGCCAGCTGCGCTCCGGGCCCTGATCTCGCACGCGGCAGGCGCGCAGGTGCGGCACGTACCGGATCGCGTCTTCGCAGGAGGTCATTTGACGGAACACGATCGTCGGCGCCGCCTGGATGAGGACCGCGGCACGCACCGTGCCCTTGCGCTGCCCCGAGTCGAGCGTCGCGCGCACGACGACCCCGCGCGCATTCACGCGCGCGACCTCGGCCGCCGTGAGCGCGAAATCGGCGCCCCGGGCGCATTCGCCCGCGAACATGCTCGTGAACGCGAGCGTCAGCAACCAGGTTTTCGCGGTGGTCATCAATCGTGAGTTCCTCCACGAACGTTACCGGTTCGACGCGTTCGACGATGCGAATCCGTTCATTGCCGGTTAATGAGAATGCGCCTATGTTTCCCGGACCATGAAACGCAGCGCGTTCATCGTCGTCATCGGGCTGCTGGCGGCGGCGCCGTCATTCGCGGCCTTCCGTTGTGGCTCGAAGATCGTCTCCGAGGGCGACTCGCGGTCGGAGGTTGCCGCGAAGTGCGGCGAGCCGACGGACGTGGTGACCCTGCAGAGCGTATTTCGCCGGCCCATGATCTGGACGCGCGGACGGCCGTACTACATCGGCGAGGACTACATGGAAGTGCCCGTCGAGTCGTGGATCTACAACCTCGGGCCGAACAAGCTCATGCGCAAACTTCGCTTCGAGGGCGGCGTTCTGGCGGAAATCGAGACCCTGGGCTACGGCTACAACCCGTAAATGGGGACATTCATCGTTTTCTAGCAAACGGGGACAGGCCTGGGTTTCCTGATAAC
>Ga0081455_10000934_pt1 | contig 37343 bp, 38 predicted proteins | sample TabmetS3T2R1_FD_70207 | JGI IMG/M metagenome (GOLD analysis project Ga0081455, IMG submission 70207) | Tabebuia heterophylla rhizosphere microbial communities from the University of Puerto Rico - S3T2R1 | ecosystem: Host-associated > Plants > Roots > Rhizosphere ... | reverse complement strand
CGCTCGCCGGTCGCCTACCTGCGCAATGCGCCGGCCGACGACACGACGGACCTCGCGCTCCGGATCATGGCGCTCCGGGCCCTGGGAGCCGACGTCTCCGACCTGACGGCTCGGCTCGAACGCCAGCGCCGTCCCGACGGGCGGATCGGGTCGCTCGTCAACTCGACCGCGTGGGGAGCGCTCGCCCTCGAGCGGCCGGGCACCGTCACGGTCCGCTACCTCCTGCGCGCCCAGCACCGCTCGGGAGGCTGGTCGTGGCTCCCGCGCGGCGCCCCCGACTCGAACGACACCGCGGCCGTGATCCAGGCGCTCCGGTCGGGCGGCGTGCGGGGACGGCCGATCCGCCGCGGGCTCGCGTACATCCGCCGCCTGACCGCCCCGAACGGCGGCGTTCGGCTCGTTCCGGGCCGGGCGCCGGATGCCCAGTCGACTGCCTGGGCGATCCAGGCCCACGTCGCCGCGGGAAGCCGACCGCCGCTCGATGCCTTCCGGTTCCTGGCGTCCCTGCGCCGCCCGGACGGGAGCTATCGCTACTCGCAACGGTATGCCGTGACGCCGGCGCTCGTCACAGCCCAGGTGCTGCCCGCGCTCGCCCGAAAGCCGTTCCGCTGAGCCACGTCCCCGCCGGCCACGTCCGGTGTCTGGCACCGGACGTGGCTCCTGTGCGCAACTCCGGTATGGGGGACGTGCGGCGCTAGCATCGACGCGATGGCCGTCGCCTCACCCGAGACCTACCTCGCCGACCTGAACCCCGCTCAGCGGGAGGCCGTGCTGCACACCGAGGGGCCGCTGCTCGTCGTCGCCGGCGCCGGCTCGGGGAAGACGCGCGTCCTCACGCATCGCGTCGCGCACCTGATCGCCGCCGTCGGCGTCCAGCCCAACGAGATCCTCGCGATCACGTTCACGAACAAGGCGGCGGCGGAGATGCGCACCCGGCTCGAAGACCTCCTCCCGGAGGTGGCGCGCCGCATCTGGATCCTCACGTTCCACGCCGCCTGCGGGCGAATCCTCCGCCGCGAAGCGCCCAGGCTCGGCTACAAGACGAACTTCACGATCTACGACCAGGCCGACCAGGTCCGGCTCGTGAAGCAGTGCCTGGAGGAGCTCGAGCGCGACCCGAAGCGCTTTCCCGCCAGGGGCATCCACGAGCACATCTCGACGGCCAAGAACCAGCTGGTCAGCCCGGCCGAGTACCGGAACCGCGTCGACTCGTTCTACGACCAGACCGTCGCCGACGTCTACGACCTCTACCAGCGCCGGCTGTTCGAGTCGAACGCCGTCGACTTCGACGACATGCTGATGCTGACGGTCGAGGTGCTCGAGCGCTTTCCCGAGGCCAAGGAGCGCTGGCAGAAGACATTCCGCTACATCCTCGTCGACGAGTACCAGGACACGAACCACGCGCAGTACCGGCTGCTCCAGCTCCTGGCGGAGAAGCACAGGAACGTCTGCGTCGTCGGCGATCCGGACCAGTCCATCTACGCCTTCCGCGGCGCCGACATCCGCAACATCCTCGAGTTCGAGCGCGACTTCGGCGACACGACGGTGATCCCGCTCGAGCAGAACTACCGCTCGACCAACATGATCCTCCGCGCCGCCAACGCCGTCATCGCGCACAACAGCGAGCGCAAGCCGAAGAGCCTCTGGTCCGACCTCGGCGACGGCGAGCCCGTCCGTGTCCTCGAGGTCGAGGACGAGCACGCCGAGGCCAGGTTCGTCGCCTCCGAGATCGCCGGCCTCGTCGACGAGGGCGTGAACGCGAACGAGATCGCGGTCTTCTACCGGACGAACGCTCAGTCCCGCGTCCTCGAGGACATCCTCGTCCGCCAGGAGATCCCATACCAGGTGATCGGCGGTCCTCGCTTCTACGAACGGGCCGAGGTCAAGGATCTCATCGCCTACCTCCAGGTGATCGACAACCCATTCGACACCGTCAGCCTCCAGCGCATCGCGAACCGGCCGCGGCGCGGCATCGGCGACGCGTCCCTGGCGCGGCTGCAGCGCTATGCCGACGGTCACGGCCGCTCGCTCTGGGAGGCGCTCGAGTTCCCGGAGGAGGCCGGCCTCGGCCCCGCGCAGGCCCGTGCTGTCAACGGGTTCCGCACGCTCATGCAGTCGCTCCAGGCGGGCGCGCTCGAGCTCCGCGTCGACGAACTGGTCGAGCGCACGCTCGAACGCAGCGGGTACCTCGGTGCGCTGGAGGCGGAGCGGACGATCGAGGCCCAGGGCCGGATCGAGAACCTCCAGGAGCTCGTCGGCGTGGCGCAGGAGTACCAGTCGACCGCTCCGGATCCGAACCTGTCGACGTTCCTCCAGGAGATCTCGCTGTTCTCCGACCAGGACGCGCTGCGCGAACAGCAGAGCCTCGTCACGCTGATGACGCTGCACAACGCGAAGGGCCTCGAGTTCGACGCCGTGTTCACGATCGGCCTGGAGGAAGGCGTCTTCCCGCACTCGCGCTCGATCGAGGAGAACTCGCTCGAGGAGGAGCGCAGGCTGGCCTACGTCGGCATGACCCGGGCACGTGCGCGGCTGACGCTGACGCACGCCTCGGCGCGCGCCCTGTTCGGGAACCGCAACTACAACCTGCCCTCGCGCTTCCTCGACGAGCTGCCGCAGGACGAGATCCACCGTGAGCGCCTGCGGCCGTCGTCCTGGTCGGGGTACGGATCGCCCACGGCGCGCATTCAGCCTCGCGGCGACGTCCCCAGTCTCTCCACCGGGGACTCCGTTCGGCACCAGACGCTGGGCGAGGGGATCGTGACGGCGGTCGAGCCGGGCGGCGTCGTGTGCGTCCGCTTCGCCGGAGAGGGGACCGACCGGCGGCTCGTCCTCGACTACGCGCCGCTGGAGCGAATCGCTTGAGCATCGAGGTCCGCGCGGCCCGCCCGGAGGAGTTTCCGGACGTGATCACGCCGATCTTTCACTACTTCGGAGGGCCCCCGACCCCCGACTTCGCGGAATCCGTGGGGCTGCTCATCCCGCCCGATCGCATCCACGCCGCCTTCGACGACGGAGCCCCCGTGGGTAGCGCCAGCGTCTTTCCGCTGGAGACCAGCGTTCCGGGCGCGTTCGTTCGTGCGGCCGGCGTGACGCTCGTCGGCGTCCTTCCGACCCACCGACGTCGAGGGATCCTCCGGTCGCTCATGCGTGCCCAACTGGACGACATTCACGAGCGCGGCGAGCCGATCGCGTATCTCTGGTCGTCCGAGGATCCGCTGTACGGACGCTTCGGCTACGGGATCGCCTCGTTCACCGGCGACATCGACCTCGTCCGTGACCGGGCCGAGTTCCAGGCTGCGTTCGAGCCTCAGGGCATGATCCGCGTCGTTACGGCCGACGAGGCGATCGAGCCCTTCTCGCAGGTCCAGCGACGCGCCGCTGCGCGGCATCCGGGCATGTTCGTCCGCACGCCCGACTGGTGGCGCTCGCGCCGGCTCGCCGACCCCGAGTGGAGGCGGCGGGGCGGCGGCGAGATGACGCGCATCCTGCTCGAGCTCGACGGCCGGCCCGCCGGCTACGCGCTGTACCGCCTCCACTTCTCGACAGAGCGCGGGGTTGCGACGGGCTACACGAGTGTCATTGAGGCCGTCGGCGATTCGCCGGTGGCGACGCGCGAGCTCTGGAGCTACCTGATCGGCATCGACTGGATGCACCGCGTGCGCGCGAGCCTCCTGCCGCGCGACCACGAGCTCTTCTTGCTCCTGCATGAGCCGCGGCGGCTGATGTTCGACCAGCGCGACGGGCTCTGGGTCCGGCTCGTCGACCTCGAGGCCGCGCTGAATGCGCGGACCTACAAACCGGGCGAGTCGGTCGTCGTCGACGTCGGCGACGAGCTCTGCCCGTGGAACGCGGGCGTGTGGGAGCTGGGGCCTGAAGGAGCCGCGCGCAGTTCGGGCGAACCGGGGCTGCGACTCGACGTTGCCGCCCTCGGCTCCGTCTACCTCGGCGGCTTCACCTTCGGCGAGCTCGCGCGGGCGGGCAGGATTGAGATCCGGGACGAGGGGGCACTCGAACGGGCGGACGCGCTCTTCCGCGCGGACCGCTACCCATGGTGTCCCGAGATCTTCTGACCAAGGCCGCAGCACTCGCCGCGATGTTCGCGGCAGGGCTCGTCCTCGCCCTCGCCGGCTGCGGCGGCGACAACGGCGGCGGAGGCGGCGTGACGACCATCACCGAGACGATCACCACGAGCGACACAACCACGAACGACGGCACGACCGGCGAGGACACCACCACCGAGGACACCACTACCGAGGGCACGACCACCGAAGACACGACGACCAGCGAGACCGAGACCGAGACGGAAACCGACTAGCCGGGACTCACAGAACGCCGGTCGTCGTTTGTTACTCCTGGAGTGGCACTTCTCGCCGCCCTCGTCACCGTGCTCCTCTGGGCGTCGGCCTTCGTCGGCATCCGCGCCGCCGGCGAGGACCTCTCACCCGGAGCGCTGAGCGTCGGCCGGCTCGCGATCGGCGCCGCTCTTCTGGGAGCGCTCGCGCTCGCCCGCGGCGGACGCTGGCCGGGTCGAGCGGAGCTTCCGCTCCTCCTCACGTGCGGCGTGCTCTGGTTCGGCCTCTACAACCTGGCGCTGAACGAGGCCGAGCAGCGCGTCGACGCCGGCACGGCGGCGATGCTCGTCGCCAGCGGCCCGGTGCTGATCGCGCTCGTCGCAGGCTTCGTGCTCGGCGAAGGCTTCCCGCGGACGTTGATCGTCGGCTGTGGCGTGGCCTTCTCGGGGGCGGTCATCATCGGGCTCGCGACGTCCGAGCGGGGCGTCGCCGCCGGGTGGGGGAGCGTCCTGTGCGTCGCGGCAGCCGTGTTCTACGCCGGCGGCGTGGTCGCCCAGAAGCCGTTGCTCTCCCGCGCATCGGCGCTGCACGTCACGTGGCTCGCCTGCGTGATCGGCCTGGTCGTCTGCCTGCCATTCGCTCCGCAGCTCTTTTACGAGCTGGGGGAGGCCCGCCCGAGCTCGATCGCGTGGATGGTGTACCTGGGGACGTTTCCGACGGCCGTCGCCTTCACGACGTGGGCCTACGCGCTCTCGCGGACGACCGCCGGCCGGATGGGCGCGACGACCTACCTCGTGCCGCCGATCGCGATCTTCCTCGGCTGGGCGATGCTCGACGAGACGCCCGTGCTGCTCGCCCTGTTCGGCGGCCTGCTCTGTCTGGTCGGGGTCGTCATCGCCCGGCGACCTGGACTGCCGGTGCGCCGACGGGAGGTCACAGGGCAACCGGCTACAATCCGTGGCCAGGGCGGTTAGCTCAGTTGGGAGAGCACCAGCTCGACAAGCTGGGGGTCACTGGTTCGAGCCCAGTACCGCCCATCGTCGTTCGAAGTCCGCCTCCGCTGCGCGGAGGCATGACGACTTCGAACGACTCTCGTCACTGACGGAGAGCGTTCTCGGCCGACGCCGGCGAAGCCGGCATCGGCGGCGGATGCGGCGGGACCGGTTGGGCCCACGTCGGTACGGGAAAGGTTGTTACGCCCTTGGCGCGATCTGCTCTTGACACGAATTGGTGTCCGACACCGATTCTCATCTTCTGGCCGTTGTCGGACGCTGTGGCCGCTGCGAGCTGGACTGTCTGGGCGTCGTTGGTCGTTCTTGCCGTGTTCTTCCCCTTGGCGCTGATCGTCGTCGCCTCAGGACGGTGGGAGCTCCCACCCACCCAGACGCAGCGCTTGCGATTTCGAGTCGCCATCGGCTGCTTCTCCGCCGTCGCCGTCGTCCTCGTCGCCGATTGGCTGATTCGCGTTGTGTTCTAGGAGCTACGGCCGGCTCACCGCAACGCCGGCCGCGGTATCTGCGTCCTGCGGCCGTCCTCTCCGGAGCATGTCGCGCTCCAGTCCCTTCAGCAGCCACGACGCCCCGAACGCCCAGACCGCGACCCACTCGCCGATGAGCAACGTCTTGCTCGGTTCCCAGATGGCGAGCCCGTCGGTGAGCTCGGTCGCGCCGATCCACGCCACCGCCGCCAAGATCGCGCCGGCCCAGAGCCAGTGGTAGTTGCGCCAGAACCTCCGTGAGCGCCGCTGCCCCGGCTGCCGAGGTCGGGCCCCCTCACGCACGCCGAAGAAGAAGCTGATCACTCCGAGCGACGCGATGAACACTCCCGCTGCAATGAAGTGGATGGTCTGCACGAGCTGGACCCCGAACGTGCTCTGAAGCGGCGTGAGCTCGGTGACGCGCGACGACGGCCCGGTCGGGAACACCGCGACGGTCAGCACGGCAGCCCCGGCGAGGAGGCTCAACCCGTTGTCCCAGCTCCGATCGGCGACTCTGTAACAGACGAGAAAGACAGCGATCGCGGCCAGCACTCCGACGAACAGCTCCCGAGCTCCCGAGTAGTAGTAGGCGCTGAGCGAATCGCGCGGAACCGGCGTGCCGCCCAACCTCTCGTCGCCGAGCACGAGCATGACCGGGAGTGCGACGCCGAGCGCACCGACGACGATCCGCATGATCAGGTACGAGCGCACGTACCGAGCCGACTCTGACCCGGTCGGCCTCGACCCGACCGCGACGGCAGTGGCGAGCGACTCGTGCTTGCCGAAGAGACGCTTCAACCACGCCGGGAGAGCCGCGCTTGGGCTCGCTGCGGGGATCTGGGCGGCTAGGACGGGAAGGGCTTGGTCGGACATCGCTGACTTCGACAGTACGGACGCCGAGTACTGCTGTCGTTCCGCCCGGCGACGCTGAAAGTGTCAAACCGATCACCCTCGGCCGGACCGGGCTTGGTCCTTCGTCGGACCGCGGGCACCGACTGAGCCGAACCCTGGTCTTGTAGGGCGGCCGGATGGGCGCTAGCGTCTCGAGGGGCTGGTGCCCGAGCTATCGAGAGAGACCGTCACCTTCCTCTTTACCGACATCGAAGGGTCGACGAGGCTCCTTCAGACGCTGGGTGACGAGTATCCGAATGCGGTGTACGAGCATCGGCGCCTCCTTTCCGAGGGCGTGGAGCAAGCCGGCGGCCTTGTCTACGCCGCTCTTGGGGACGAGGTGTCCGCTGTCTTCACCACCTCTCGCGACGCGGTCGCGGCCGCGAGTTTCGTTCAGCGCTCGTTCGCGGGGGCGGCTTGGCCCGGTGGAGTAAACCTGCGTGTCCGTGTGGCGATCCACATGGGTCGACCGTCCGGGGAGGCGGGCGAGTACCTCGGCCTCGACGTGCACCGGACCGCTCGGATCTGCTCTGCCGGTCACGGAGGACAGGTCCTCGTGTCGGCGGCGGCGTACGAGGCGGTCGGCGACGCGCTTCCGCCCGGCGCAACCTTTCGCGATCTCGGCACCCACCAGCTCAAAGACTTGCCCGAGCCCGAACAGCTCTTCCAGCTCGTAACGGCCGGCGTGCGGAACGACTTTCCCGCGCTCCGCACCGAAACCGAGAGCACGCTCGCTCTCGAAGTCCCCGGACGAGCGCGTGAGCTCGCCGGCTCGCTGCGAAGGGCCGTCACTGCGGTGCAGACGCGCAGTCGCATGAGGACCCTCGAGTCGGAAGAAGTCGTGCCACGCGAGCGAAGCTACGTCACCTCAGCAGTGTGGCTTGACAAGCGCAGTCCAAGGTAGCGGCGTGAGCTAGCAGCGTCCGGTGCCGGCAAGGCATCGGAGGAGTTGTCACCGGTCTTCACCCGGCGCTGAGAGCCCGACGCACGCGGTCGCCGAGCAGCGCAAGCCGCTCGACCGGCTCGTTGCTGAACACGAACCGGATGTGGCGATCGGCGACCTCGCCGCCCCAGCCGAGCATCGGCGTGGCGGCGACCTTCTCCTCGAGCAGGCGATTCGAGAGCTCGGAAGCCTCGAGTCCAAGGGCCGCGACGTCCATGAGGAGCGACCAGCCACCTGCTGGACGCACTGCCGGAAGGCCGTCGAGTTGACGCAGCGTCTCGTCGCGCCGCCGCTGCCATTCCGCGTTCGCCGCGGCGAGACCGTCATCTGACTGCTCCAGCGCTACGCGCGCGCCGATCTGGGCGAAGCCGCTGGCCAGCAGGCCGCTGTAGATGTGCACGCGGGCGACGTCGTTCACCAGCTCACCCGGCGCGACAACCCACCCGATCCGCCAGCCGATCATGCGTTGCTCCGCGAGGACGTCACCCACGGTGATCGTCCGGTCACGCATGCCTGGGAAGGCGGCCGGATGGATGACCTCCCGGTCGTCGAACAGCACGCCCTCGTACGTCGCCCAGTAGACGAGCCAGAGGTCGCGGTCGGTCACGAGATCGACGATCGTCTCCCACTCCTCGTGCGACGCGACCCAGCCGCTGGGGAACGATGCGTTGTTGACGAAGATCGCGCGAGTGCGGTCGGTCACCTCGGCCCGAAGGACGTCCGTGTCGAGCCGCCACCAGCCGTCGACCACCCGCAGCGGCGCAAGGCGGGGGACGGCACCGACCAGCCGGACGCGGTTGATCATGCCCGCGTAGGTCGGGTCGGTGAGGATGACCTCGTCGCCAGGGTCCGTGACGGCATACAGCGCGTCGAGCATCGCGACGCCTTCGCCCGGGACGATGACGATCTCGCGCCGGCCGTCGTAACGAGGCCCGCCGCGTCGCTCGATGAAGGCGGCGACGGCGTCCTTCAGGTCATCGCGGCCGGTGAACGGCAACCAGCTGTTCGCCTCGTCCTCGCCGATCGCGGAGCGGGTCGCCTCCATCGCGGCGGCCGGGGGCGGGATGTCGGTGTCGAGGTTCTCGAGGCGGAGGACATCCGGGTCGTCGCCTGCCGCCGCCGCAACCCGATCGATGCTGAACCCGGGGATGTGCTCGAGACGCCGAACGCTCATCGAACCTCCACTCGTGGGTGCCGCGGCGAGCGTAACCCTCATAGACTTCGGAGTCGATGGCCGAGCAGCGGGTCATTCCGATGGTGTCCTACGAAGACGTTGGGCGCGCCGCCGACTGGATCTCGGAGGCGTTCGGGTTCGAGGAACGGCAGCGGTTCTCCGACGACGACGGAACCGTCAGCCACGCGACGATGGTGCTCGACGACGCCGTCGTCTTTCTGGGCTGGCCGGGACGCGGCTACCGCAGCCCCAGGCGGCACGCCGAAGAGTGTGAGATCGCGCGGAAGATGCTCGAGACGCCCTTCGTGGTCGACGGCGTCATGGTCTACGTCGGTGACGTGGACGCCCACTTCGAGAGCGCTCGCGCCGCGGGCGCAACGATCCTGACCGAGCCTGAGGACAACCCGGCCGCCGGCCAGCGCCAGTATCGAGTCGAGGACCTTGAGGGTCACCGCTGGATGTTCGCGCAGGCTCTCTGATCGCGCTCCTTCTCGTCCTCGCCTACTTCGAGCCCGACGACCTGCCCAAGCTGATCCGCGCGATCAAGGCGACTCGGACGCCCCCCGGGACCCGCATCTACGTCGGCAGCTACGGAGTCAACGCGCCGGTCAGCCGCCAGGTCAAGGCGCTGACGCGTGGCCGCTACGCACCGATGTTCCCGATCAAGCCGACGTCGTTCTGGGCCCGGCGGCGGGTGACCGGAGCGAACGAGCCCAGATATGCCGGCAGACTGCCGTCGCTCTCGAGGATCCTCACGCTCCCCGCCCGCGAGCGCGTCGCGTGGGGCCGGGAGCTCGGCCGCCGCTTCCGCGACGAGGTCCGGATCGCCGAGGGTGAGGGTGTCGGCATCGACGCGTGGCAGTTCGACGAGCTGGTCGCGGAGCTGAGCGGCTCCCAGGGCCGCGCCTGGCGCGAGTTCACCCGTGGGACGCTCCACGGCCTGAACTTCGGGCGTCCCGAGCTCGGGGACGGGCCGCGTGTCGGCTTCGTCTGGGCGTCGCGAGTCGGTCTCCGAATCGCGCGGCTCAACACCGACGCGGAGCTGAGGGCCTTCTGGCGCGCCCTGGCCAGCGCGGCCTTCGGGCTCGTCGGCGAGGAGTACGTCCGATTCTCGGGCAACCCGGAGGACGCCGCGCAGGGCGCGGCGGCCGAGCAGCGCGAGCTCGCCCGCCGAGGGACGATCCGCAAGGAGCTCGCCGCGGACTACCTCGCCGGTATGACTCCGGGCTGGCATCTCGCGCCGGGTCTCGGCGGAAACGTCCACCACTGGCCGCGGGCCGAGGTGAACCGCTGGCGCGCGAAGTACGTCGACGAGCGAGCCAGGATCGGCGTCGCCGGCTTCGGCGCCTACCACTTTCGCTTCGAGAACAGCTCCGAGCAGGTGATGCGGGACACGCTCTCGGGTCTCGCCCGAGGTTTGTGATCCATCGGAGTTAGGGTACGCCCCGAACTAACGCCGCAGTTCGATACACAAAGGGGGAACCCAGCATGAGCCCACGAGCCATGCGGCGGGCGCTTGCCCTCGTTTCGCTGTGCGCGCTGGCACTGACCGGCGCCGCGGCGGCGCAGGACGACGCCCGCGGTATCGACCCGAACCAAGGCGAGAGCCTGGTCGAGGTCACTCTGCAGAGCAAGGCGGCAGCCGAGCGGCTCCAGCAACGCGCTGAGTCGTACGGCGTCACCTTCAACGAGCACTACCTCCGCCACAACCCGAGCGGAACAGTCACGGTCACCGTCTTCGGCACCGACGACGAGCTCGCCGCGCTCGACGCGGCCGGCTACGAGGTCGGCGAGGCGATCGAGGGCCCCAGCACCTGGCGGGCTCGCGCCGCGGAGCTTCGGACCGAAGTCCGGGCGGAGAACCGTGCGGAGGCTGCGGCGCTCGACGAGAGCGTCACGGCCCAGGCCGAGCAGGACGAGATCGTCGTCCTGCGGGTCGACTACTTCGAGAACTACGCCGGCCGCTTCCTGTCGGTCGAGGTGAAGGATCGCCTCGGCGGCTCGACGCCGACCGGCGCGGACTACGTCGGCCCGGAACTGTCACTGTCCTGGAACATCGGGAACGGGCCCATCGCATCGCCGCCGAGAGTGATGGGCACGAACATCGACCCCGACACCACCCCGGACACGTACATCGAGCACCGGGAGCTGGTCCGGATCGGCGAGGCAGGCAGCAACGACCCTGCGGCGCCGACCCGCATTCGGATCGGCTCGAGCACCGGAGTCTCAGTCGAAGCCGACGTCAACGTGTGGCTCGGCGGCGGCCTGCCTCCGATGCGAGAGGGCTACCTGAAGGACTTCACCACTCGTTACCTGGACCCGACCGAGGTCTACGCCAAGCTCGGGGACCTCGCGGCCGAGTTTCCGAACATCTCGGAGCTCATCACCCTGCCGAACCGGACGAACGGCTACCAGCGCCGGGCGCAGGCGATCATGAGCGGCACCACGGGCTCCGGAAGCACACCTCCGGCTGCCCAGCAGGGTGGAGCCGTCGTGCTCACGTCGCGTGCGTGGGGCCATGAGGGCGGGAACGACCTCACAGCCGAGTTCCGCAACCCGGGCACCGCGAACTCGGCGCTGTCCGTGTCCGTCACCGGCAACAACCTGGTTGTCAGCCTGGCCACGGACGCCGCGGGAGCACTCACGAGCACGGCTGCCCAGGTCGCCGCGGCGATCAACGCCACCTCGGCGGCCAGCCAGCTCCTCGTCGCCCAGACGTTCCGCGGGAACGTCGGCGCGGGGATCGTTCAAGCCCGTGTACAGGTGAACCTGTCGGACTTCCTGACCACGGCCACGAACGCCCACGTCCCGCGCGGGCCGTTCGAGTACTCCGTGCTGCGAATCGGCAAGCGGCGTGACGGCTCGAACGTCGGCGTGTTCCTCTACTGCCAGCAGCACGCCCGCGAGTGGGCGACGCCGCTGACCTGTCTCGAGACCGCCGAGCAGCTGCTTCGCAACTACGCCCTCGATCCCAACACGAGGCAGCTGGTCGACAACCTCGACATCTTCATCCTCCCGTCGTCGAACCCCGACGGCGGCCACTACTCGATCCACAACTTCAACTCCCAGCGGAAGAACATGACGAACTACTGCAACGTGGGCGGGCAGGAGACGGACGATCCCTTCGCGTCGAACTTCTGGGCGCCACGGGTGCGCCCGGACACGGGAGCGCCGTACGTGAACACAGATCCGGCGTCCCGGACCGCCTGGGGCGTCGATGAGAACCGGAACAACACCGTTGGAACGCTCTTCGACGGCTACATCGGTGCGTCGTACTCGTGCACAAGCGAGGTCTACACCGGTCCGGCAGAGGCCTCCGAGCCCGAGATCAAGAATGAGCTCTGGGTCGCGGACACGTTCAAGAACATCAAGTTCTCGAACAACATCCACAGCTTCGGCGGCTACTTCATGTGGGCGCCGGGCACGTACCTCCCGGACCGCTCGGAAGGCGAGGCGGTGCACGCGAACATCGGCATCGAGAAGTACTTCTTCGCCGCCGGCGACCGGATCCTCAACCGGATCAAGGAGCATCGGGCGACGGCGATCCTCCCCGAGCGCACCGGACCGATCGCCGACGTGCTCTACTCCGCGGGCGGAAACAGCGCGGACGAGCACTGGTACCGGCGCGGCGTCATCGCCTACAGCTTCGAGACGGGCGCCGATCGCTACGTCAATACGTCGCTCAGCGTCGCGTCCGCCGCCGGGGCGGACGGAATCCGGGCGCAGAACCGCAACGGCTACGACACGGGCGACCAGATCATCGTCGACGCGGGCACCGCGAACGCGGAGACCCGCATCGTCGAGTCGGTCATCAACCCCAACCCGTCGAGCCCGGCCCCGAACGTCATCCTCACCGAGCCGCTCTCGCAGGCCCACGCGGCCGGAGCGGTGCTCGGCGGCGGGACGCTTCAGCAGGGTGTCGGCTTCCAGCCCGACTACTCGACGGAGGGCAAGCACGAGGCGCTCGAGTTCGCGGCCGGAAACTACGGCCTGCTCGAGTCCGCGTTCGACTACGCCCGAGATCGCACCCCACCGCAGGTGCGGATGACCGGCCCGACGGTGTCTCGCGAGCCGATCGACACGACGTTCCAGTTCGTGAACGAGCCGTCGGTCATTCGCTACACCACCGACGGATCGGCGCCGACCGCGTCGTCTCAGCTTTGGGACGCCACCGGCCCGCGAGAGCCGGGCCAGACGTTCCACATCACGGAGACGACAATGTTCAGATGGCGTGCCGAAGACATCAAGGGCAACGTCTCGACTGGAGCGAATCGCTTCGTGATCCTGGGGAACTAACAACGACCTGACGGGCGGCCCGCTTCGGCGGGCCGCCCGCCCTCTTTATGGCCAAGACTCCGTCAACCGCCCTCCGCCTTCTCGTCGTTGGCGTCGTCGGCGCGCTCGCGGTGGGGTCGGCGGCGGCGGTCTGGGTGTTCGCGCGCGGCGACTCCGGCTCGGCTCCGGCGACGACGGACGCGAGTCAGTGCGTCGGCCTCGAGGCGGCGCGCGCTCGAGCGTGCTACACGCGTGCGTTCACCGAGATGGTCGAGGGCAGGGACGACCCTAGGACTGCGGTCGAGGCGATCGCCGACTCCGCCTGGAAGCAGAGCGGCTTCCTGCTCTCGAACTGTCACGGGATCATGCACACGGTCGGGCGCACCTATGCCGGCCGAGCCGGCGTCTCGCTCTCGACGCTGATGAACTACCTGCCGCGGAGCAACGACCCGGGCTGCAGCGCCGGCTTCGCGCACGGCCTCGTCACGGGCGTTGCGCCCGACATCGATGCGAGGCATCCGGCACAGGCAGCCACGGTGTGTGAGGACGCCGGCACCCGGTACCAGCGCTACAGCTGTACCCACGGCTTCGGCCACGCCTTCATGCGCATCTACGACGATCGGCTTGCTCCGGCGCTCGGTCTCTGTCGCAAGCTGGGGACGAAGGCCGCTCCCGACTGCGCCCAAGGCGCCTACCACGACTACTGGTTTGCCGTCATCGGCGCCGACGACGCGACACTCGCCGACGACGCCGTAACCGACCCGCGCGAGCTCTGCGGTGCGCAGCCGGGAATCTTCGTCCGCCCGTGCTGGTACCGCGCCTTCGTCGACAACCGCCCCGACGGCTTCCAGGTTCGATCCCCGGACGATCTCGACACCCTCTGCGCCGGTCTCCAGGGGCTCCAGCGGAAGGCGTGCGTGACCGCCGCCTCCGTGATCGGGCCGCCCGATCCGGCCGTCCAGCTGGAGCTCTGCGCGAGCCTCGCCGACGCCGCTGACGCCGAGAGCTGCGTCCGCGGGACGAAGGTGCAGAACCTCCTCGGCTACTCATTGAGCGCGTTCGTCGACCTGATCGGCCGCTGTCGGTTCGTTCACGCCGCCCGGGGGGCGTGCTACCGCTGGCTCGGCAAGACACTCGCCGTCCTGACGAACGGCGAGTTCGAGCGGACAGGCTGCCCGCGCCTCGCGACCGCCGCGGCTCGTCGGGGGTGCCGCGCCGGCGCGCGGAGCATGGACGAAGCGCTCGTCACCTTCAGCTGACGTACCCTGGCGGCGCAGTGCGCGTCCTCCGTCCGCCCCTCGCTGCTCTCGCCGCACTCGCAGTCGCCGCGACGCTGTCGGTCGAGGCCGCCGGACAGCGCGGCGGCTTCCAGGTCCGCGAGTACCCCGTCCCGGCCGGTTCGCGGCCGCACGACGTCGCCCCCGCGCGTGACGGAGGCGTCTGGTACACGGCCCAGGGCTCGGGCGAGCTCGGCTGGCTGAACCCGAAGACCGGGCGTGTCCGCGAGGTGCGGCTGGGCGCGGGCTCCGCGCCGCACGGCGTGATCGTCGGCCCGGACGGCGCTCCATGGATCACCGACGGCGGCCTGAACGCGATCGTTCGCGTCGACCCGAGGACACGTCGGGTTCGCCGGTTCCCGCTCCCGCCGCGGGGCGCTGACGCCAACCTCAATACGGCGGTCTTCGACCGCCGCGGTGTCCTGTGGTTCACGGGTCAGAGCGGCATCATCGGCAGGCTGGACCCGAGGGTCGGCCGCGTGCGGGTCTACGGCGCGCCCCGGGGCGAGGGCCCGTACGGGATCACGGTCACTCCGCGAGGAGGTGTCTACTTCGCGTCCCTCGCGGGGAGCTACGTCGGCCGCATCAATGTCCGGACCGGCCGAGTGACCGTGCTCAACCCGCCGACCAGCGGTCAGGGCGCGCGGCGCGTGTGGTCGGACTCGCGTGGACGAGTCTGGGTGAGCGAGTGGAACGCCGGGAGGCTCGGCGTGTACGACACGGCGCGGCGTCGCTGGGGCGAGTGGCGGCTGCCGGGTGCGAGTCCTCAGCCCTACGCGATCTACGTCGACAACCGCGACATCGTCTGGCTGAGCGACTTCGGTGCGAACGCCCTCGTCCGCTTCGATCCGCGCACTCAGCGGTTCACGACGATCAGGCTGCCGAGCTCCCCGGCCAACGTTCGTCAGCTCCTCGGGCGTCCCGGAGAGCTCTGGGGTGCCGAATCCGGCGTCGACAAGCTGGTCGTCGTGCGGCCCCGCTGATGCTGGAGCTCCTGCCGGACAGCGCGGGCGTCGAGTCCGGTGTGCTCTCCCTTGGCGGCATGCGGGCCTCGGACCTCGCCGAGGAGTACGGAACGCCCCTGGTCGTCTACTGCGAGCAGACCCTGCGTGCCCGCGCAGAGGCGTACCGATCCGCCGCGCCGAACGCGATGCTCGCCTACGGCGTCAAGGCGTTCCCGAACGTCGCGATCCTCCGGCTCTTGGCCGAGGAGGGATTCGGCGCCGACGTGTCGACGCTCGGCGAGCTCGGGTTCGCGCAGCGAGCTGGGATCCCCGGCGAGCGCATCGTCGTTCACGGCAACAACAAGAGCGACGACGAGCTCCGCGCGGCCGCCGAGGCCGGCGTCCGCTTCGTCGTGCTCGACGCGCTCGACGAGGTCGAGCGCGCGGCGAAAGCCGGGGTCCGGGCCGTCCTCGTCCGCGTGACGCCGGGAATCGACGCCGACACGCACGCGGCGATTCGGACCGCGCACCACGGCTCGAAATTCGGGCTCCCGCCCGAGCAGGCAATCGCCGCGCTCGCCCGCTCGGCCGAGGCGGGCCTCGACGTCCAGGGCCTGCACGTCCACATCGGCTCACAGCTCCTCGACGCACAGGCGGCGAGAACGACCGTGGAATGGCTCGCCGGCTTTGCCGCGGCTTGCCGGGCCGAGCTCGACTGGGCCCCTGCTGTGGTCGACCTCGGCGGCGGCCTTGGCATACGGTACGTCGAGGGTGAAGCGCCACCCTCGATCGCCGACTTCGTGTCGAGCCTCACTGCTCGCCTCGAGCATGAGTGGGAGCTACATGGGCTTCCCTCGCCTGAGCTCGTCTTCGAGCCCGGCCGTTCGCTCGTCGGCACCGCGGGCGTCACGCTCTACCGTGTCGGCGTGGTCAAGCAGGCGACAGAGACGACGACGTACGTCTCGATCGACGGCGGAATGTCCGATAACCCGCGTCCCCAGCTGTACGCCGCTCGCTTTGCCGCCACGCTCGCCGGTCGCATGGACGAAGAGCCCGCGGGGACATACACCGTCTGCGGCAAGCACTGCGAGTCCGGGGACGTCCTGATCGAGCGCGTTGCGCTGCCGGAGCCACGCCGCGGCGATCTGCTCGCCGTCCCGGGCACGGGCGCCTACACGCTCGGGATGGGCTCGAACTACAACGCCTTGCCGCGGCCCGCGGCCGTCCTCGTCGTGGGCGGCCACTCACGGCTGATCCGCAGGCGCGAGACGCTCGATGACCTGCTTGCTCTGGAAGAGCCCTAATTGTCCGCGCCGCGGGTGATCTTGCTTCCAGGGGTCTTGCTCCCCGCAGAGCAGGCGTACGGTTCGCTTCTCGCCGCGCTCGGCCCGGACGTCCAGGCGGTTGCGAAGGACCTCGAGCTCTACGCGGCGGCGGAGCCGCCGGAGGACTACAGCCTCGACCTCGAGGTCGCCGGTGTGCAGCGCGAGGCTGATGCGCGTGGCTGGGAACGGTTTCATCTCGTCGGCTACTCGGGTGGGGGAGCCGCCGCCGTCGCCTGCGCGGCCGAGGTGCCGGAGCGGCTGATCAGCCTGGCGCTGCTCGAGCCCGCCTGGGCTGGGAACTGGGACCGGAGCCCAAAGGAGCGGGCCGTCTGGCTCGAGCTCGACGGGCTCGAGGCTCTACCGGACGACCAGTTCATGGCCGGCTTCATACGGCTCGGGGTGAAGCCGGGCGTCCCTCTCCCGGCGCCACCGCCTGCCGACCCGCCGCCGTGGATGGCCAACCGTCCGGCCGGGATCCGCGCGTTCAACCGGGCGTTCAAGCGGGGAGACATCGACCGCGAGGCTCTGCGCCGCTTTGGACGCCCGGTCTACTTCGCCCTCGGCGCCCTTAGCAACCCGGACCTGTACGGGGAGATCCCAAATCGTCTGGGCGTAGTCTTCCCGGACTTCGAGCTCGAGCTCTTCGACGAACGCCACCACTTCGATCCACCGCACCGAATCGAGCCAGAGCGCCTAGCCAGCTCGCTCGAAGCACTTTGGAGCCGCGCCGAACGGGCCACTTAGACAAGGCTTAACCAAGCCCTCGCCGTCACCTTGCCAAGGCGCAACCAGCGCGTGGAACGCCTCCTCGTAGCGTGTTCAGAGCAAGCGAGAAGGAGGAAATCCGATGCGCACCATGTTGATTCTCTGCATCCTGGCCGCCGGGGCGATTCTGGCCGCGGCGCCGACCGCTTCCGCCGACCAGGCGCCGGTCATTGCCGGCAAGTGCACTGGCTCGAGCACGTCCAAGATCAAGGCCAAGCTCGACGACGGCCGGATCGAGTCCGAGTTCGAGGTCGACCAGAACAGAATCGGCCGTCGCTGGAGCGTCGTGCTCCGCCGTGACGGCCGCGTCGTCTTCCGCGGCATCCGGACGACGAGGGCGCCGAGCGGCTCCTTCGAGCTCAGGCGCTTCCTCGGCAACGGGCCGGGTCGCGACCGGATCGTCGCCACCGCCCGCGCTCTCCGCGGCGGCGAGGTTTGCACGGCCGGCATCTCCGTTTAGGCGAACGCACGGACGAGCCGCTCGAGCCCTCGCTCGAGCTGCTCGTCCGTCACCGCGAGCGAGAGGCGACCCCAGCCTTCGCCTGTCGCGCCGAAGCCCTCGCCCGGCGCGATCGCAACCCGGTGCACCTCGAGGAGGCTCTGCAGCGAGACGTCCTCGGGAAGCTTGATCCAGACGTAGAACGTTCCCTCACAGACCGGCGTGGGCACGCGCGTGCCGGCCAGGGCTTCGAGGACCCGGTCCCGGCGGCGTTCGTATGCGTCGCGGCGCGTGGCGACGGAGTCCTGCGGGCCGGTCAGCGCCGCGATCCCAGCCTCCTGCACCGGCACGAAGATTCCGGCGCGGGCGTGATCCTGGAGCAGGTTGATCCGCGCCACGATCTCCGGATGTCCCACGACGAACCCGAGCCGCCAGCCCGCCATCCCGTAGGTCTTCGACATCGAGAACATCTCGACGCCATGGTCCTTCGCATTCTCCGTCGCGAGGAAGCTCTCCGGGTGGCGCCCGTCGAAGACGAGGTCGCCGTAGGCGAAATCGTGGACGATCGCCGCGCCGGTTTCGGCCGCGAAGCGGACGGCGTCGGCGAAGACGCCCGGCGGCGCGGCAACGGCGCACGGGTTGGAGGGATAGTTGAGGTAGACGGCGGCGACGTCGTCGCGCGGTGCCTCATCCCAGCGCGGCGCCCAGCCTGCGTTCTCGTCCAGGCGCAGCGCGTCGAGCTGCGCTGCGGCGAGCGCGACACCCGACGGGTAGTCCGGGTAGCCGGGATCGGGGAGCAGGACACGGCTGCCCAGCTCGGCCAGCACGACGGCGAGCTCCACGAGCGCCGTCTTCGTCCCCGGGATGACGGCGATCTCCGTGGCAGGATCGAGCTCGACGCCGTAGAGGGAGCGGTAACGATCGGCCAGCGCCTCCTTGAGCTCGGGCATGCCGCCGAACGGCGGGTAGCCGTGCGAGCGCTGCTCGCGGGCGGTTTCGGCGAGCCGTGCGACGACGTGGTCCGGCGGTCCGACCTCCGGGTTCCCACGTCCGAGGTCGACCAGCGGCTCGCCTTCGATCGCCGCCGCGGCGGCGACACGCGCGAGCAGCGCCGTGAAGTACTGCTGGGGAAGCCGGTCGAGCCGTGCCGGCCTGGGTCGCACCCGCCGATCCTAGTGGGAGCTAGACGGGGCTCTGGCGCTGGAGCGCGCCGTTCCCTGCCTGGGCGCCGACGGCTTTCTTCAGCACCGCGAGGGCGTCGTCCTTCCGGCCCTCTGCCTCGAGCAGGTCGGCGAGCTTGCCGTAGACCTCGAGCAGGTATCGGCTCGGGCTGACGGAGAGGAGCTCTGCGGCCCGCTCGTACGTCTCGATCGCCCGGTCGCGCTCGCCGAGTGCCTCGTACACCTCGCCGACGACGACCTGGCCCCGGCCGGCGTCGGTCGGGCCCGCCTCCTCGAGCAGCCTGGCGCTCTCGCTCGCCAGCCGGCCCGCTTCCTCTCGCCGGCCCAGCCTGACGAGAGCCCGTGCCCGCTCGAGCTGGAACAGCGCCGCTTCGACCTGATTCCAGCCGCCCTCGATCAGCGGCAGGCCTCGGTCGAGGAGGGCGAGAGCCTCCCCGGGATTGCCGCGATCGAGCTCGACATGGGCCAGCAGCTGATGCGCGCGGGCCGCGTAGGTCGTGTGCTCCGTGAGCTCGAGCAGCTCCAGGGCCTTTCGCCCGTACCGCATCGCCGGGCTTGCCTCGCCCTGCAGCGCGTGCAGGCGCGAGAGCGACCAGTAGATTCGGGCTCGGAAGACGGGGTCACGGGCGTTCTCCGCCTTCTCGACGGTCTGCTTGAGTACGGCCTCCGCATCGTCGAACTCGTTGTTGTCGATGTACGCGTTGGCCAGGAGCACGCCGAAGCGCACCGATTCGGGGGAGTTCTTGCGCTGGTTCGCCCGCTCCAGCGACTGCCGGAAGAGCCGGATCGCCGGCTCGAGGTCGTCGAGCATCGCGTACGACCGCCCGAGGATGTCGGCGATCGCGGGCTGCTCGGCCGCATCCGTCCCGGACAGCGTCAACGCCTGCTCGAGCTGCTGGGCGGCGCGGCGGGGCTCGCCGCGCTCGAAGGCGATCTGACCCAGGCCGGACAGCGCGCGCGAGCGCTCCGCGTTCGTCGTCGCGGCGTCGAGCGCCTGCGTGTACAGCCGCTCCGCGGTCTCGATCTCGTTGAAACGCAGCGCGATCTCCGCGTCGAGGAGAGTGCGATCCTCGGCGAGAACGTCGCTCTCGAGGCCCGTCGCGAGCCAGTCCTCGCTGACACCCAGGCGCCGCCCCATCTCACGAAGGAGCTGGAGCGACGGGATCCGCTCGCCGGCTTCGATGCGCGAGATGTACGCGGGAGAGCAGCCCTCGAAGGAGAGCTGCCGTTGGCTCAGCCCGGCGCGCTCGCGTGCTTCACGGAGGCGCTTGCCGACGGCAGCAGGATCGTCGACATGTGTTGACTTTCGTCTGGGCAATGCAGGGTCGCTTCGTATACTACGCCTGCTTCGCCCGGAAATGTTCTCCTCGCGCTTGGAAAGGAGGTCCGGTGTCCGCTCGTCCAGCACTTTTTGTTGCGGCGCTCGTGGTCATTGCCGCGTTTCTCGGCAAGGGCCCGGTCTGGCCGTAGGGCACGCGTGCCGACAGTTGTCGGCGCGTGCGCCGAAGGGCTAGCGGGAGCCCGGCGCTAAAACGTTACGGCCCGTAACGCCTCGCGAGAGGCGTTCGGTGAGGCGAGCCTAGTCGGCCCCAGGGTCGTCTTCGGCCGTGCCGGTCTCGTCTTCTGGGTCCGGGATCGGCGACCCTTCGACCTCGTCGTTTCGATCGTCCTCGCGCGGGGGCTGCGGTACCGTCTCCTCCATGCGCGTCATTCTCCCCGATTCCTCCGAGCTCGAGCTCCCCGAGGGCGCAACCGGGCTCGATGCGGCCGCTGCGATCGGTCCCAAGCTGGCCGAGGAGGCGGTGCTCGTTCGCTCGAACGGGCGCGTGCAGGACCTCCGGCTTCCGCTCGAGGACGGCCAGCAGATCCAGATCCTGACGACGCGCGACAACGACGATCCCGACGCGCTGGCAGTGCTGCGGCACTCGGCGGCCCACTTGCTCGCCGAGGCCGTCCGCCGCCTCTACCCGGGTGTGAAGATCGCGATCGGCCCGCCGATCGAGAACGGGTTCTACTACGACTTCGAGTTCCCGGAGCCGATCGGTGAAGACGCCCTCGACCGGATCGAGGAGGAGATCCGGCGCGAGCTCACCGAGGGTCGCAGCTGGGAGCGCCGGCAGATCTCTCGCGACGAGGCACGGCAGCGCTTCGAGGATGAGGGTGAGGACTACAAGGTCGAGCTCGTCGACACGGCCGAGGGCGACATCTCGCTGTACACCCAGGGCGACTTCACCGACCTCTGCCGCGGCCCGCATCTGCAGAACTCCGCGCCGATCAAGGCGATCAAGCTCACCGGCCTGGCCGGCGCGTACTGGCGTGGCGACGAGCAGAAGACGCAGCTGACACGGATCTACGGCACCGCGTTCTTCAACGAGGCCGACCTCAAGGACTACCTCGAACGCCTTGAGGATGCGAAGCGGCGCGACCACCGCCGGCTCGGCGTGCAGCTCGACCTCTTCCACCTCTCCGAGCATGCGCCCGGGATGCCGATCTGGCACCCGAAGGGCATGGTCATTTGGAACGGGCTCGAGGACCTCCGACGGCGCGAGAACGCGAAGCGCGGCTATGTCGAGGTGAAAACGCCGCTGCTGTACGACGTCGAGACGTGGATCACCTCGGGGCATTGGGAGAAGTTCCGCGACAACATGTTCCTCGTCCCCTACGGCGAGGAGCGGACTTTGGGCATGAAGCCGATGAACTGTCCTGGCCACATGCTCCTGTTCGGAAGCGCCCTGCGCAGCTACCGCGAACTGCCATTGCGCTACGCCGAGGCGTCGACGCTGCATCGGAACGAGCTCGCCGGCACGCTCCATGGCCTGCTCCGCGTCCAGCACGTGACGCAGGACGACGCCCACATCTTCGTGACGCCTGAGCAGATCGAGGAGGAGATCTTCGCCAGCCTCGACTACGCGAAGTTCCTCTACGACCTGTTCGGGATGGATGCGCGCTTCGAGCTCTCGACCCGGCCCGACAACAAGCTCGGCACCGACGAGGAGTGGGATTTCACCGAGGAAGCCCTCCGGGCTGCGCTCGAGCGGCGGGAGCTGCCATACGAGCTCAACCCGGGAGAGGGGGCGTTCTACGGGCCCAAGATCGACCTCCACATGAGCGACGTGCTGGGCCGGTCGTGGCAGATGGGGACGATTCAGCTCGACTCGCAGATGCCGAAGCGCTTCGGGCTGACCTACATGGGCGCCGACAACGTCGAGCACACGCCGTATGTGATCCATCGCGCGCTGCTCGGCTCGCTCGAGCGCTTCATCGGGATCCTGATCGAGCACTACGGTGGGGCCTTCCCCGTCTGGCTCGCGCCGGTGCAGGTCCGGATCGTCCCGGTCGGGGAAGGCCATCGAGAAGCCGCTCACGCGCTCGCGGAAAAGCTCGGCGGCTTCCGCGTCGAGGTCGACGAGCGTGACGAGACGGTCGGCAAGCGGATCCGCGACGCCGAGGTCGAGAAGATTCCGTACACCGTCGTGTACGGCGATCGCGAGTCGGATCAGGCGCTCGCCGTGCGCGAGCGCGGCGGTGGGCAATCGACGCGAAGTCTTGACGATTTGGTCGCAGAGCTGAGTGCTAACCTGTGAGCCTGCAAGCAGGGGCGGCATCCGTTCCTCACCTTCGGGGTCGCGAGCCCAGCGAAGGTTCAAGCGAGCCGGGGAGACGGAGAAGGCCGCTGTTTGCAGCGGTTTTGTTGTTTCAAAAGGAGGACGAGAAGAGCTTGGTGACGACTAGGTGAGGCCGCGGCGGTTCGTCCGTCCAGAGCCGGCGCCGGAACCCCAGACCAGGATCAACGAACGCATCCGGGTCTCCGAGGTACGGCTGATCGACGAGGACGGTGGGCAGGTCGGGATCAAGCCCACGAGCGAGGCGCTCGACTACGCGTACGCGAAGAACCTCGACCTCGTCGAGGTGGCGCCGCAGGCCAGGCCGCCGGTCGCCCGGGTCATGGACTACGGGAAGTACCGGTACCAGGAGGAGCAGAAGGCCAAGCTCGCCCGCAAGCACCAGTCCCAGGTCCAGGTCAAGGAGATCAAGCTCAGGCCGAAGATCGCCACACAGGACTACGAGACCAAGAAGGGCCACGTCGTGCGCTTCCTCAGGCAACGGGCCAAGGTCAAGGTCACGATCATGTTCCGGGGGCGGGAAACCAGCCATCCGGAGCGGGGCCGCGACCTGCTGATGCGGTTGGCGGAGGACGTGAAGGAGCTCGGAGTCGTCGAGTCACCACCGCTCCTCGACGGCCGCAACATGGTCATGGTGCTGGGGCCGACAAAGAACGCAGGAGTTTCGAGAGATGCCAAAGCAGAAGACGTCAAGAGCAGCGAAGAAGCGGTTCAAGGTGACCGGGAGCGGGAAGCTCCTGCGCCGTCGCGCGATGAAGAGTCACCTGCTCGAGAAGAAGTCCGCCAAGCGCAAGCGTAAGTTCCGTCGGCAGGACCCGGTCTCCGGCACGGACGCACGCGAGGTGCGCCGGATGCTCGGGCTTCGAAAGGCGCGGTCCTAGATGCCGCGAGTCAAGCGATCGGTCCACGCGCGCAAGAAGCGGGCGAAGGTCCTCGACGCCGCCAAGGGCTACGTCGGCCGTCGCAGCAAGACTTATCGCTCCGCGAAGGAGCAGGTCGAGCACTCGCTCAAGTACGCCTACCGCGATCGTAAGGCGAAGAAGCGCAACTTTCGGCGACTCTGGATCATCCGGATCAACGCAGCCGCGCGCGCCGAGGGCCTCTCGTACAACCAGTTCGTCGCCGGCTGCAGGAAGGCGGGAATCGAGCTCGATCGGAAGGTGCTCGCCGAGCTCGCCGTGAGCGATCCGGCCGCGTTCGGCAAGATCGCCGAGCAGGCGAAGGCCGCGCTCGAGCGCTGACCTCCTGACCGCCGAGCTCGAAGCGGTCTTCCTCCACCAGGCGGAGCAGTGCGAGCGGAGCGGCTCGCCGCTCTACGCCGCCATGTGCCGACGGCTCGCGCGCGAGCCCGCGGTCGCCGAAATCGTCGAGGACGACCGCTGGGACCGGCCGCTGCAGCTCCTGGGCGGTCTCCACTACCTGGCGCTCAGCGAGGGCATCGACCCCTGGAGCGATCCGGCCGCCGTGCTCGTCGAGCGCCGCGACTGGCTACGGCGGTTCATCCGCACGCAGACGGTGCAGACGAACGAGGTCCAGCGCAGCTGGATGCTGCTCCCCTGCTTCCTCGAGGTCGCTCTCCGGGCGAGTGTCGAGACGCTCGACCTGATCGAGCTCGGGCCGAGCGCAGGGCTCAACCTCGTCTGGGACCGCTACGGCTACCGCTACGAGAACGGCACCTGGGGTGCCCCGGACGCACCGCTCGTCCTGAGCGCTGAGGAGCGTCGTCCCGTGCCCGGCGAGCTGCTGCAACGCGTGCCACGTGTACGGCTGCGCCGCGGCATCGACCTGGCGCCGCTCGACGTCACCCGTCCCGAAGACGGGCTGCTGCTCAAGGCGTTCGTCTGGGCTGACCAGACCGCCCGGCTAGAGCGTCTCGAGCACGCCCTCGAGACCGCGCAAGCCGATCCGCCGGAGCTCGAACAGGGCGACGTCGTCGAGCGTCTCCCCGCGCTCCTCGCCGAGCGTCTGCCGGGTGCCATGACGGTCGTCTTTCAGACGGCGGTCCGCGGCTACCTGAGCCGAGAGGCCTGGAAGGAGCTCCTGACCGCCCTCGACGAGGCCGGCCGCGAGTTTCCGCTCGCCCTGGTCTCGGTCAGTCGGCCGGCGCCCGGTGAGCACAGCTACTGGGGGCTCTGGCTCCGGGTCTGGCCCGACGGGGAGAAACGCCTGCTGGCGCACTCGGGGTTCCACGGGCAGTGGCTGGAGTGGCTGGCCTGATCACCTCTGCTGCGAATCCCCGCCTGAAGCTCGTGCGCCGGCTGGCGTCGCGGAGACAGCGTGAACGCCTCGGGCTCTTCGTTTGTGAGGGTGAGGACCTCGTTCAGGCGGCGCTCTCGGCCGGGGTCCAGCCCGTCGAGACGCTGGTCGATGCTGAGCGTCCACCGGCGCTCGACGGGGTCGAGGACGCCGAGCCGGTCGAGCCGCGCCTGCTGGCCGACATCTCAGGTCTCGCTCATCCACCTCGTGTCCTCGCGATCTTTCGCCGCGCCGACCTGCCGCAGCCGGCGGCCGCCGATCCACCTCGGGTCGGAGTGGCGCTCTGGCATGTTGTCGATCCGGGCAACGTTGGAACCATACTGAGAGCGTCGGACGGGCTCGGGCCCGCCTTCGTCGCGCTCTCCGCCGGCTGCGCCGACCCGACCGGGAAGAAGGCGCTCCGAGCCTCGGTAGGGGCGATCTTCCGCGTGCCCCTGTTGTCGTTCGAGGACGCGCCGCGCCCCCGCGTGGCACTGGTCGCGCGCGGCGGAGCCGACCTCTCGGAGCTCGAGCTGCCGGCCCGCGCAACGTTCGTCCTCGGCGCCGAGCGAGAGGGGCTCCCGAACGACGTCGTCGCGGGCACAGAGCTCACCGCGACGATTCCGCTCGCGCACGGCGCGGAGTCGCTCAACGTCGCCGTCACCGCGGCGATCGCGCTCCACGAGTGGCGACGCCGTCAGCGCCGACGCGGCAGCTAGAGTCGAGCGCGATGGCACGGGTTGCGGGTCTCTGGACGTCGCCGGCCAAGGGGAGCGGCCGCATGGATGCGCGCGACCGTGTCCAGGCGATCGAGGGTCACGGCCTCGAGGGCTGTGCGCATGCGCGCGCCGGCACGAAGCGCCAGGTGCTGTTCGCCTCGGCGCAGCATCTCGATGCGCTCGGCGTCGAGCACGGCCGCATCCGCGAGAACTTCACGATCGAAGGCACCGACGTCCACGAGTGGCCGATCGGCCAGCGCGTCGGGGTCGGTACGGCCGAGTTCGAGATCACGATGGTCTGCGATCCCTGCTCGCGCATGGATGAGATCCGAACCGGCCTCCAGGAGGAGCTCGACGGAAAGCGCGGGATGCTCGCACGTGTCGTCACGAGCGGCGAGGTCGCCGCCGGCGACAGCGTCGAGCTCTTGTAGGGCTCATGGGGACAGGATTGATCCTGTCCCGATGACTCAGGAACTCCTCCTCGCGACGAACACCATGTCTTCACCGTCGCGGTACGGCCGGTAATCGAACCAGCCGTAGACGCGGTCGACCTCGAACCCAGCCTGCTCGAGCGTCCGCCGCCACTCCTGCGCGGAGAGCCACTTCAGCCGCATCGTCGCTTCGCCGCCTTCACCGCGGACTGACAGTACGAGGGTGCGGTCGTCCTCGTCCCAGTCGGCGCGCTCGAAGATTCCGGGCTCGCGCTCGATCCAGCGGCCGTGCGTCTCTTCGATATCGTCGCGTTTTGGCGCGAAGACGTCGAAGATCAGCCGGCCGTGCGGGACTAGCAGCTCGCGCGCCGCGCCGAACGCCGTCAGTCGCGACTCCTCGTCCTGCATGTGCAGGTAGGCCCGGAACGGACAGGTGACGAGCTGGACCCGCTCCGAGACGGGGGGCGTTGCCAGATCGCCGAGCCGTAGGTCGAGCAGCTCTTCGACGCCGGCCGCCTGCGCGTGACGGCGGCAGACTTCGAGCATCCCGGCGGACGAGTCGATTCCGATTACCCGCACGCCGGCGGCTGCAGTCGGCACCGCGATCCGTCCGGTTCCGACCCCGAGCTCGACGATCGGGCCGCCCGCCTTGCGCGCCTCGGCGACGTAGAAGGGGACGTCCTCGGTGACGCTGCGGCTCCACGGGTCGTAGAGATCCGCGATCGCGTCGTAGGGGCTCGTCGTCACGCGGGCTTTCGCGCCACCCAGACGAACTCCCGGCTCTCGTCGTCGAACGGGCTCTTGTCGAACCAGCCGTACAGCGCCTCGACCTCGAGGCCCGACACGTCGATCAAGCCTTCCCACTCGGAGCGCGTCAGCCACCAGAGCTGGAGGTTGCGCGGCTCCTGTCCGGGCTCCCCAACGTACGCGGTGATGTCGATCCGGTTGTCCTCGGGGTGGTGAGCGGCGTACTCCCAGAGCCGCTCGGAGTCGAGGTGCGGCCGCGCGACGCCGTCCATCCGCACGGCGATGTGCGGGTCGAACACGAACGCGTTCCAGGCGAACCGACCTCCCGGCTGGAGGGAGGCAGCGACGCGCTCGAAGACCTGTCGTCGGTCAGCCCAGGTCGGCAGGTGGAGCAGCGAGCGGTACGGGCAGTAGATCAGCGCCGCCGGCTCCTCGAGCTCGAGCTCCCGCATGTCGCCCTCCCTGAGCTCGAGCTCGACGCCCGCCGCCGCGGCCGCCTCCCGCGCCTTCGCGAGCATCCCCGGGGAACGGTCGATCCCGATCACGCGGCGGCCGATCGCCTGCGCCACCGGCACGCCGACCCGCCCGGAACCGACCGCAAGCTCGACGATGGGGCCGTCGGCTTCGCTGGCCAGCTCGACGTAGAACGGGACGTCCTCGGTCATCGGGGCCGACCACTCCTCGTAGATGTCGACGAACGGCGCGTAGACGTCCACGGCGTCATTCTCCGTTATCGTGTCCGCATGGCGATGAGGCGCTTGGATTCCCCGTTTACCCGGCCCCGGCTCGCGTCCGGGGACCGGCGCTGACGCTCTCGCCGATCCGCCGAGACTCGACCCGGGGCCGTCTTGGACGCTGAGGCGTACCGGCAGGAGGCGCTGGACGCGGTCGAGCGCGCCGAGACCCCACCGGCGCTCGATGAGGCACGCGTGCGCTACCTGGGCCGGAAGAGCGAGCTGAAGCAGGCGTTGCGCGAGGTTCGCGACCGCGAGACGGGCATGGCCTTGAACGCTGCCCGCGAGGCGATCGAGACCGCGCTCGAGGCGCGCCAGGCGACGCTCGAGCGCGCGGAGCTCGACCGTGCGCTCACGGAAGACGTGGTCGACGTGACGCTCCCCGGGGAGGAGCTGCCGCTCGGCGCCCTGCATCCGATCACGCAGGTCAGGCGCATCGTCGAGGACGCGTTCCTCGGCCTCGGTTACGAGGTCCGCGACGACCGTGAGGTCGAGACAGTCGAGTACAACTTCGACAAGCTCGCGTTCGCCCCGACGCATCCGAGCCGGTCGCATCGCGACACGTTCTTCTTCGACGACACGCACGTGCTGCGGACGGAGACGTCGCCGTCGCAGATCCACATCCTCGAGGAGAAGGCGCCGCCGGTCTACATGGTCTCGCTCGGCCGTGTCTATCGGCGCGACGCGATCACGGCGACGCGCTATCCGATCTTCCACCAGTTCGAGGGGCTCGCCGTCGACCGGAACCTGACGCTCGCCGACCTCAAGGGGACGCTCCTGCATGTCATGCGGGAGCTGTACGGGCCGGAGCGGGGGGTCCGCTTCCGGACGCACTTCTTCCCATTCACGGAGCCCTCGATCGAGCCCGACGTCTCGTGCGGGATCTGCGGTGGCAAGGGCTGCCGGACGTGCAAGTTCTCGGGCTGGATCGAGATGGGCGGCGCGGGCGTGGTCGATCCCCGCGTGTTCGAGAACGTCGGCCTCGATCCCGAGGAGTGGACAGGCTTCGCGTTCGGCTGCGGGCTCGAGCGCGCGGCTCAACTCCGGCATGACATCCCGGACATCCGGGTGCTCTGGGAGGGCGACCTCCGAGCGCTGAGGCAGTTCTGATGAAAGTCCCGGTCAACTGGCTGCGCGAGTACGTGCTGCTCGAGATGCCTCTCGACGACCTCGCGACTCGCCTGTCGATCTCCACCGCCGAAGTCGAGGACATCGAGCGCCGGGGCGTTCCCGACGTCGACGGCAATCTCGGCCGCTTCCTCGTCGGACGCGTGGTCGAGGCCGCCAAGCACCCGAACGCCGACCGTCTCCAGCTCTGCCGCGTCGACGTGGGGGACGACGAGCCTCTGCAGATCGTGTGCGGCGCGTGGAACTTCGGGCCGGGCGCAACCGTGGCCGTCGCCCTTCCGGGCGCGATTCTCCCCGGCGGCCTCCAGCTCGAGCGGCGCAAGGTTCGCGGCGAGCTCTCGAACGGGATGATTCTCGCCGAGGACGAGGTCGAGCTCGGCCCCGACCACGCGGGGATCATGGTGCTCGAGGACCGCTGGGAGCCGGGCACGCCGCTCGTCGACGCGCTGCCGCTCGTCGAGGACGTCCTCCTGGTCGAGTCGACCGGGAACCGACCCGATCTGCTGTCCGTCTACGGGCTCGCGCGCGAGGTGGCGGCGCTCTACGACCTGGAGCTGGCAGCGCCGCCGGGCGCGGACTCTAAGACGCGTAGCGTTGGGGACGAGCCCGTCCAGGTCGAGATCGAGGACTTCGAGGGCTGCCCGCGCTACATCGGACGGCTGTTCCGCGACGTCGCGATCGGCCCGTCGCCGATCTGGCTGAAGGCCCGGTTGCTCGCCGCGGGCATGCGGCCGATCTCCAACGTCGTCGACGCGACGAACTACGCGATGCTCGCGCTCGGCAATCCGCTCCACGCGTTCGACTTTCCGGCACTGCGCGGCGGCCGCATCGTCGTACGCCGTGCGGGACCGGGCGAGAAGCTTCGGACGCTCGATGGGGTCGATCGGGACCTGACGGCCGACGACCTGATGATCGCGGACGCCGAGCGTTCGGTCGCCCTCGCCGGGATCATGGGCGGCGAGGAGACCGAGATCGGCGACTCGACGACCGAGGTGCTCCTCGAGGCGGCGAACTTCGAGCCGTTCACGATCTTCCGGTCCTCCGAGCGGCTGCGCCTTCGGACGGAAGGCTCGAACCGCTGGGAGAAGGGCGTCGATCCCTACCTCGCCGAGCCGGCGGCGGTCCTGGCGACCCAGCTGATCGTCGAGCTCGCCGGAGCGCGCTGGGTCGGACACACCGACGTCCAAGGGGAGCTCCCCGAGCGTCCGGTCGTTCACTACCGCCCCGAGGCGGCGGACCGGCTGATCGGCCTGGAGACCCCACTCGAGCAGCAGCACGACTTGCTCCGTCGGCTCGGCTTCGACGTCGACGGCGAGCGGGTAGTCGTGCCGACCTGGCGGGCCCGTGACGTGACCCGGGAGGTCGACGTGATCGAGGAGGTCGCGCGGTTTCGTCTCGACGACGTGCCGTTCACGCTCCCCGAGCGCAGCGCGATGTTCGGCAGCCTCACGCGCGAGCAGCGCGTACGGCGCCGCATCGAGGACGCACTCGTCGGCCTCGGGTTCGTGGAGACGTACACCCCGTCGCTGCGGCCTGACGACGAGACGACCTGGAAGCTCGAAGAGCCGATCTCCGTCGAGCTGACCGCGATGCGCACCCGGCTTCTTCCGAGCCTGATCGAGGCGGCGCGGCGAAACACCGAGGTCGGCGAGTCCCGGGTCTTCCTGTTCGAGATTGCGCGCGTCTACCTGCCCGGAGATCCGTTGCCGGATGAGCGGCTCACCGTGGTCGGGATCCTCGAAGGCGATTTCGCACGTGCCAAGGGCGTGGTCGAGACGGTCTATGCGGCGCTGAAAGCCGAGCCCGACGTTGAGCGCGCCGACGATCCGCTCCTCCATCCGGGCAAGGCGGCCAGGACGGCAGCGGGCGTCTTCGGCGAGGTCCATCCGAGCCTGCTCGAGGGCACGTGGTCGGCATTCGAGCTCGAGTTGGACGAGCTCGTGGGCGCGTCGCGGGAGCCGGTCATGTACGAGGACGTGATCACCTTCCCTGCCGTCAAGCAGGACCTAGCGTTCGCGGTTGCCGAGGACGTGACCGCCGGCGAGCTGGTCGCGGCGGCGCGCGACGCGGCAGGTCCGGAGCTCCGCGAGATCGTGCCGTTCGACGTCTACCGCGGCGAGCAGGTCGGGCCCGGCCGCAAGTCGATCGCGTTCCGCGTCGAGTTCCGCTCGCCGGAGCGGACCCTTACCGACGAGGAGGCGGCAGAGCTCCGAGAGAAGATCGTGGACGCGCTCCGGGAGCGCTTCGGGGCCGAGCTGCGGGCCTAGACCGGCTCGTCAGGCGCGAGGCGCGCGGCGAGCGCGCTCATGACCTTGGTTTGGAGGCCGGGTTGGTGCTCGAGCAGCGAGCGGAAGCTCCGTTCGGTGATCACGAGCGTGCGGACGGGCGACGTTGCGACGACGGTCGCCGTTCGCGGCGTATGCCTGATGAGTGAGATCTCGCCGAAGAAGTCGCCGGGGCCGAGGATGTTCACACGACGGTTGCCCTTCCTCACCTCGGCCGAGCCCTCGACGAGCACGAAGAACTCCCGACCGGTGCCGCCTTCCTTCGTCAACTCCTTGCCCGCGCGGAGGTCGATCTCGTCGGCGATGCCCGCAACCTCGCCGAGCTCCTTCTTCGAGCACTCCGCGAACAGCGGGACACCCTTGATCAGATCGACCTTGGCATTCTTACGCAGCATCGAAAGACGAGTCTAATTCGGAAAATCCGACTACAGGGGGAGGACGTACTTGCAGTCATGACTCATCGAACTCGATTCCTCCTGCTCGCCGCGGCTGCGGCCGCGCTCCTGGCGTCGCCGACCGCGGCGTTCGGCCAGACCAAGTTGATCGCGAACGTTGGACTGAACGAGGGGTTCACCATCTCCCTGACCAACGAGGCCGGCACGCGGGTCACGGACATTCCGGCCGGCACGTACGAGATCGAAGTCCGCGACCACTCGAACATGCACAACTTCCATCTGTCGGGGCCGGGCGTCAATCAATCGACCGAGGTCGACTTCATCGGCACCGTCACCTGGACGGTCACCTTCCAGGATCGCCAGCGCTACCGCTACGTCTGTGACCCGCACGCGGGTCAGATGAACGGCAGCTTCACGACCGGAGGCGGGCCACCGCCGCCACCGCCGCCTCCGCCGCCTCCGGCTGTCCAGCGGCTGACGGCATCGGTCGGGCCAGGCTCCACGATTTCGCTCCGGACCGCGAACGGTCGCCGCGTCACGCGGCTCCGCGCAGGCCGCTACCGGATCACCGTCCGTGACCGGTCGACCAGTCGCAACTTCCACCTGATCGGACCGCGCGTGAACCGCAAGACGACCATGCGCTTCCGAGGAACCCAGACCTGGACGCTGACGCTGCGACGAGGGAACTACCGCTACGTCAGCGACCCGCAGGCGCGGACGCTCAAAGGCGCCTTCCGAGTCACGTAGTCAAAGTCAATCGCCGCGGAGCGGGCTTTGCCCGCTCCGCTGCTGCGGCTCCTTGAGAAGGAAGAGGCGCTAAGGGTCTGGGCCGCGCTCGGGCGAGGCCCGAGCCCGGTCTCGATACGGTCGCTGAAAGTCGTGAGACTTTCAGCGAAGCAAAACTATTCGCGGTCGACGATGACGTAGCGACCGACGCGGAGGACCTCGTCTCCCTCGCGCGACCGGCGGGCGAACAGGCGCATCGTTGCGCCGATCCCACCGGCGAGGAGGAAGCCGATCGCCACGGCGCCGGCGGTCGCCGCCGGCAGGTTCTCGCGAATCTTGGCGCTGACGTCGGTGGCCTCCTTAACCCCGGCACGCAAAGTGTCGACGGCTTGCGCGAGGCCCTCGCGCTCCGCCTCGAGCTCGAGGCGGACCTGCTCGACGCTCCGGCTGTTACGCGCCGCCATTTCTCGTCAGTGCCTCCTTCGTGAGCTTGGCCTCGTCGATCGCCTGCTGGGGGACCGGGGGAGTTCCGCGCTGGAACGAGCGGGCGGCGAGGAGCCCGACGATCGCTGCGGCGACAAAGAGGACGAGGGTAACGATCAGCAGCGCGAGCCACAGAGGCATCGCCTCGGCCAGCGCAGCGGCGATCGTGAAGAAGAGGAAGCCGATCCCGTAGACGGCGAGGGCGGCGGCACCGATTGCGAGCCCTGCGCCGACGCCGAGCGCTGCCCCCTTCTTCTTGAGCTCGAGGGAGGCGAGCTCGAGCTCGAGCCGAGCGATCGCGCTCGCCTTCTCGCTGACCCGCTTGGCGGCGCTACCCAGGCTGTCAGTCTCGGGGGTGGGCATGGCCTCTCCAGTCGATCAGTTTTGCGATCACGATGCCGGCGACCAGCGCCGCGCCGACGATCAGGAGCGGGCTCGGGCCGCTTCCAGGCCTGGACGGTCGGGGGCGAGGCGGAGCGGCGAGCGGGGCGGCGCTCCCAGGCGGCGAGTTGGTCGGCGCCTCGCCTCTCGCCCGCGCCACGATCAGGCTGGGCTTCAGTTTCCGCACGAAGGCGGCGTCGTCGGCGAGCTCGTCGGCGAGCTTGGCGGCGACCCCACCCTGGGCGGCCGCGCGATCGGCGAGGCTACGGATGCCGTCGGCCGCCCGGTCGACAAGCTGGTCTGCCTTGTTCACTTACGGATCGGCGGCTCTTCGCCTGCGACCACCCGGTAGACGCCAGAGGCCGCCTTGCGGGCGGCGAGAGTGGCGATCGCGGCGAGAAGCCCGTAGATCGCGGTCCAGAGAAGTCTTCGAGCCATTGGGGAAACTTACCGTGCTTTGGCGGCCTGGAAACCTATGCTCCGCGTATGCAGTCCGATGCCCGCGCCTTCGGGAAGCCGCAGCGCCAGAAGCTGATCACCAGTCTTGTCTCGCGCCGGCGGATCGGGACACAGCATGATCTGCTGGCCGCGCTGGCGGCCGAGGGTTGCCTGGCGACCCAGGCGACGGTGTCGCGCGACATCCGCGAGCTGGGGCTCGAGAAGACCCGCGACCAGCTCGGCCGTCCTCGATACATGTCGGCGCAGGACGGTCGGCGGTCGGATCCGCGCGAGGCGCTCGCCGCCGTGCTTTCCCAGTTCGGCCGCAACGTGGTGGCGGCGCAGAACATCGTCGTGGTCCAGTCGGAGCTCGGCTCGGCGCCGGCGATCGCGCGTGCGATCGATCGCCTCGGGCACCAGCTCGTCGTCGGGACCCTCGCCGGCGACGACACCTGCCTCTTGATCGCGGCCGACCCCGGACGAGCAGCGACTCTGGCCAGGGAGCTCGGGGAGATCCTTGGCTGAGGTCGGTGCGAAGGCGCGGCGGAGCCGCAGGATCACCCAGCGCGACATCGAGCTCTTCACCGAGCTCACCGGCGATCGGAACCCGCTGCACTACGACGAGGAGGCGGCGAAAGCGTCGCGCTTCGGCGGGCTGATCGTGCAAGGCGGCGTCACGTCCGGGCTCCTGAACGCCGTTGTCGCCGAGGACCTCCCGGGGCCGGGGAGCGTGTTCCTGCACGTGGACTGGAGCTTCAAGGCCCCGGTCCGGCCCGGGGACGAGATCACCGCCGAGGTCGAGGTCCTCGAGCAGCGCGAGGACAAGCCGCTCACCCGGCTGCGGACGACGATCGCCAATCAGCACGGAACCGTCGTCCTCGACGGCACAGCGCTCGTGTGGACGGAGCGGCTCGACTCGGGTTCCTACGGTCCCTAGACCAGGTTCGCCCGGCCTCCTCCCCGACGCGATCGTAGCGGTGAGAAACGCGCAGAACACGCGCGGATCTGTGCCGAAACCGTGCCTTTGGGCTAGGCCCTGAACTGGGCCGAGGGCGGCTGCTGTTCGTGGTCGTCGAGGTGCTCGATTGCCTCGGCTTCCAGGTCGAGCCGGACCTCGCCCTCGACGATCCCGGTCACGCGCTCGGCCGGGACGTACTTCGGTTTGCCCATCACACCGCTCGACACCGAGAGGCCGTTGAAGATGTCCTCATCCGCGTCGCCGATGATCTCCTCGACCTTGCCGACCTCGCTGCCGTCACGGGCGACCACTGCCCAACCGGGCTCGACGACCAGCCAGGAGACCGGATCGGGCACTAGTGCCCCGTCCAGTGGTGCCGCCGCGTGATCGGGGGCCAGAAGCCGGCATGTATAGCTAGATGGGGCACTAAGTCGCCTTCCCGCCGACGTACCAGACAGGCCCCTGCGTCGCGACCGCTTTCGTGTCCGACAGCGCCCGCAGGATCGACAGCCGTCCGGTGATCTCCTCCTCGTCCAGTCGCGCCAGGCACCGTCGGGTCATCTCCGTCGAGGCGCCGTAGCCGAAGCTCCGCGCGACCCGGAAGCGGAAGGCGAGCCCGCGGTCCGGCCGCGCCGGGTTGACCGGAGCCAGGAGTAGCGCCCCGCGATCGAGCTGGGCGCTCGACGCGAGCTCGACCTCGGCGTAGACGTCGCTCCAGTCGTCCGGTAGCGCGGCGACGGCGGTCATCCAGGCTTCCTCGAGCGGTGGCCACGACGCGCGCTGCTCCGCCGCCGGCCGCGCGGGCGAGGACTCGGAGAACGTGACGAGCTCGAGCTCGCCGCGAATCCGGTCGCGGTCGACGCGCGCCAGCAGCCGCCGCAGCTGCTCGACCCGGCCGCCGGCGCGAGGCACGGTCAGCTGAACCCGGTTTCCTGAGCGCCCCGGACCGAGCGGTCCCAGCAGTGCGGCGGCGCGCTCTCCCTGAGTAGGGTCCTCGACGGTCAGTACGAGGCGGACATCGGCCCAGTCCGCCGGCAGCCGCGACTCGATCTCGCGGAACTGGTCGACGACACGCATTGGCGCGAGCATAGACTGCGGCCGATGGCGAAGGTTGAACGGAAGGGGGCAGTTTCGCCTGAGCTCCTCCGGGAGTTCCTCCGCGAAATGCTGCTGATCCGCCGCTTCGAGGAGAAGGTGGAGGAGCGCTTCCGCGCGGGCGAGCTGCCGGGTTTCCTGCACGTTGCGATCGGCCAGGAGGCCGTCGCGGTCGGCGTCTGTCGCGCCCTCGAGGAGGGCGACGTCATCGCCTCCACACACCGCGCGCACGGGCATACCCTCGCCAAGGGCACCCACCCGAACGAGCTGATGGCCGAGCTCTACGGGAAGCTCGAGGGCTGCTCCCACGGCTACGGCGGCTCGATGCACCTCTACGACGTCGAGCGCGGCAACCTCGGGGCGAATGCCGTTGTCGGCGGCGGCTTGCCCGCAATCGTCGGTGCGGCGCTGGCCTTCAAGTTCCGGGACGAGCCTCGGGTCGCCGTCGCGTTCTTCGGCGACGGCGCGACCAACATCGGCACGTTCCACGAGTCCCTCAACCTGGCTCAGCTGTGGCAGGTGCCGGCCGTCTTCGTGCTCGAGAACAACCACTGGGCCGAGTCGACCCCGGCGAGCCAGCATCTGCCGATCACGGATCTCGCCAAGCGCGCGGTCGCCTACGGCATGGAGTCGATGACCGTCGACGGGCAGGACGTGCAGGCGGTCTACGAGACGGCTTCGAAGGCTGTCGAGCACGCCCGCTCGGGCCGCGGCCCCGTCCTCCTCGTCGCCAACACGTATCGCCTGACCGGCCACTACATCGGCGACCCCCAGGTCTACCGGCCGAAGGACGAGCTCAAGGAGCTGCGCGAGACGCAGGACCCGCTCGACAAGCTGCGCGCCGAGCTCGACCTCTCGGACGAGGAATTCGACGACCTCGACCGCGAGGTCACCGAGCTCGTGGAGGGCGCGGTCCAGTTCGCGAAGGCCGGCACGGATCCGAAGCCGGAGGACGCTCTAAAGAATGTCTACGCGTAGCGGAGCTGCGCATAGACGCGGTGCCTTTTCGAGGCACGCGGTGCCAGGATTAATCCTGGCACCGCCAACTGAGAAAGGTTCCGCCAACTCAGGTGACGTGTATGCCTGAGCTCAGCTACCGCGAAGCCGTCCGCGACGCACTCTCGACCGCGATGCGGCAGGACGAGGACGTCTTCATCATGGGCGAGGACATCGCCGAGATGGGTGGCTCGATGGGCGTCACCCAGGGCATGCTCGACGAGTTCGGCCCCGAGCGGGTGCGCAACACCCCGATCTCCGAGGCGGCCATCGTCGGGACCGCGATCGGCGCCGCGATGCAGGGGCTACGGCCGGTGGTCGAGATCATGTACGAGGACTTCCTCACGCTCGCCGCGGAGCAGGTGATCAACCAGGCGGCGAAGCACCGGTACATGTCGGGCGGCCAGTTGAAGGTGCCGCTGACGATCCGGACACAGGGCGGGGCCGGCTGGTCGCCGGGCGCGCAGCACGCGCAGCAGCTCGAGGCCTGGTTCGTCCACATCCCGGGCCTCAAGGTCGTCTTCGCATCGACGCCGACCGATGTGCGTGGGTTGCTCTACACGTCGATCTACGAGGACAACCCGGTGGTCTTCTTCGAGCACCGCACCCTGTACGGGCTCAAGGAGGATGTGCCGGACGAGCTGGAGCCGATCCCGCTCGGCCAGGCGCGCGTCCATCGCCAGGGCGAGGACGTCACGGTCATCGCGACCGGCCGTCTAGTCCACGACGCCCTCACGGCGGCTGAGCAGGCCGAGGAGCAGGGGATCTCCGTCGAGGTCGTCGATCCCCGCACGCTCCAACCGCTCGACGAAGCGACAATCGTCGACTCGGTGAAGAAGACGAACCGGGCCGTCGTCGCCCACGAGGCGGTCACGCGGATGGGTTTCGGGGCCGAGGTCGCGGCCGTCGTCCAGTACCAGGCCTTCGACTGGCTCGACGCGCCGATCGAGCGCGTCGGCGCGGCGTTCACGCCGCTCCCGTTC
>Ga0081455_10000933_pt1 | contig 37402 bp, 45 predicted proteins | sample TabmetS3T2R1_FD_70207 | JGI IMG/M metagenome (GOLD analysis project Ga0081455, IMG submission 70207) | Tabebuia heterophylla rhizosphere microbial communities from the University of Puerto Rico - S3T2R1 | ecosystem: Host-associated > Plants > Roots > Rhizosphere ... | reverse complement strand
GCCGTGATGACGCGCGCCTGCGATGTGCCGGTCTTGCCGGCGATCTGGATTTTCGTCCACGACGGATCGGCGCCGGCGGCGTCGACAATGACGCCATCGGGGCGACGCACGCACTGGATCATGTTGCCTGCGCGCATGGCGGTGCCGCCGCCTTCGTTGCAAACGCCGAACATGCCCTGGCGGATGGCCGCGAGATGTTCGGGCGAGATGCCTTCCATGGTCGGCGGCTGACCGGGATTGGCGGAGCCCGGCGCTTCCAAGACGAGACGCGGCCGCACGGCCTTGCCGTTGTTGGCGACGCGCGCGACCATGCAGCAAAGCTGCAGCGGCGTGACCAGAAGCGAGCCTTGACCGATGCCGTAGTTGACGGTGAGGCCGGCGGTCCAGCGCTCATGGCGATTGGCGAACCACCACTCTGGATCCGGCACCAAGCCGTCTTCGACGTGCGGCAGCGAGACATCGTGCGCGACGCCGAAGCCGAACTCGCGCGCCACGGCGGCGATGCGTTCGGGCCCGGCGCGAAGCGCCGCGTTGTAGAAATAGACGTCGCAGCTCTCGCGCATGGCGCGGTGCAGATTCACCGGCCCGTGGCCACCGCGCTTCCAGCAGTGGAAGTTACGTCCGCCAAACGGGAAGTAACCCGGGCAGTTGACGTGCCAATCATCTTCAATGCCGGCCTGCTTGGCGGCGATGCCGACCATGGTCTTGAATGTGGAGCCCGGCGGATAGGCGCCCGCGACCGCTTTGTTGAAGAGCGGCTTCTTCTCATCGCCGTTGAGCTGCGCGAAAGCGGCGCTGCCGATGCCATTGACGAAGAGGTTCGGGTCGAACGTCGGCACCGACGCCATGACGAGAAGATCGCCGGTATAGATATCCATCACCACGCAAGCGCCGGCTTGATCGCCAAAGCTTTGCATCGCGGTGCGTTGCAGATCGGCGTCGAGCGTCAGCACCACGCCGGAGCCGCGGGTGGGATCCTTACGTTCGTTCGGGTCTTCGCCCATTTCGCGGCCGAAGGCGTTGACGACGACTTTGCGCCAGCCGGCTTCGCCATGCAGAGTCTGCTCGAGCGAGGCCTCAACGCCGGCCTTGCCGAGGCGGACGTGCGGATTGCGCAAATAGACAGCGCGGCTTTGCCCCTCGGCGCCCGAGGCGAGCGCAGTGTCGACATCGCGCTGCGTGGGCTTTTGCACGTAGCCGACCGGATGGGCGAACACGACGTCGAACGGATAGGCGCGGACGTCGGCGCTGTCGGCGACGATGCCGCGCAGCTCGGCGATGGCGAGCGCGCTGGACTCGAGGCCGAGGCCGATCGCGCTGGCCACGCCTTCGCCCGGGGCGTGTCGTTCGCCGTGCAAGGCCGCGCGCCGGCGCAAGCAGCGCTGTTCAAGGGCGCGACGCAAGCGAAGGAGCCCGCCGCGGCGGTCACCACCACAACGATCGATCTCAAGGGCGGTGGGCGCATCGAGCGCAAGCCACCGGCACAAGAACCCGCGCCGGGCGGCGCGACCTCCGCAGCACATCCCGCGCCAGCAAGGCCCAAGGCGAAGGAGCAGCTGATCGTTACGTACGGAAGCATCCAGGCCAGCAACCCGTTCACGATCGAACGCGACGCCAACGGTGAGGCGCAGATGATTGTCGGCAGAGGCAAGCTCACCCTACCGGCCTCGAAGTACATGAGGCCGCTCGATCTCGCCATCGAGCTCTATCGCGCACAGGGCTTCGGCAAGCCCTTTGACCTCTACGCCGGCAGCTACGAGGAGCAGAAGAAACGCGGCGCGGCAATGGGGCTCAATCCGTTGGTGGCAGGCTATGGCCCCGCGCTGCTCGACCGCGCCATCCTGGATGCGCTGGGCCACGCGACTGGCCGATCCTTCGCCGCGATGATCGCGAGCAACATCGCCGGTATTCGGGCGACGTCGCTGACGCCTGACATCGATGACGCGATGCTGGCCGCCTTTCTCGCGAGGCTTCGGCCGACATCGAGCATCGCCGTCCGGCACACGGTCGGTCTTGTCGACCCATTGACTGCCGCCGACCGACCGGAGTCGGAGCGGGTGAGTGACGGGCTGCCGGAGACCCTGCAGGAGGTCGTTTCCTTCTATCGGGGCCGCTACTACAAGCAGAAGGTCGGCGGCGACATTGCGGCCGACCTCGACCGGCTCGGCCGCGTCGCCGCCGTGCTCGATGCAGGCGCCGGCGACTATCGCGTCACGCTGGACGGCAACGAGCAATATGACGATGTCGAAGGCATCGTCGAACTCTGGCGCAAGGTAGAGGAGACGCCGGCGCTGGCGCGGCTTGCCAAGGCAACGCTGTTCATCGAGCAACCCATCAAGAGGGCCGTCGCCTTGTCACGCTCGATCGAGCCGCTGGCTCGCCTGCGGCCTGTGATCATCGACGAATCCGACGGCGAGCTTTCATCGTTCCCGACCGCGCTCAAGCTCGGCTATGCCGGCGTGTCGAGCAAGAACTGCAAAGGCTTGTACAAATCCATTCTCAACGCCGCGCGCGTCGCCAAGCTCGGCGCCGGTCACTTCATGTCGGCCGAGGATCTCACGACGTGGCCCGGCGTCAGCGTGCAGCAGGACCTGGCGCTGGTGTCGCTGCTCGGCCTGACCCACGTCGAGCGCAACGCCCACCATTTCATCGACGGCATGAGCTTCGCACCCGAGAACGAGCAGCAAGCGTTCGTGTCGGCGCATCCCGACCTCTATGAGAAGCGGCCAGGCAAGCCGGCACGGCTGAAGATCCACGAGGGCACGCTCATGCTGGGCTCACTCGGTGAGCCAGGATTCGCCGTCGGCGCAGGGATGGATTTCGGCTCGATGATGCCGATGGGCGCGGGAGCTTCGATATGACATTGCCGGCTCGCTTCGAAAGCGTCGAGGCGTTGGAGCACTTCATGACCACGCCTTCGGCCGCGCTGGTCGCCGACCTCGCCACGACGCCAGGCGACATCATCGTGCTGGGCGTCGGCGGCAAGATGGGGCCGACACTGGCACGGATGGCCAAACGTGCAGCGCCGGGCAAGCGCGTCATGGGGGTGGCACGTTTCAACGAGCCTGGCGTGCGCGAGGCGCTGGTGCAGGCGGGCGTTGAACCGATCGCTGCCGACTTGCTGGACCGTGCCGCGCTCGAAGCGTTGCCCAAGGCCGCCAACGTCGTGTTCATGGCCGGCCGCAAGTTCGGCGCCGCTGGCAACGTGCCGCTCACCTGGGCGATGAACGTGCAGGTGCCGGCCATGGTCGCAGAGGTCTTCAAGGCGTCGCGGATCGTCGCCTTCTCCACCGGCTGCGTCTATCCCTTCGTGCCGGTCGACAGTGGTGGGGCGAACGAGGACGTGCCACCGGTGCCACCACCCGGCGACTACGCCAATTCCTGCGTCGGGCGCGAGCGCATGTTCGAGTATTTCTCGGCGCAACACGGTACGGCCGGTCGTCTCTTCCGGCTGAACTATGCCATCGACATGCGCTACGGCGTGCTGCATGACGTCGGCCGCAAGGTCAGGGATGGCGAGCCGGTCGATCTCGCCATGGGCCATGTCAACGTGATCTGGCAAGGTGATGCCAATGCCCTGGCGCTGCGCTGCCTGGCGCACGCCACGAGCCCAATCTCGCCGATCAACGTCACCGGACCGGAGACGATCGAGATCCGCTGGCTGGCCGGCGAGTTCGGCAAGCTTCTGGGCAAGACTCCAAAACTCACGGGAAAGGAATCGCCCACCGGCTGGCTGAACGATTCCCGGCGCATGGTGACAGAGTTTGGCCCGCCGTCGGTGCCTCTTGCCAAAATGATTGAATGGACGGCCGATTGGCTCGCTCGCGACATGGCGACATTGAACAAGCCTACCCATTACGAAGTGCGCGATGGCCAGTACTGACGCGCTGGACATCAGGCCGATCGACTCGGGCCAGTGCGAAGCCGTCTGGCCGCTGTCGATAGAGGCGGGCTGGAACCAGAGCGTCGCCGACTGGCGCTTCATGCTGGGTGCCGGCCGCGGCTTCGGCTGCGTCGCCCCGGATGGGACATGGCTGGCGAGCTCGCTGGTCCTGCCGCTGGGCCAGAAGCTCGCCTGGATCAGCATGGTGCTGGTGACCAAGGCATCGCAGCGGCGTGGCTTCGGTACGGGGCTGCTTCAACATTGCATCGACGAGATTCGGTCCGCCGATGCAGTGGCCGGGCTCGATGCCACGGAGCAGGGCAGGCCCATCTATTTGCCTCTGGGCTTTCGCGACCTCTATCCGATCTCGCGCTGGCACTTCGATCGCGTGCGCCGCGAAACCTTCGATCTTCCGGCAGGTGTCATGCTGCGGCCGATCGAGCCCGCCGACCTGCCCAGGCTTGCGCTCTACGATCGCCCGCTCACGGGCATGGAGCGGCCGGCCATTCTCGTCCATCTCGCCATGCGTCAGCCGAAGCGTGCATGGATCGCAGAAGACTCTTCGCGAAAGGTCGTGGGATTTGTGCTTGGGCGCGAAGGCAGGATGGCGACCTCGCTCGGCCCCGTTGTTGCAGGCAGCGAGACTATTGCAGCGGCTCTGATCGCCAAGGCCGCCGCGGCTGATATTGGTCCTTTCATCATCGACGTCCCGCAAACCCATCGTATGTTGCGGGCGTGGCTCGAAGCGCAGCATGCAACGACGCCGCGCGGTTACATGCGCATGACCCTGGGGAACGCAGAGAAAGTCGACGACGCCACGCATCTTTTCGCGCTCGCCGGTCCAGAGCTCGGTTAACGATTCGGTTTTTCACTTCGACAGCAGCGTGTGGCGAAGGCGAGCTTTGACGGTCGAGCATGACGCTTGACCAATTACAGACACAATCCTGCCTATATGCATTGGGTAGTCAGTGTTGTTGGTATGAGCGTATGCATGCAGCGCAGCGACCTCGCGGATTTGGCGGCATTTGTCGCCGTCGCTGACGAGCTCAATTTCCGTGCCGCGGCGGTGCGGGTCGGCGTCACGCCGTCGGCCCTCAGCCACGCCATGCGACAGCTCGAGGATCGTCTCGGCGTGCGCTTGTTGCATCGAACGACACGCAGCGTGGCGCTGACCGATTCGGGACAACGTCTGCTGGCGCGGCTGCGGCCGGCGATGGCCGAGATCGACGGTGCGCTGGAGGATCTCGACCAGGAGCGCCAGCGGCCCTATGGGCGGCTGCGTATCCTTGCCAGCGCGGGCGCGACGGCGGCGACGATCGCGCCGGTTTGGGATCGATTTCTCGCGACCTATCCGGACGTCCATCTCGAATTGCAGGTTGATGATGGACCTGTCGACATCGTGGCCAAGGGCTTCGATGCCGGTATCGGCATGAAAGAGCGGGTGCCGGCAGACATGGTCGCCGTGCGCGTCACCGGCCCGATGACGGTGGCTGTGACGGGGGCGCCGTCCTACTTCGCACGACGACCCATGCCGCAGACACCGGACGACCTGCTCCACCACAGCTGCATCCAGTATCGATGGGGTGACAGCGTCTTCGCGTGGCCATTCCAACGAGGTGGACAATCGCGCCGCATCTCCGTGCGCGGCCCCGTGACCGTCAACAGGCCGGCGCTGGCGGTTCGCGCGGCGGTCGACGGCCTGGGGATCGCCTACACGGTCGAGCAGCGGGTCGATCCGTTTTTGCGATCGGGCCAGCTCGTCCGCGTGCTCGAGGATTGGCTGCCGCCCAATGAAGGATATTTCCTTTACTATCCCGGGCATCGGCAGGTACCGGCGGCCTTGCGTGCACTCATCGACATGCTGCGTGCCGGGCGTCATCGGCTGAAGCCGGACTGCTTGATCGAGCCTCCCTTGGCGACAGTGGCCAAGGGAGGTGATTAGGGACAGCTGGCCGGTATTCGGGGCCGCCGCTACCGCGTATTGCTCGTTGATGCGCCGGAGGGCTGTGCAACGCCCTCATGCGCCGGCAAGTCAATCCTCTTGTCGGTGAGCTTCTTCTCGAGGAAGGCGATCGTCGCCGATGTTTCGCTGTCACAGCGGCCGAGCTGGACGACGTCACCGACCGGCATGCCTTCCTGGGGCGGCCACATGCTTTGATACGACCTTGCCAAGGCATTGCAATACTTCACATCTGCAGGCGCCCCAGCATTCTGCTGGGCAGACGCGGCAAAAGAAACTCCGATCGCCAAACCTGTCATCACGCAAACATTCATGACTCTCATCACGCTTCACTCCCGTCTCTCGACATGCCCGTCAGTGGGCGGCTGCGACGCGAAAGTGCTGGCAGACCGTATGAATGAGAAGCCCATGCCTGTTGGATGCCATGATGAGCAACGTTCATGAATGGCGTAACAATCGCATGGGATTGCCGATGCGCCGCTATTGCGTGCTGCCTCTCGAGCCGGTTGACCCCGCCGGCTGGGCGACGCCCTCGTGTTGCGGCAGCTCGATCTTCTGGTCGGCCAGCTTCTTCTCGAGGAAGGCGATGGTGGCTGCCGTTTCGGTACCACACTGGCTCAGGGCAACAGTATCGCCGACCGGCATCCCCTCATTGGGCGGCCACATGCTTTGGTACGACCTTGCCAACGCGTTGCAATACTTCACGTCGGCAGGTGTTCCGCCCGCGGTTCCCTGCTGCGCAGATGCGGCGAGGGAAACCCCGACCGCCAAGCCTGCCATCACACAAAGCTTCACGACTTTCATGGCGTTTCACTCCCGTCTTTTGAAGTCATGCCCGTTATGGGCGACGACGAACATCGAGGCTGCTCGCGCCCTGCGCGAAAGAGAAGCCGCTGCCTGTTGGATGCTCTGATGCGCGGCGCTCACGAATGACCTGATGAACGGACGAAAAACCGGTAGGATGACGGCATGAATTCCGCTACCGCTCTTCACTGGCGCGACTTGCCGGCGCCCGTTCTTTCCCTGCTGCGGCAAGGGTCGGTCATTCCAGCCCATCCGCTGGCGCTTGGGCAGGACCGCCAGTTCGACAAGCAATCGCAGCGCGCCATCAGCCGGTATTATTTGGACGCTGGCGCAGGCGGCCTGGCGGTGGGCGTGCACTCGACGCAATTCGCCATCCGCGAGGTCGGGCTCTATCGGCCGGTGCTGGAGCTTGCGATCGAGACCGCACGCGAATGGACCGATCGGCCGCTGGTCATGATCGCCGGCGCTGTCGGCAAGACGGCTCAGGCGGTCGAAGAAGCGCGCACTGCACGGGCACTGGGTTATCACGCCGTGCTGCTGTCGCTCGCCGCCATGAAAGGGGCCAGTGAGGACGAGCTCATCGAACACTGCACCGCGGTCGCCAAGGAGATGCCGCTGGTCGGCTTCTACCTGCAGACGGCGGTCGGCGGCATTGCGTTGTCGCGCACTTTCTGGGCACGCTTCGCGGCCATCGACAATGTCGTGGCGATCAAGGTGGCGCCGTTCAATCGCTATCGCACGCTCGACGTCGCCGTTGGCGTGGTGCAGGCGCAAGCCGAAGATCGCATCACGCTTTACACGGGGAACGACGACCATATCGTCGCCGACCTCTTGATGCCGCTGGTCGTGCGCACGGGCAATCGCGAGGTGACGTTGCGCTTCCAGGGGGGATTGCTGGGTCACTGGAGCATCTGGACCCGTGGCGCCGTGCAAATGCTGGAACGGCTGAAGCTGTCGGTGTCGGCTGGCGCGATCCCGCCCGAGATGCTGGCGCTCGATTCTTTCGTCACCGACTGCAACGCCATCGTGTTCGACGTCGAGCACGATTTCGCGGGCTGCATTGCCGGATGTCACGAGATCCTTCGGCGGCAAGGGCTCATGACGTCGATCGAGTGTCTGGATCCGCAGGAGACCCTGAGCCCTGGCCAGGGGGAAGGCATCGATCGGCTTTACGCCACCTATCCCGAGCTCAACGACGATGCTTTCGTCGCAGCCAATCTCGCGCGCTGGCGGAGCTGAGTTGGACGATCTGTTCGCGACGCATGACGCGCTCGCCGTCGCCGAGCTCGTAAGGACGCGCAAGATCGGCGCCCGTGAGCTTCTCGACGGCACGCTCGAGAGGCTTCGCGCACTCAGTGCTTCGCTGAATGCCGTCACCGATTTCTATGAGGGCGACTTGCTTGAGAAGTCGGTCGCCTCGGCCGGTGAGGGGCCGTTTCACGGCATACCGTATCTGGTCAAGCAGCTGATGGCCGAGTGCGCCGGCACGCCGACGACCTTGGGCTCGCGCTTCTTCGGCAAGGCGCCGGTTGCCGCCGCCGACAGCGCGGCTGTCGTGCGCATGCGTCGCGCGGGCCTCGTGATCGTGGGTCGCACCAACACCAGCGAATTCGGGCTGGCGCCTACGACGGAGCCTGCATTCGGCGGCGCCACGCGCAATCCGTGGCGCCATGACCTGTCGCCCGGCGGCTCGTCAGGCGGCTCCGCTGCAATCGTCGCGGCGCGCGGCCTGCCGATGGCTCATGCGACCGATGGAGGCGGCTCGATTCGCATCCCGGCTTCGCTCTGCGGCCTGTTTGGATTGAAGCCATCACGGGGACGCGTGAGCCTGGCGCCGATCGGCGAGACGCTGGCTGGTGCCGGTGCGCAGCATTGCGTGTCGATCTCGGTGCGCGACAGCGCCGCCTTGCTCGACGCCATCGCCGGTGCGGAGCCGGGCGACCCCTATTACGCACCGCCGGCCGGTTCCTTCCTGGCGGCGACGCAACGGTCGCCGGAAGAGCTGCGCGTAGCAGTCATGCTGAAGCCCGTGGGTGGCGTCTCGATCGATCCGGTCCTGGTATCGGCCACGGAGCGCACAGCCCAGCTGTTGCAGGAGTTCGGGCATCATGTCGAGGAAGCGACACCCGACTACGATGCTGCGGCCGTTGGTGCCGCCTTCGGCACGGTGATGTGCGCCAACACCTTCGCGACCATCCAGGTACGCGCCAATGGCCGCGTGCCGGGTCCGGGGGACCTCGAGCCGGTGACGCGCCTGCATGCCGAGATCGGCAAATCCATCAGCGCCCATGACTACATTCGCGCCGTGCAGACGTTCCATCGCACGGGACGTCAGCTTGGCCAGTTCCTGGAGCGGTATGACATCCTGCTGTCACCAACAATCGCTCGGACGTACCTGCCACTGGGCGAGATCAGGATGGACGGCTCCATCGAACAGTATCAGGAGAGCTTGATGGCACTGGTTGCCTTCACCTCGGTCTGCAACGTTGCCGGCGTGCCAGCCATGTCTGTGCCGCTGGCCTGGACGGACGACGGCCTGCCGATCGGCATGCATTTCGTTGCCCGTTTCGGCGCCGAAGAGCTGCTGTTCTCGTTGGCTGCCGAGCTAGAGCGCGCGCAACCTTGGCGGGAGAGACGGCCATGACGGCTTGGATGCGGACGGTGCTGGTCGGCTTCGTCGCCGGGGCGGTGAGCGTGCTGATCTTCCATCAGGCCGGCTTTTGGATCGCCAATGAGCTCGGCTACACACGCGTGCCGCTCTACGGCCTGCGACCTTTGCCGCCATGGGGCGTACCGACCATCTTGTCGCAGGCCTTCTGGGGCGGCTTGTGGGGCATCGCCGCCGCGTTCCTGGTGCCGCGCCTGCCGCGTCCGCTGAACGGTGCCTTGGGTTGGATCCTGTTCGCCGCCGTCGTCGTCACGCTGGTCAACTGGTTCGTGGTGCTGCCGCTCAAGGGTTTACCCGTCGGCGGTGGCTTTCGCATGCCCGGCCCGGTCGTGCTGCCGCTGGACTACGCCCTGTGGGGCTTTGGCATGTGGCTGATCACATGGTTCGCAAGAGGCAGGTTGAGTTGGCGTTAGGGAAGCAAGATGAAAATCGTTGATGCACAAGTCCATATCTGGGCGCCCCATACACCGGAACGGCCGTGGCCCAAGCGCGCCGAGCCGCATCGCGCGCCCTTGGGCAAGGACGAGCTTCTGGCCGAGATGGACAAGGCCGGCGTCGATGGTGTGGTGATCGTGCCGCCGTCCTGGGAGGGTGATCGCAACGACGTCGCCATCGAGGCGGCCGCCGCGCATCCCGATCGCTTCTGCATCATGGGTCGGTTCGATCCCGATGCGCCGGGCGCGCGCGACCAGATCGCTGGCTGGCAGACGCAACCCGGCATGCTCGGCATGCGTTTCACGTTCCACACCGAGATCCTGCGCCAGCCGCTGCTCGACGGCCGTTTCGACTGGGTGTGGGGCGAGATGGAGAAGGCTGGGATCCCTGCAATGGTGCTCTTCCATCACGAATACATGCATCTAGCCGACGGGATCGCTGAGCGCTATCCAGGGCTTCGCCTGGTGCTCGACCATTGTGGGCTGAAGAGCGGCAAGGATGTGAGCGAAGCGCAAAACTTCGCCAGCCTCGACAAGATGTTGGCGCTCGCCAAGCGTCCCAACGTGGCCGTCAAGGTCACGGCAATGCCGTGCTACGCCGACGACAAGACCTATCCTTTCCGCTCGCTGCATGAGCAGATCCGCCGTGTGTTCGATGCATTCGGCCCGCAGCGCACGTTCTGGGGCACCGACTGGTCGCGTCTGCCTTGCACCTACCGACAGGGGATCACCATGTTCAGCGAGGAGATGCCGTGGCTCAAAGGCCTGGACCTCGAATGGGTCATGGGCCGCGGCGTGTGTGACTGGATCGGATGGAGGACGTAATGCTGGGAAGCAAGCGGACGGTTCCATTCTGGCGGCCGAAGAAGCTGCGACTCGCCGTCGAGCGGGCATTGGCTCCAGAGCGCTCGGATGTCCTGAAGTATGCCGTCAAGCCGCAGGCGGTCGCCGATGCACGGGTCAAGAGCCGCATGTCGGCAGAGGCAAGGAGGAAGGGACAGTTTTCCGAAAGTTGACCGCACGACGGGTCAACCAATGGTGTCAGCGGATGCCTGATGTCGCAAAGGCTGATACGAGCTGACGCTGCGCGACAAGGTAGAGGGCCACCACGGGAAGGGCGGCCAGCAAGGCAGTCGCCATCAAGGGGCCCCATTCGCCGCCCTGTTCTCCGGTGGTCGCAAACAGTTTCAGACCAATCGACAATGTCTTGTGCTCGCTCGAGTCGAGGATGAGGTGCGGCCACAGATATAGATTCCAGGCACTCAGGAACGACAGCACCGCCATGGCGGAGACCGCGCCCCAGATGTTGGGAAGCGCGATGGACAGCATCTGCCGCCACGGGCCTGCACCGTCGATCCGGGCAGCTTCGAACAGCTCGCGCGGCAGCACCTTGAAGGCCTGGCGCAGGAAGAAGACGACAAAGCCGCAATGACCGACGACGGGAACGACCACGCCGGTCAAGGTGTCGTAAAGGCCTAGGGCTGCGACCGCGACATAGGTCGGCAGCAGCGTGATGACATACGGCACCGTCATGGTCCCGACCACGAAAGCGAAGGCCACGTCGCGTCCCCGGAACGACAGCACCGAGAAGGCAAAGGCGGCAGGGATCGACACCGCGAGCTTGCCGAGCGTGATGGCTCCGGCCACCACGACCGAATTGGCGAACCATGTGCCGACAGGATGAAGGTGGAAGGCGATGGCGAAGTTCTGCCACGTGCCAATGTCGGGCCACAGCGAAAGAGTAGCCCGGAACACGTCGTGCGGCGGCGAAAAGGCCGTGCGCAGCATCCAGGCGAGGGGAAAGAGCGTGGCCAGGCAGGCGATGGCGAACGAGGCATGCAGCAAGGCCTGGGTGGCGTTGCGCGGCGCGATGGGTCGCCTGCGCCGGATGCCTGCCGGAAGCAGGCGCGGCAGAGCGACGGTCTCAATCGTAGTGGACATGTCGCTCGCCGAAGTGGAATTGCATCCAGGTGACGGTGGCCACGATGGCGGCGATCAGCACCGCGACGGCGGCCGCTTCGCCGAACTGGAAATGCCGGAAGCCGCGCTCGTAGAGAAAGTAGAGCAGGTTGCTCGAGGTGCGATAGGGCCCGCCCTCCGTCAGCACGTCGACCGCTCCCACGATCTCGTCGAGCACGACGATGATCGTCGTCACGATGGCGAAGAACAGGGCTGGCGAGATCAACGGCAGCTCGATCTGGACGGCCTGCCGGACGGCTCCTGCGCCGTCGAGGCGCGCTGCCTCGATGACATCGGACGGCACGTTGGCCAGCGCGGCGAGGAAGATCAGCAGGTTGAGCCCGAAGCTCTTCCAGAACGCCACGACGATGACGCTCCAGATCGCGAGATCGGGATCGCTGAGCCATCGCTGAGGCGGCAGGCCCAGAGATCCGACGAGCGTGTTGAGGAACCCTACCGTTGGATTGAACAGCCATAGCCAGACGACAGCGGCCACCGGAAAGGAAAGCACGGAGGGCGCAAACAACGCCGTGCGATAGAGGCGGCCGGTCGCTTTCGCTCTCACCCTCACGAGGGCGAAAGCGAGCACGAGAGGGACGCCGACCTGCAGGGGCAGCAGTGCCGCGAGATACACCCCGGTATTCACGAGGGCCAGATGGAAGTCAGCGTTGGCGAGCGTGTGACGGTAGTGGTCGAGACCGCGCCACGTTCCCTCTTGCCGCAGCAGGCTCCAGTCGAAGAACGACAGGCCCAGGGTCGCCACCATCGGCAGCCAGACGAAGGCGACGGCCGCGACGACAGCAGGTCCGGCGAACAGCCACGGCGATTGGCCGAGCTTTCGCCATGCCGCGATCATGCAGCGATCAGCTTCTCGACGGCCTGCCGACTGCCGCGCAGCCCTTCCGGCACCGTGACGGCGCCGTTCACGATCTTGGCGATCCAGTCGATGTGCACGGTGAGCGCTTCCAGGCCGCGGCTGCCGGGCCAGATCGTCTCGCTGGTGAGCCCGGCCTCCATCTGGGCCTGAGCGGCTTCGTTGCCAGGCCGGACCGGAATGTCGTTGGTCGTGACGTTGAGGTATCCGGTGGCCAGCCAGATCTCGAAACCTTCGCGGCTCGCAAGGAACTCCATGAACTTGTAGGCACCTTCCTGCTGCTCCTTGGCCTTGGAGTAGACGGCGAGGAAATTGCCGCCCGAGTTCATGCGGCGCGGACGGCCGGCAAGGCCGGGCATCTGGATCAGGCGCAGGTCGAAGTTGATCGCTTGCCGGACGACGGATTGGCGTGCCGATGACGTGGCCATGACGCCGATCGCCCCCGCCTGGAAGGCGGCCAGCATCTCGGGAATGGTCATGATGCGCCAAAGGTTGTCGCGACGCGGCTGGACGAAGGCTTCGATGCCGGCGACAGCAGCAGCGCTGTCCATGACCGGGCGGCCATCGGCATCGATGACATCGCCGCCGGCATTCTGGATGAAGGCCTGCGGCAGCCATTCGTTGACCTCGTAGCAAAGACCCTGCTTGCCGGTGCGTTCCTGGAGCTGGCGCACCATGGGATGGAGCTCTTCGACGGTCTTGGGCGCGGCGGCGGGATCGAGTCCGGCGGCCGTCCACAGGGCCTGATTGATGTAGAGCACGGGCGTGCTCATCGACCATGGCAAGCCGACCGGCACACCGCTGATGGCGGCGAGCGGCCGGACCTGGGGACGGAACCTGGCCAGCAGGGCGTCGGTGCGCTCGGGGCCGAAGATCTGGCGAAAGTCCTGGGCACCCAGAGTCCGGCGCGCGAAGTCGCCCAGCTTCCAGCCGGTAGTCATCAGGGCCGGACCGCGGCCGGCGGCGATGGCCGACATTGCCTTCTGGGTGATGGTCTCGTAGGTCGTGCCGTCTTGCCGGCTGACCACTGTTACGCCGACATTCTTGTCGTTGAAGGCCTTGATGACCCGCTGGACAGGATGATCGGCGCCCGAGAAGAGGTGAACGAGGTCGATCTTGACGTCACTGCCCAGCGAGGCGCGCGGCAGGATGACCGGTGCGGCAAGCGCGGCAGCAGCCAGGGCGACATGACGGCGGCTCACCGCGGACATCGTGACCTCCCAGTGTAGATGCGAAGATCCGTTTGGCGGCGGTGTATGTCAGTGCGATGACCGGCCAATGAGCATTCGGTTTCCGGCCTGTGCACGAAGAAGCGGACTCCGAGGACGGCCAGGTTGATAACAGATATTGGCCAGCCTAGATTGACGAGCAGAGGAGGCTTCGTATGGCAAGCAGCGTCGATCTCGGCCGGCAGCTCGAAAAGTTCGTCTCGTCGCTCGTTTCAAGCGGCCGCTACAATTCGAAGAGCGAGGTGCTGCGCGAGGGGGTGCGGCTTCTCGAGGAGCGCGAGAAGCGGATCGCTGCACTGGATCTCGCCATTGCACGCGGCAGGGCAGATGCTGAAGCCGGGCGCGTAAAGCCCGCTGACGAAGTTTTCAAGCGGCTCGAGGCCAAGTACCGAAAGATGGCCAAGTCACGCGCGTGAAAGTCGTCTTTTCCCGCAATGCGGAGCGCGAACTGGAGGAGATTGGCGACTGGATCGCACAGGACAACCCCGAGCGGGCCCGTTCATTCGTGGCCGACATCGTCAGAACATGCAAGTCGATCGGGAGGGCGCCCAGGAGCTATCCACTTGTCGATAAGCAACGAGATCCAACCTTGCGACGGCGCATCCATCGCAATTACTTGATCTTTTTCGACATAGGGCCGGGTGCGGTGGAGATCCTGCACATCCTTCACGACGCCCAGGACTACGCCCGGATCCTCTTCGACGACGACGATCCAGACTGATCGCGTCGTGCACCAACTGCACCTCAGGAAAAGTCCGCCGAGTTCTTGCGCGGTGCCTAGAGCATATTCCGTCCGGCCGGAATCAGCCGGACGGAATATACCCGTTGAAACCACGATCTCTAAGTGCGCATCGACAGCTGGAGCGAGTTGTAACGGCTGATTTCAACGAATGCCATCAGGGTCTCGACATGCTCAGGCGCTGCTTTTCCGTAAAAGCGAAGCAGCCGTGGCAGAACTTTGCCTTGAGAGTCGTTGAAACCGAGAAAACGGCTGGCGTTGCCCGCAGCGAAGGCTGATGTGATCTCCCTTCTTTCGGCAGCTCTTTCTGCGTTGCCCGACGGCAAGGCGGCGGTGGCGAATCCAATTTCGTCCGTCATATAGAGAAGCAATGCAGGCGGGTAAGCCTCATGGCCCGGCACCCTGGCGATGAACGTCCAGTCGGTGCCAAACATGAGGCGATTGCGCAGGATCTTGTTGCCGTAGACCCGCGACCAGTGCTTGATTTCCTGGGTGAACAGCTCCTTCAGCTCGCGTTCGCCGGCACCCTCCAGCACGAGGCTGTAGTCGCCGAGGTCGGCGTAGACGTTCGGAAAGCGCGCCATCATCGCGACAATCGATCGGATGTACTGCTTCCCTTTTGGCTTGTTCTTCAGGGAGAAACCGCCGCCGAAGTGACCGAAGTTGACGCGCAGCTTCGGGTGTTTCTCCAGCACGCTCCACCAGAACTGCGGGTCGACCCTGTCCTCCCAGCCCTCCTGCGCCTCGTTCGAGGGGGCGCTATGAAGCATGATCGGGACATCGTTCTTCTCGCAATAGGCGTAGAGTGCAAACAACTGCTTATCGACCTCCTCTGGGAAGTTTCCCAGTTTGCTGCAGTTCGCATAGTCCGTGCTGAGCTTGAATTCATCGGGCTGAATCGATGCGTTTCCTGAGGCTTGAAAGCCCATTGGCGGATAGAGCTTTACGCCGATGAAGCCACAATCGTTTATTGCGTGCTTGACGAGGGCTAACGGGTCTGGCCCTGCCTGTCCGCTCTGCAGCGCGCCTCGCCACGGATTGAAGGGAACATACCCGTGCATGAGGCGGTTCGGCGGCTGCCTGTGCGATATCAGTGCCATGAGCTCGACCTGTTCGCCGAAGCTCGTTGGCGGCTGGTCTTGCCCAGCGAGGGAGTAGCCGAAGTCGACCAGTGCGGGCATGACGAATCGCGGTGCGTCAGCCTGGGTGCCTTTCATGAAGCTTGCCCAATCGTCGACCCGGTCGAGTCTCGACTTCATGAAGCCTCGAAGCCATTCCAAGGCATTCTTCAGAAGCTTCCAATCGCTTTCTATGGCCGCGGCAATTCTCTGGGCAACGTCAGAAGCGAAGCCATGAGCGTCGAAGCCCTTCGCGATCAACTCCGCCATGACTTCCGAGGCGGACCGCACGTCACTGCCCGGCGCCAGCACCGCCCTTAGCCTGTGGAAAGTCTGCTGGCTTTCCAGGGGGGAAGGCTGCAGATGCGCGATGCACAAGCGATCCGCTTTCGGTCGATAGGTGCCGTCGCCGATGCGGTGAAAGGTCTTAGCGAGCACCTCTTTGAGATTCGGCGCCGGCCGGACGCTCATTGCCAAGAAGTCTGATTCCTTATCGAAGTTGGGCGCACTGTCGGTCACTGCGTCGGCGAAGGCGTGCAGCACCGTGAGCAAATCCTTGGAAGGCTTGCTCTCCAGGTCGTGATGGGCCAGGAAACTCTGGACGATGAATTGATAGCCCGGCAGGTCGCTTGCGACGAAAATATGGGCGTGAACATCGACGATCGGTCGATCCAGGATGGCCCGATCAGGGATGACGCCGGCAGACGTCGTCGTCCGGGCGGCGCCGGCGCATCCACTTAGGCCGAGAGCTCCCAACGTGGCAGCGGAACCGGAGAGCAATGTCCGCCGATCAAGGAGAACACGGGTCTTTTGCGACATGGCACAAGCTCGCGGAAGGTGGCGGAAGGGGAGAGCGGCATAATTTCCTGGCCGCCGGGTATTCGAGACTGCCGGCCGACAGGCTTTGGGCGATTACGCGACAGGCGTTACGGCCGGCGATATTCGCGATCTGCCCATCGTCGAACCCCGCCCGACAAAGCCAGTCGTTGAGGTCGCCGAGCGACTTGATGACCGCGATGCGCGGCGAGCCTTGAGGCATAGCGACGTCTTGCAATCGCCCTGCCTGTACCAGCGCACGATGGTAAGGATCGGCCCACGCTGCCGGTGGCCAGCCACTGGCCATCGCCAGGAGAGGTGCGGGATCTGAACCATTGGCATCTGTGCAGAGGCGGGCGTCATCTTTGGTCGGCACTCGGGTCGGCATGCTGAAAACCTGCAAACCGACATTGCCGGCTCTTGGCCGGTCCAAATCGACCTGGCCGAGTGGACTTGCTTGGGTAAGGCCGCGCCGCCACATCAGTGTATCGGCGTGAAGATCGATGACCAGAAACCGACTGTGATAGGCGTGGTCTTGCGGCTCGATTGTCGGGGCCGGCTTGGCGAGCTCGTTCAGCTGCCTGTCTGCTTCATTGGCAACGAATTCGCAGCCAGCCGGTCCCACCAGGGCACACGCCAACGCGCTCGCGCGGCATGCCGCACCCCAAGTCCCCCTTTGCGATCGCATGCGAACTCCCCCAGGACATGCGCGCAAAGAGTGTGCGCACGACTTGTGAGGAATTCAATCAAAAATTGTTAGAGCGGCCGCGTCACCGTCTGCGAGCCGCCACCCCAGATCGGCAGGTAGCTCATCTTGTAGCCCGCGCCCCCGGTGACGATCGGATGGATCGCGTCGGGCGCGCGCGCCACGCCCTGGCCCTCGTCGAACATGTAGCGCTGCACGCGCGACAGATCCCAGCCGTCGTGGCGCACGATCTTCTCGGCCATCTCCAGCGGCAACAGCACGACCTGCTCGCCGCGCTCGTTGCGGCGGCTCATGCTCGACATGACGATGGCGGCCCGCATGGCCGTGACGATGGGCGACAGAATCGCTTCCGGCGTGGCGCCTTCGCCATCGCCGGGCAACACCTCGGCCGTGCCGGAGATGCCCATCACCGTGATGGCGCTGGCGTCGGGCCCCAGGCCGCGGCGTGCGGTCAGGGTGGGGAAGGGGCCGTCATTGCGCTCGGCAAAGCACAGCGTGTACTTGCCGGGCTGGCCCATCGTCGCCATGTCGCCGACCTCGGGGCGCGCCCCGCCAATGTTGCGGATGATCAGCTGCAAGGCGCGGCCAATGCAGGCATTCGCGCGATTGCCCGGACCCAGGCAGTTCGTGCCGGCATTGACGCCGAGCGTCCGCGCGATCGGGCCGTGCACGCACAAAGCCACGCAGGCCGTTCCTGTCGTTGTGGCAATGCCCAGCAGGTTGAAGTCGGGATCCAGCGCGGCCTCCGCCCCCGCCAGCACCACCGACAGCTCCGCCGGTCGGCAGCCGGCGATGACGCACTGATAGGCGACCGCGTCCGGCGTGATGTCGCCGAGCATCGGCGGCATCAGGCCGCGCGATTCGCTGCGATCCTTGACGCCCGCCATCATCGTCTCCAACCGGCGCCGCGTCGGCGGCACCAGCGGAAGGCCGTCCGACAAGTCGGCGTCGATCAGGATCTGTTGCGCGGCTTCGAAGCCTGCACCGTCATCGACGACCGGCCAGCCGCACCAGTTGCTCATCCTGGGATACGCACCGAGGCGACGGTCGTGCCGCCGAAGGAGGGGATGAAGGCCGAGTGCTTGCCCGGACCGCCGGCCACCGTGATGTGGATGTCCTCGGGCGAGCGTCCGATCGTGAACCAGTCGCCATCCGGCCGATGGCCGGTGCTGACATAGGTTTCCTGGTTCTCCTTCGAGATCCGCGAGACATGCACGCGCGAGCGCTTGAACAGCTCCTCGCGGATGCTGTCGATGGTGTAGCCGTCACGCTTGAGCGTCGCGGCATGCTCAGGGCCGATGATGACGAACATCGGGCCCTTGCCGTAGATCGTGTTGGCGCCAGGGTTCGCCATGCCGCCGGCGAATGTCGTGAGCAGGCCATCGCCGGTCGTGCTGCCGTGGTCATTGAGATTGTGAGGCCCTTCGCCCGACATCACCGTGACAACGTTGTCGGTCGGCGTGAAACCGCGCTGTACGTGAAACGGTTGCCAGGGGTTCTCCTCCTCGTTCTCGCCGAAGCAGAAGGTGAACTTGGCGGGATTGCCCTGGGTCGAGCGGTCCATCTCCCCCGGCTTGGCGCCGGCCACGTTGATCAGCATCAAGCCTAGCGCCCGGCCGATCGTGGCGTTGGGCCGCCAGCCCTGGCCGAAGCAGTTGGAGCCGCAATTGATGCCGAGCTGATGGCGGATCGGCCCGCTCACCATGATCATGGGGGCGCAGGAATGCGTGGTCGCAAGCGTGCCGTGCAGATTGTACTCGGGGTCGAGCACACCGCGCAGCGCTGCCGTCACCACAGGAAAATATTCCGGCTTGCAGCCTGCCATCACGGCGTTGGCCGCGAGACTCTGCAACGTCGGCACGATCTGGCGCGGCGGCACTGGTGTGAACGGCCTGTTGTCGCCGCGCACCGTCTCGACGAACTTCGCCACCTTCTCCTCGGTCGGGATGAAGAGCGGCATGCCGTCGCTCCAGCCCTGCTCGGCGGCATATTCGTTGAAGGCTTCGACATCGAGGTTGCCGATCTCGATGATCTCCTGCTCGGCGGTATCCTTCATTTGTCCGTCGCCTCAGCCAGACCCTTGGTTGCCATTTCGATGCGTTCTCGCAGCTCGTCGGCGTTCAGGCCGCCTATGGGATGCTTCACGACGATCAGCCGCGGTTCGACCTTGCGTGCTTTGGCCTGGGCCAGAACCAGCGGCTTGAATGTCTCAGTGGCGATCACGTAGGCCGTGATGCCGCGCTTCTCGAGTTCGATGCTGTCGTGGAAACTCCACGATGAACAGCTCCCTCAATCGGCTATGGCTAAAAGCGCTCCCCTGTACTTGGCCGCGACCTCCTCGAGCAGGTCCTTCGGCGCCGGCTGGCTGGCGCTGTTCTTGGCCAGGAACTCGATGTTGTCGACCGGCCGGAAGGCGCCGAGCTTGGAACGGATGCCGTCCAGAAGCTCGCGCGCATTGGGCTTGGAGTTGGAGACCAGCGCGATGGCGTCGGTCTTCCAGTTGACGGGCTTCAGCGCGACCTTCTCGGCCGACGTAGCCGACAGGCCGAACGTTGGATTGACGATACGCATACTCGTTCCTCCTCAAACCTTGGCGAGGGCCGACACCACAGCTCGTGCAGCGCGCTGGCCGTCGGCGATGGCCGCGGCCAGGGATTGTCGCGCACCAGCCCGCACGTCGCCCGCGGCAAAGGCCGAGGCGACGGAGGTACGGCCTCCTTCATCAACCACGATATGCCCAGTGGCGTCTCGTGCAAGCGAATCCGGCACGAATTCCGCAGCGGGAGACTGGTTGACGTAGACAAAGACTGCGCTGGCCGGAACGGTCTTTCGCGTACCTTCGGCCTCAACGATGACTGCGTTGAGGCCTTCGTTGCCTTCGAGAGCGACGATGCGACGCTCGACGTTGTCCACCACCGTGATGTCGCCGGTGAAAGCTTTCAGTTCCTCCGCTTCGTGCGACGCCCAGCCGTCGGCGCCGGCGACCACGACGGGCTGCCCGGCATAGAGCGGGCCGTCGCAGGACGCGCAGTGAGACAGGCCGCGCCCTTCATAGTTCTCTTCACCCGGTATTCCGAGCTTGCCTTTGTTCAGTCCCGTCGCAACGACAACGGCCCGGCCGACATGGCGGTCGCCCTCCGCTGTCTCGACCGTCCAGGGATCGCCACCAGAAAACCCGACGACTTCGCCGAAGCCGATCTCCACGCCGGCTTCGGTCGCCGCATCGGCGAGTTGCGAGGCCTTCTGTGGACCGTCCGTCGGCTCCTCCACATCGTGCAACTGGGTGAGATTGATGAGCGCGCCACCAGGGGCGAGCTTGTCGAGGCAAAGGGTCTTGAGGCCGGCGCGGGCGGCGTCGGTGGCAACGGTGAGGCCGGCCGGACCGGCTCCGATCACAATAAGGTCGAATGGAGTGCTCATGGCGGCACTAATCGGCTTTCGAGGCTGAAGTGCAAGGGCCTTGACTCCGTCGGCATCCATACCTAGTTTTGCTAGGTATGGATGCCGAAATGCTAAAGGGGCACCTGGATGCCATCGTGCTTGCTGCGCTCGAAGCGGGCCCGGCGCACGGCTATGCCATCATCGAGACCATCAAGAGCCGCAGCGGCAACACGTTCGACCTTCCCGAGGGCACGGTTTATCCCGCGCTGCATCGCCTGGAGCATGCGGGCTTTCTTTCCAGCACCTGGACAACGCCGGCGAACGGCAGACGGCGCCGGGTCTACTCGCTGACGAAAACAGGCTCCGCTGCGCTCGCCGCGCGCCGCAAAGCCTGGAGTCGTTTTTCGCAAGCTGTCGATTCTTTCCTCGGAGGAGGGCGCACATGGCCGGCGTGATCGAGGACTATGTCGCGGCCCTGAGACGGCAGCTCGATTTCGATCCAACGCTTGCGCAACGGCTTACCAGCGAGGTCGAGGATCACCTGCGCGACGCGGCCGAGTCGGATCCGGCGTGGCCCTCTTCGGAAGCCGAACGCCGCGCCGTGCAACGCTTTGGCCTGAGCCGCCAGATCGCCGCGCAATTCGCAGCCGATGCCATCGACCGCCAGGTCCGGCGGACCTGGCTCACGCTCCTCGCCACGGTGATCGTGACCTTCATCGCCATGCGGCTGCGCGTCATCTGGTTGGACGATGGAGCGGTCTCCGCCCTGGCGCCGTTGATCGATCGATGCGCCTTCATCGTGGTGATCGCCGTGGGGGTGATCGGCTGGTTCTCGTTCCGCCGTTCGTTTCTTGCGCTGGCGCTCTGCCTGGCCGGGCTTGCGGCATCGATCGGTGCAGGCTTCGTGCGCGCCGACCTGTTTGCCCAGGGCGCGCCGCTGCCTGTCCTGCTGACGGCCGCGGGCGAGATGGTGCTGATCGGCCTGCTTTCCTTTCGTATCGTCGGCCTTGGCCGGCGGCTCAAACGTACGGCTGTGCTGAGAGGAGTCGCCCGATGAACGGATGGCGCCTGACCGGTCTCTTGTCGCTTCTGTTGGCGGTAATGTCGCTCGGCCTCGCAACGGCCCATAGCTGGGACATCGAAGGCATTCGCCTGGTCATCCGCGCTACGGCGCGGAGCTCCCTGGTCCTTTTTGTGCTCGCCTTCACCGCCGGCGCTTTGGTCAAGCTGATGCCCAATGACTTCACGCGCTGGCAGCGTCGCAACCGGCGCTATCTCGGCGTTTCCTTCGCAGTGTCGCACCTGATCCATCTCGCCGCGATCGTGAGTCTCGCGGCGCTGGACAGCACCTTGTTCTGGAAGCTCACCAACATCCAGACCATCGTGCTGGCCGGTGCGGCCTATCTCTTCGTCGCCGCGATGACCGCCACATCTTTCGACCGCACCGCCGCGCGGCTCGGCCCACGCAAATGGCGGCTGCTGCACTTGGTGGGCGGCTGGTACATCTGGATCAGCTTCGCCGTCGCCATCGGCAAGCGGGTGCCGCTCGACCGCTTCTACTGGCCGATGGCGGCGTTGGTCCTGGCCGCCGCCGCCGTGCGCCTGATTGGCATGACAAGGCGCACTCGGCGTCGGGCCCCACTCAAGGCCTCAGAAGTTCAGGTGTAACGTCTCGGCGACCATCGATGATCCGCAGGATTGTGGCTTCGTCGTCCGCGTAGTCATAGATCACGATATATGGAGGAACGACCCGTATCCGCGTGTACTGACCCAATGCGGGCCGAGGAGCGCCAGCGGCGGGATATTGCCCGATGTAGCGGTACATGGCCTTGAAACGGGCGCCGTAACGGCGGGCGACTGCTTGGCCGGCAACCCGAGACAGATTGGCAAGAATTTCACGAACATCGAGCCGGGCAGGCCCGGCGACGACGAGGCGTGCCATCAGCGCTTGAGGGACGCCAAGGCGCGGTCGATATCCAGTTCGGCTTCCTCAAGCGACGAGGTGTCTCCGTGCGCGACGGCCGCGCGTGCTTCGTCGACCAACGGCTTTGCCCAAGCCATATCGTCCCCCTCGGTGACCATGCGCTCGGCAATAAATTGCCGAAAGGCATCTTCAGCGGATTGGAACTCGCCATTGGCGATCTTTCTTTGGAGCCATCGCTCCTGTTCGGCAGGAAGGCTGATGTGCATCAGACTAATATAGGTCCTTCAGCGCCCTTTGAACACCGGGTGGCGCTTCTCGACAAAGGCGCGCATGGCCTCCTTGGAATCCTCCGTCGCCTGCAGGTTCACGGTCATGTTCTGCTCGAAGCGGTAGCCGTCGCGTAGCGTCATCTCCTCGATGGTGTTGAGCGCGTGCTTGGCGGTGACGCTGGCGATCGGGCTCTTGGCGGCAATGGTCCGCGCAAGCTCGAATACCGCGTCCATCAGCTTGTCGTCCGGCACGCAGGCTTCGACCACGCCCAGACGATAGAGCTCCGGCCCCGGCACGCGATAGCCGGTCAGCATCATGCGCCGGGCGCGCGAATGGCCGAACAGCCGCATGGCGTGGCGACCGCCGCCCATCAGTCCGACATCGATCTCGGGCAGTCCGAGCGAGGCGCTTTCGCCGGCCACAAGAATATCGCAGGAGGCGGCAACGGCGAGGCCGGCGCCAAGTGCGGGACCATTGATGGCGGCGATCACCGGCTTCCTGCATTCCATGATCGAATGGAAGCATTCACGCGCAGAGCGCATACCGCGCCAGCTATCGCCAGGGCCGCGTTGCGCCGACGCACGGGCCTTGATGTCAACGCCGGCACAGAAGCATCGGCCCTTGCCGGTCAGCACCGCCACCCGCACCTCGTCCAGGTCGGATAGGCGGTCGAAGACACGGATCATCTCGTCCTGAAGCTCGGCGTTCTGGGCATTGACCGGCGGGTTGTCCATGGTGACGAGAGCGATGTGGTCCGCGATTTGCAGGCGCACCATCTTGAGATCGTCCATTCAATTCCTCCCCAGGCCGGTGAATAGTTCGCTTGCAAGGCGAGCCTGAAGCGTCGTAGGTCGCAGGGTAAGGGAAAACGCAAGGGCATGGCGTATTTTTCACAACAACTAATCAACGCCATCACGCTGGGTGCCATCTACGGGCTGATCGCCATCGGTTACACGATGGTCTACGGCATTATTGGCATGATCAACTTCGCGCACGGCGAAGTCTTCATGATCGGCGCCTTCATCTCGCTGATCGGGTTCATGATCTGCAGCCTGCTCGGGATCGGCTCGGCGCCGGTGGCGATCGTGCTGGTGCTGCTGTTGGCCATGGCCTTCACCACGGTCTATGGCTGGGCGGTCGAGCGCACCGCCTACCGACCGTTACGCGGCTCGTTCCGGTTGGCGCCGCTGATCTCGGCGATCGGCGTGTCGATAGCCCTGCAGAACTACGTTCAGCTCGTGCAGGGCGCACGGCCCAAGCCCGGCGGCCAGGTCGTGTCGGGAGGCTTCACCGTGTTTAGCGCAGACGGCTTCGATGTGCGCGTGAGCTGGCTGCAGATCATCATCGTCGTGGTGACGGTCGTGCTGATGGCAGGCTTCACGTGGTTGATCGCCTCGACGTCGCTCGGTCGCCAGCAGCGCGCCTGCGAGCAGGACATGAAGATGGCAGCCCTGCTGGGTGTCGATGTCGATCGCACCATATCGCTCACGTTCGTGGTGGGCGCTGCCCTTGCCGCCGTCGCCGGCATGCTGTTCCTGATGTACTACGGCATCATCGATTTCTTCATCGGCTTCCTGGCCGGGATCAAGGCCTTCACCGCCGCCGTGCTGGGTGGCATCGGCTCGCTTCCCGGCGCGATGCTGGGCGGGCTGCTGATCGGCCTGATCGAGGTGTTCTGGGCCGCCTACTTCTCGAGCGAGTACAAGGACGTCGCAGCCTTCTCGATCCTCGTGCTGGTCCTGATCTTCCGACCGACCGGCTTGCTTGGCAAACCGGAGATCGAGAAGGTCTGAGACGATGGGCCTGCGTCTACCCACCATGTTGAAAGACGCGGGGCTCACCGCGTTGGTCGCAGCCGCCTTGGGGATCTTCATCGTCGGCTTCCATACGGTCGATGTCGGTTCCCGCACAGGCTTGAGCTTCGACTATCAATTTGGCGATCTCGGTGTGGCCCTGGTCGTGATCTTCTTCGGCCGGTTGGGCTTGTCGCTGGCAGCGGAGGGATTGCGCTGGCCGGCCATTGCGCTTGGCGCAGCCATGATCGCCGTTGGCGCCTCGCCGCTCAGGCTGCCGTCGAGCTTCCTGCATTGGTTCGTGGTGCTCGGCGGCGTCCTCCTGGTGATCCGCGCTGCCTGGCCGTCCGCGACCCATGCCATCTCGTCTTTCGCGAAGACTCCTACGGGCCGCGTGGTCGATCACCTTGGCAACCAGTGGGCGGGATGGCTGCTGCTCACACTGGCGGTCGTGCTGCCCTTTACGCCGATGGCCGACCAGAAGACCATGGACCTCGGCGTGCTGATCCTGACCTATGTGATGCTCGGCTGGGGCCTCAATATCGTGGTCGGGCTCGCGGGCCTGCTCGATCTTGGCTATGTCGCCTTTTACGCCGTCGGCGCCTATTCCTATGCGCTGCTGAGCACCCAGCACGGGTTGGGTTTCTGGGCCGTCCTGCCGTTGGCCGGCATGATGGCCGCGTCGTTCGGCGTCCTGTTGGGATTTCCCGTGCTGCGGCTGCGCGGCGACTATCTCGCCATCGTCACCCTGGGCTTCGGCGAGATCATCCGGCTGGTGATCCTGAACTGGGTCGACCTCACCAGCGGCCCGGCCGGTATCGGATCGATCCCGGGGCCCACGCTGTTCGGCGCCGTGTTTGCCGAAACCGCGCCGACCGGGAAGCAGACAGTGGCCGAGATGCTCGGCATTCCTTTCAACAGCAACCACCGCCTGATTTATCTCTACTACATCATCCTGGTGCTCGCGCTCATTACCAACCTGTTCACGCAGCGCATGCGGCGCCTGCCCGTCGGCCGAGCCTGGGAGGCGCTGCGCGAGGACGAGACGGCGTGCAAGGCACTAGGCATCAACCCAACGAACACCAAGCTCACGGCCTTTGCCATTGGCGCCATGTTTGCAGGTTTCGCAGGCTCTTTCTTCGCCGCCAAGCAACGCTTCATCAGCCCGGAAAGCTTCACGTTCATCGAGTCGGCGATCATCCTTGCCATCGTCGTGCTGGGCGGCATGGGGTCCCAAGTCGGCGTCGTGCTGGCCGCAGTGCTGCTGATCGGCCTGCCGGAATGGTTTCGCGAGCTCGGCAACTACCGCATGCTGGCGTTCGGGCTTGCCATGGTGATGATCATGGTGTTCCGCCCGCGCGGTCTCATCGCCCATCGCGAACCGTCCATCCGTCTGCATCCTGTCAAGGCACGAGGCAGCGGATGAGCGAGGCGGCGCCGCTCATCGAGATCGAGCATCTGACCATGCGCTTTGGCGGCCTGGTGGCGGTCGACGACGTCTCCTTCATCGGACGGCCGCGTGAGATCACCGCCATCATTGGCCCAAATGGCGCTGGCAAGACCACCGTCTTCAACTGCATCACCGGTTTCTACCGACCGACCATCGGTCGCCTCTTGCTGCGCGGCGATCGGCAATACCTGCTGGAACGCATGCTTGGCCATGAAATCGGCCAGCAGGCGCGGGTGGCGCGCACCTTCCAGAACATTCGGCTGTTCCCGGCGATGACCGTGCTGGAGAACCTGCTGGTCGCCCAGCACAACAAGTTGATGTTGGCCTCGGGCTACAGCGTGTTCGGCCTGCTTGGCCTCAGGCGTTACCGAAGGGCCGAGGAGGCCGCCGTCGAGCTGGCGCGTGCCTGGCTCGATCGCATCGGTCTTGTCGACGCCGCGGATCGTCCGGCCGGCGAGCTGCCGTACGGCGCGCAGCGGCGGCTGGAGATCGCCCGCGCCATGTGTACCGAGCCGTGCCTGCTCTGCCTCGATGAGCCGGCGGCTGGCCTCAATCCGCGCGAATCCGCCGAGCTCAACCAGCTGCTGGTCTCCATCCGTGATCGCGACGGCATCGGCGTATTGCTGATCGAGCACGACATGAGCGTGGTCATGAGCATCTCCAACCATGTCGTCGTGCTCGACTACGGTCGCAAGATCGCCGAAGGCGCGCCGGCGGTTATACAGCGCGACCCCGCCGTTATCCGCGCCTACCTCGGCACCGACGAGGAGCGCCTCGATGGCTGATGCTCCCATGCTGTCGGTGAGGGGTGTCACCACGTTCTACGGCGCCATCCAAGCACTGCATGGTGTTGATCTCGACGTTGGGAAAGGCGAGATCGTCACCCTGATCGGCGCCAACGGCGCCGGCAAGTCGACGCTGCTGATGACGATCTGCGGTAATCCTCGCGCGCGCTCTGGGGCGATCACGCTGGAGGGCGAGGACATCACGAGCCTCGCCACGCACGAGATCGTGCGCCGCGGCGTGGCGCAGGTGCCTGAGGGGCGGCGCATCTTCCCGCGCATGAGCGTCTACGAGAACCTGCAGATGGGCGCCACGCTCGCCGATCCGACCCATTTTGGGCATGACCTCGAACGCGTCTTCGCCATGTTTCCGCGACTCGCCGAGCGGCGCGAGCAGCGCGGCGGTACGCTATCCGGGGGTGAGCAACAGATGCTTGCGATCGCCCGGGCATTGATGAGCCGGCCGCGCCTGCTGCTGCTGGACGAGCCATCGCTCGGCCTGGCGCCGCTGATCGTGCGCCAGATTTTCGAGGCGATCGGCCGAATCGCGCAGGAGGAGGGGGTGACGATCTTCCTGGTCGAGCAGAACGCCTTCCATGCGCTCCGCCTGGCCGATCGCGGCTACGTGCTGGCCAACGGTCGGGTTCGGCTGAGCGGCAGCGGCCGCGAGCTTCTGGCCAACGCCGAGGTGCGCGCGGCCTACCTCGAAGGCGGTCACGCATGAGCCCCCTCGACACCCTCATGGTCGACTGGCTTGGCGACACGCTGGCCGCCGTCCTGCTGTTCAATATCGTGCTGATCGGGCCGGCGGCCTTTGCTGCTGGACACGCCGTTGCCTTGACGTGGCGGCCGTGGAATCGGGTCGTCTTCTATTCGGCGCTCCTGTCGGCGTTGCTGCGCTTCCTCGACTATGCCTTGGCGGAGGGTGAGCTCTGGTCGGTGGGCGGCTTCCTGCTCGGCTGGGTGGTTCAGCTCGCCGTGGCGGCATTTGCCTATCAATTGACGCGTACACGCCTCATGGTGAAGCAGTACCCATGGCTCTACCAGCGCAAAGGCTTGCTGGGCTGGGAGGAGCGGCACTAAGCTGTTTTCAGTCTCCACAACCGTGGAGTCCTGGGGGTCAACCAAGGGAGTCTCACATGAAAAGGACTTATGGCGCGCTCGTCTTGGCAGCCTTAGCCATGCTTGCGACGCCGGCGTTCGCGCAGATAAAGATCGGCGTGGTGGGTCCGATCACCGGCCAATACGCCGCCTTCGGCGAACAGATGGTCAAGGGTGCCACCATGGCGGTCGACGAGATCAATGCCGCCGGTGGCGTGAACGGGCAGAAGCTCGAGTTGCTGACGGGCGACGATGCATGCGACCCCAAGCAGGCCACCGCCGTCGCCAACAAGATGGTCGCCGACAAGGTCGTGTTCGTGGCCGGGCATTTCTGCTCTGGCTCCTCGATTCCGGCCTCGGATATCTACAAGGAGGGCAAGATCCTCCAGATCACGCCGGCTTCGACCAATCCCAAGCTTACCGACGACGCCGCCTCCAAGGGCAACACGACAGTGTTCCGCACCTGCGGCCGCGATGACGTGCAGGGCGCCACGGTCGGCGCCTATATCCTGAAGAACCACAAGAACGCCAAGGTCGCGATCCTCCACGACAAGTCGCCCTACGGCAAAGGCGTGGCCGACGAGACCAAGAAGGCGATCAACAAGGGCGGCCTGAAGGAGGCCATGTACGAGGCCTACAACGATACCGACAAGGACTTCACCGCGCTCATCAACAAGATGAAGCAGGCCAAGATCGACATCATCGTGCTGGGCGGCTACCACACGGCCGGCGCGCTGATGATCAAGCAGGCTCGCGAGCAGGGTCTGATGGCGCAGATGATGGGCTTCGATGCACTGGAGACCGCGGAATTCTCGCAACTGGGCGGTGCCGCGACGAACGGCGTGCTGATGTCGTTCCCGCCGAAGGCGGAGGATGATCCAAAGAATGCGGCACTGGTGAAGAAGTTCCGGGATGCCAAGTACAACCCGGAGGGCTACACGCTGTTCACCTATGCCGCCGTGAAGGTGTGGGCCGATGCGGCGAGCAAGGCCAAGTCGACCGACCCGGCGGCCATCGCCAAGGTGCTGCGCGAGGGTAAGTTCGACAGCGCCGTGGGCTTGCTGGAGTTCGACCAGAAGGGCGACATCAAGAATCCAGTCTACGACATCTACGTCTGGAAGGACGGTAAGTCGGCGCCGATGGCGAAGAAGTAGATCCTGATTTGCGACGATCCCGGCTTGCGAGAACCTGGCTAGCGACAAGGGGGCCCGCTGAAGCGGGCCCCTTTTTGCTGCGCTCAGATCGGCTTAGGCCGCAGCCGCCGTATCCGGGTGGGTGGTCGACCATAGACTTCGGCGAAGACCGCATTGAAACGGCGAAGGCTGGCGAATCCCGAACGAGCGGCGATTTCCGTCATCGACAGGTCAGTCTCATCGAGCAGGCGCTTGGCCCGCTGCACGCGGACCGTCCGTGCCACCTGCAAAGGGCTGGCGCCGACATGACGTCGGAACAGGCGGTCGAGATGCCGTGCACCGATCCCCAGCCGCCTCGCCAGATCCTCCACGCCGGCACGATCGAGAGCTCCGTTCTGGATCAATCGCATCGCGCGCTGGACGGAGGCGCGTGATCCCTGCCACGCCGGCGAGAACGGGGCGGCTTCGGGACGACATCTCAGGCAAGGGCGAAAACCAGCTGCCTCGGCTGCTGCTGCCGTCGGATAGAACTCCACGTTATGGCCTTTCGCCGGCCGCACCGGGCAAACCGGACGACAATAGATCCTCGTGGTGCGTACACCGGAGAAGAAGCGTCCATCATAGCGACGATCACGCCTCACGCGGGCGCGCTCGCATTCGTCTCGGTCGAGCATGGTGAGCTGAAGCACGGCGATGGAGTCCGATTCCGGCGAAGGGGTTCTCGTCCGTCATGTTAGGTCGGATGGCATGTCGATCAACTTTCTCGACAATCCCGTATGGCACGCGCTTGTCGGCCCGCACCGCGCCCGGCTTCGATCTCCATCAGCCGCTCACGGGCGAAGGCGATCATGTCGCGCAGCAGGTCGGCGTCGGGGGATCTTCTCGACGAGCGAACGCAGGTTCATCATCTCGTCGGTCATCGGTGGTGTCCTTGGTCAAGAGTTGGTCTTCGCAACCCGACCCTAACCCACAAATCGCCGATGACCGCCGCAAGCCCCCGCTCGCTCGCTACGGCGCTATACAGGGAGCGCGCTTCGCGAGCGGTCTTGCTCCCGCCAGTTTCACCACTTCCCGAGATGTGACCAACCCCGGTCCCCGGTGCTTGCTTATTGCCGTCGCAATAATCGCCGGAAAGGCCAGCGAGCCTGGCAGAGTGGGGGCGCGATGGCGCGATTGGGTTCTTGTTTCTGGATTCCATGAGCCGATTCAATGTCTTGTAGCCGGCTGCCCATGATCTAGGGGGCTCGTGACATTGCGCCCCCGGATATGGTAACCGGAGGTTCAACACTTAGAGGGGATCGATCGTCGAAATGCCGGGGGGCACGATCGCGGTCGCGTCGGATCACGCCGGCTTCGACCTGAAGGAAGTTCTCAAGCGCGACCTGCAAGCCGCAGGCCACGCGGTGCTTGATCTTGGCACCAATTCTGCTCAATCGGTCGATTATCCGGATTTCGGCCAGGTACTGGCGGAGGTTGTAGCGTCTGGCAAAGCCAGCCGTGGCGTCCTGGTGTGCGGCACTGGAATTGGCATCTCGATTGCTGCCAATCGCAATCCCAAGGTCCGTGCAGCGCTTGTGCACGATGTCACGTCGGCCCGCCTGTCGCGGGAGCACAATGATGCAAATGTGGTGGCCTTCGGCCAACGCCTCATCGGCTCCGAGACGGCTCGGGAGGCGCTGAAGGTCTTTCTGGACACAAAGTTCGAAGGTGGCCGCCATGCCGGGCGGGTCGCCAAGCTTTCCAAGGATTGTGCGCAATGAGTGAAGTAGCCTCAAAGACGACGGACACCCCGCTGCCGATGTTCACCCAGTCTCTCGCCGAGGCCGACCCGGCGATCGGGGCCGTGCTCAAAGGGGAGCTGCGACGTCAGCGCGGGCAGATCGAGCTCATTGCTTCGGAGAACATCGTCTCTCGCGCGGTGTTGGAAGCGGCGGGCTCGGTGCTGACCAACAAGTACGCTGAAGGTTATCCTGGTCGACGCTACTACGGCGGTTGCGAGGAGGTCGACAAGGCCGAGCAGCTCGCCATCGATCGCGCCTGCAAGCTGTTCAATTGCACATTCGTCAATGTGCAGCCGCATTCCGGCGCGCAGGCCAACCAGGCGGTGTTCATGGCGCTGCTTCAGCCTGGTGACAAGTTCATGGGCATGGCACTCGATCAGGGTGGCCATCTCACCCATGGGTCGCCTGCCAACCAGTCGGGCAAATGGTTCAAGGTCGTGTCTTATGGCGTGAAGCGCGATACGCATCTGATCGACTATGAGCAGATGGAGGCGACGGCGCGGCGGGAGCGACCCAAGCTGATCGTCGCCGGCGCATCCGCCTATTCGCGGCACATCGACTGGGCTCGCTTTCGCAAGGTGGCGGACGAGATCGGCGCCTTCTTCATGGTCGACATGGCCCACTATGCCGGCTTGGTCGCGGCTGGCGTCTATCCCAGCCCCCTGCCGCATGCGCATGTCGTGACGACGACGACGCACAAGACATTGCGCGGGCCGCGCGGCGGGATGGTTTTGTCGATCGATGCGGAAATCGGCAAAAAGGTCAATTCTGCGGTGTTTCCTGGCTTGCAGGGCGGACCGCTGATGCACATCATCGCCGCCAAGGCGGTGGCCCTGGGCGAGGCGCTCCGGCCCGATTTCAAGGTTTACGCTCAAAATGTGGTCGACAATGCGCGTGCGCTCGCGGCCGCTCTTGTGGAGCGTGGATTGAACATCGTTTCGGGTGGCACTGACAGTCACGTGATGCTGGTCGATCTGCGCCCCAAGAAGGCAACGGGCGTGGCGGCCGAGAAGGTGCTCGATCGCGCCGGGATTACCGTCAACAAGAACAGCATCCCCGACGATCCGGAGAAATTCACCGTCACCTCGGGCGTGCGTCTGGGGTCTCCCGCGGGCACGACGCGCGGCTTCGGCGTTACAGAGTTCCGCGAGGTCGGCCACCTGATAGCTGACGTGCTCGACGGCATCGCCAAGAACGGCCCTGATGGCGACGCCCAGGTCGAACGCCAGGTGCGGGCCAAGGTCCAAGCGTTGTGCGACCGATTTCCGATCTACCGCGACTGACGACGCACCAAAAACAACCGGGGGGAGAAGATGCGCTGTCCATTCTGCGGGCACGAGGACACTCAGGTGAAGGACTCGAGGCCGACCGACGACAATTCGGCGATCCGGCGACGACGCTACTGCCCGTCTTGCGGCTCGCGCTTCACCACCTTCGAGCGGGTGCAGTTGCGCGAGCTGACCGTGGTGAAGAAGAACGGCCAGCGCGTTGCCTTCGATCGCGACAAGCTTGCGCGATCCATCTCCGTCGCCTGCCGTAAGCGTCCGGTGGACCCCGAACGGGTTGAACGCGTCGTCAACGGCATCGTACGGCGCCTCGAAAGCTCCGGCGAGAGCGAGATTCCCTCCTCGCAGATCGGCGAGCTGGTGATGGACGCGCTGCGCGCGCTCGATCCTGTGGCCTATGTGCGCTTTGCTTCGGTCTATCGAAATTTCCGCGAGGCCAAGGATTTCGAGGAGTTCATCTCCGACCTCGCCGAGACCAACTTCAAGGACTGACGGCATGATGCGCGCGGCGCTCGCGCTGGCGCGTCGGTCGCTGGGTCGCACCTGGCCGAACCCGGCTGTCGGCTGTGTGATCGTGCGCGATGGACGCGTGGTTGCACGGGGCCGCACGCAGGACGGTGGTCGGCCGCATGCCGAAGCCGACGCCATGTCGCAGGCGGGCGAGCGGCTGGAGGGGGCCACGGTCTACGTGACGCTCGAGCCGTGCTCCCATCACGGCCGCACGCCGCCTTGTGCGGACGCTTTGGTGGGCGCGCGCGTGGCACGTGTGATATCGGCGCTCGAGGATCCAGACCCGCGGGTGAAGGGCCAGGGCCATGCCCGCCTGCGCGCTGCGGGCATTACCGTCGAGGTGGGTGAGGGGGCCCCCGAGGCTGCCGAGATCAACGCGGGGTTTTTCCTGCGTGTCACGCAAGGGCGGCCACTCTTCCGCCTCAAGCTTGCTAGTTCGCTCGACGGCCGGATCGCCACGGCTTCCGGCGAAAGCAAATGGATTACCGGCGAATCGGCACGCGCCCATGGGCAGCGGCTGCGCGCCACACACGATGCGATCCTGGTCGGCAGCGGTACCGCCCGGGCGGACGATCCCGAGCTGACCTGCCGGCTGCCCGGCCTAAGGGCGCGCTCGCCGCTGCGCATCATTCTCGATTCGCAGGCGCAGCTTGCGCCGACGGCCAAGCTTGCCGCGACGGCTCGACAGGTGCCGGTCTGGCTGCTGTGCACATCGTCGGCATCGGCCGAGCGGCGTGCGGCCTTGCAAAAGCGCGGCATAGAGATCATTGAGGTGGCCGCCGGGAACGATGGACGCGTCGACATCGCCGCTGCGGCTCGTGCGCTGGGCGAGCGCGGATTGACGCGGGTGCTGGTGGAAGGCGGCGGCGAAGTGGCTTCGTCCCTCCTGAAGGCTGGTCTGGTTGACCGCATCAGCCGCTATGGCGCTGGCGTCGTGCTGGGTGGTGACAGCCGCCCTGCGATCGCCGCGCTCGGCTACGAGCGGCTCCATTTCGCGCCCCGGTTCAAGCTGGTTTCCATGCGCGCCGTCGGCGGCGACACGGTGGAAAGCTGGGCGCGGGAGACGTAAGTACATCCTCATGTTTACCGGCATTGTGACTGATATCGGCGAGATTACCGATGTAGCGCCCGGCGGCTTGGCAGGCGACCGCCGCTTCGTGATCCGCACCCGCCACGATATGACTCCAATCGCCATTGGCGCATCGATTGCTTGTTCGGGCTGCTGCCTGACCGTGGTCGAGAAGGGAAAGGATTGGTTCGCGGTGGAGGTCTCGGGCGAAAGTCTTTCCAAGACCCATCTCGGCGATTGGCGGGAAGGCAGTCGCCTCAACCTGGAACTGTCGTTGAAGCTCGGCGACGAGCTGGGCGGCCACCTAGTCTATGGCCATGTCGACGGCATCGGCAAGATTGTCTCGATGACGCCGGAAGGCGGCAGCGTGCGCTTCGTGTTCGAGGCACCGGCCGAGCTTGCCCGCTTCATCGCCAGCAAGGGCTCGGTCGCCATCGATGGCATTTCGCTCACAGTCAATGAGGTTGACGGCAATCGCTTCGGGATCAACGTGATTCCGCATACGCAGGCGATGACCACCCTGGGCCAGGCTAAGCCCGGCCAGCGGGTCAACCTTGAGGTTGACATGCTCGCGCGTTACGTTCAGCGACTGCTGGAGCACAGACCATCATGAGTGCGCTCGAAAAGGACGCTTGGCGCATCACCTTCTCGGAGGTGAAGGCTGCGGCCGAGGATATCATCGAGGAAGCCCGCCGTGGCCGGATGTTCATCCTGGTCGACGATGAGGACCGCGAGAACGAGGGCGATCTCGTGATCCCGGCCCAATGGGCGAACGCCGAAGCCATCAATTTCATGGCCAAGCACGCACGCGGCCTCGTCTGCCTGGCGCTCACCCGCGAGCGCGTCGAGCAGCTCGGCCTGCCCTTGATGGCCAAGAACAACGGCACGCGCCATCAGACGGCTTTCACCGTCTCGATCGAGGCGCGCGAAGGGGTCACCACCGGCATCTCGGCGGCCGATCGCGCCCGCACCGTCGCCGTGGCCATCGATCCTTCGTGCGGCCCGCAGGACATCGTGACGCCCGGCCATGTCTTCCCGCTGGTGGCGCGTGACGGCGGCACTCTGGAGCGCACCGGCCACACCGAAGCGGCGGTCGACCTAGCGCGGCTGGCCGGCCTGACGCCGGCCGGCGTCATCTGCGAGATCATGAACGACGACGGCACCATGGCCCGTCGCAACGATCTCATCAGCTTTGCCCAGCGTCACGCCTTGAAGATCGGCACGATTGCCGACCTGATCGCCTACCGCCGGCGCTACGATTCGATTGTCCGGCGGCTGAGCGAGACCACGTTCGAAAGCGTCTATGGCGGCGATTTCCGCTGCGTCATCTATGTCAACAAGGTGACGATGGCGCAGCACATCGCCTTGGTGAAGGGTGATCCAGCGACCGGCGGGCCCGTCACCGTACGCATGCACGCGGTCAACATCTTCACCGATGCGCTGGGCCAGCGGAACACCGGCCGCGGCGGCGAGATCGAAGCCTCGATGCGCTACATCGCGCAGGAGGGCAGGGGTGTCGTCGTGCTGATTCGCGAGGCGCCCACCATCATGTTGTCCGAGCAGCGCCGGCGTGCGGGCGAGCCCATCGAGCCGGCCGGTGGCGAGCTGAGGGACTACGGCGTGGGGGCTCAGATCCTGATCGACCTGGGCGTCAAGGAGATGATGCTGCTGACGCACAGCCGAAAGAGCGTGGTCGGTCTCGAAGGCTTCGGCCTCAAGATCATCGGGCAGAAGCCGGTTCCCCAGCTGCCGAGCCGCTGACATGTCGACACGGACGGAAACCCCGACGGCCCGGCCGGCGGTCGCCGGTGTGAAAGGTGCGCGCATCCTGATCGTGGAGTCGCGCTACTATGTCGATGTCGCCGATGCGCTGATCGCGGGCGCGGAGCGCGAGATTGGCAAGAACGGTGCGCTGTCGGAGCGTGTGGTCGTGCCAGGGGCCTTCGAGATCCCGGGGGCTATCGCGCTTGCCGCCGAGCACTACGATGGTTTTGTCGCCCTGGGGTGCGTTGTGCGCGGCGAGACCACGCACTACGACTATATCTGTGGTGAAAGCGCGCGCGGTCTGATGGACCTCTCCGTTCATAAGAAGCTCGCGATCGGCTACGGCATCCTGACGGTGGATACGATCGAGCAGGCCGAGGCGCGCGCCCTGATCGATCGCGGTGACAAGGGCGGCGATGCGGCACATGCCTGCCTGGTGATGGTGGCGCTGAGCCGCCGTTGGCGGAACTCGTGAGCGCGCAGCCGACGCACAAGCCTGTGCCGAGCCGGCGGCAGGCGGCGCGACTCGCGGCCGTGCAGGCGCTGTACCAGTGGCAGGAAGGGCAACACGGTCCGGCGGAGATCGTCGAGCAGTTCCTGGGCGTGCGCACCTCTGAGACGGGGGAGGGCGGCATGCGCCGCGATGCCGACCGGCCTTTGTTCAAGGACGTCGTCGAAGGCACCGTCGCCAACAAGGACGATCTGGAGCAAGTCGTTTCGGCCGCGTTGGCGCAAGGCTGGACGTGGGCGCGCATCGATCGGCTGGTCCGGGCAATCCTGCTGGCCGGAGCTTATGAGCTGGTGCATCGCAAGGATGTGCCGGCCCGGGTGGCGATCAACGAGTATGTCGAGATCGCCCACGCCTTCTATGATCAGGGTGAGCCTACCTTCGTCAACTCGGTGCTCGACAGGGTCGGGCGGCAGACGCGAGCCTCGGAGCTGGCGAGGTAGCAGCCGATGCCGCGCATCGGCGAGTTCGAGCTCATAGCCCGCTACTTCGCACCCCTTGCCCGGAGCTTCAAAGGAGCGGGCGGCCTCAAGAGCGACAACGCTTTTCTTCCCGCTGACGGTCGGCGCGACCTCGTGGTCAAGACGGACACGGTGGTTGCCGGAGTCCATTTCCTCGCCAACGAGGAACCTGCGCTCATCGCTGCCAAGGCGCTGCGCGTCTGTCTTTCCGACCTTGCCGCCGGCGGCGCGACGCCGTTCACCTATCAACTCTCGCTGTCACTCGCCCATGATTGGTCGGAGCGTTGGATCGCCGGCTTTGCGCGCGGCCTCGCGGCCGATCAGCGTCGCTATGGCATCCTGCTCTGCGGCGGTGACACAGTGGTGTCACCCGGTCCGCTCACGGTCACCATCACCGCTTTCGGACGCGTGCCGCGCGAGCGTGGCTTGACGCGCGCAGGCGCGCGAGTTGGCGATCGCCTGTGGGTGAGCGGCACGGTCGGCGATGGCGCCCTGGGCTTGCGCGCTGCGCGCGGGCAGATCGACAGCCGTTTTCTCGAAAATAGATTCAGGAGACCGCAGCCGCGCACGGCCCTTGGGCCACGGCTGCTGGGCATTGCGTCGGCGGCTGCCGACGTCTCCGATGGGCTGCTGGCCGATGCCGGGCACATCGGCGATGCCTCGCGGCTTGGCGTCGCGGTCGACCGCGACCGTGTGCCGTTGTCCGCTGCGGCGCGGCGCGCAATCGCTGCCGAACCCGCCTTATGGCCCGACGTACTCGGCGGCGGTGACGACTACGAGCTCGTGATCGCCGTTCCGCCGCGCAAACGCGATGCCCTTCTGGCGGCGGCGCGCGCAGCCAATGTGCAGATCACGGAAATTGGATACTTCGAGAAGGGGCGAGGCGTGAAGCTTATGGCGGGCGGCCAGCCGATAACGGTGCCACGTCGGGGCTACGTGCACTTCTGAAGATCATAGCTGCACTGCGGACAGTGGGCTGCCTATTTGCTTTGGGGCGGG
>Ga0081455_10000932_pt1 | contig 37466 bp, 30 predicted proteins | sample TabmetS3T2R1_FD_70207 | JGI IMG/M metagenome (GOLD analysis project Ga0081455, IMG submission 70207) | Tabebuia heterophylla rhizosphere microbial communities from the University of Puerto Rico - S3T2R1 | ecosystem: Host-associated > Plants > Roots > Rhizosphere ... | reverse complement strand
CCGGGCCGTGGCACGGGCCACATGATCCAGAATGATGAAGTTGCCGAGACCCCGGCGCGACAACGTGGGGTCGAAGAAGCTGTAGACCATGCTCAGACCGTCGGCGAGGATGTCGGTCAGCGCCGCCGCCACAAGCTTGCCGGGCCGCCCACCTTCACCCTTCGTCCGGTACTCCACGATATGGGTGGGGACGGCCGAGTCCTCCACCATGGTGGCATAATCGTCGTCGTCCATTCCCGTCATGCCGCCGCCCGGGTGCCGCGAGACCAGATAGCGGCGCAAGAGCTGAAACTGCTCATGGGTCGCCACATTGGCGACCCAGGACCCCGTGATGTCCTCGTTGGCCGATAGCACCCGCCGCTGCCAGGGTTTGGCCTTGAACGACTGGGCGACGATTCGGACGGAGACGCAGGAGAGGCAGCCGTCGCAGGCCGGTTTGTAGGCAATGTTCTGGCTACGGCGGAACCCGGCATGGGTCAGCGCATCATTGAGCGCCTGGGCCGACTTGCCGGCGAGCTGGGTGAAAACCTTCCGCTCCAGGCGGCCGGGGAGGTAGGGGCAAGGCGATGGTGCGGTCAGATAGAACTGAGGAAACCGCGACCCAAGCTGAACCATGGCCTCGTAACCCTTGCTATGCGTCCGATCCCTGCACCAGCTCGGCAACATGGCATTGCCGCTGGAACGAGGATAACGCCAAGTCGAGCGCCGGGGGAATCCCGGAAATTGCACAAAATGACGATTTCGCGAGATTTCGTGTCCCTACTTGAGACCGCAACTCCCCGGAGCGCTCAGCGCCGCATGGAAGGCGGCAGCACGGGGGCCTCGCGGAGCAGCACGATGCTGATGCGTCGGTTGCCGACGAGATAGGGATCGTTCGGAAACAGAGGCTCGCTGCCGGCCTTGCCGGATACCTGGTAGATCCGGTCGTTGTCGATCCCGGCCGCCTGCAGCAGGCGCCGGCTCGCATTGGCTCGGTCGGCCGACAGATCCCAGTTGGAATACCCGTCCTTGCCGACAAAGGCGGCACTGTCGGTGTGACCTGAGATGTTAATTCGATTTGGCAACTTGTTGATGACCTTGGCCACCTGCTGAATCAGCGCGGCCGTGCGCGGATAGGGTTCGACGCCGCCGGGCGGAAACATCGGCCGCCCTTCCTGATCGACGATCTGAATTCGGAGACCTTCCGGGGTCTGATCGATGATGAGGTTCTTCGAGAGCTCGGCGAGCTCCGGGAGGTCCTGCATGGCCTGGCGCAGCGACTCTTCGGCCATCTCGAAGTCCTTCTGCTCCCGGGCCGAAAGCGCTTCGTCGATCTGAGCTTCGGTGGGTTGACCGGGCGTGGTCGCCTGGTCGGTCGCGTCGGTGCCTTGGCCAGCGCCTTCGGTCTTGCTCTTCTTCTGCTCGTTGGTCGTCTGACCCTGTTGCTTCGAGCTGTCTTTCGAGCCGGACGCGCGCGCGCCTTCGGAGGAGAAGGACGTGCCGCCCAGAATGCCGCCGGCGCCGCTCGTCGTCCGCGAAATCGAAGCCGGAGCGAAGTAATCCGCGATGCCGCGTTTCTGCTCGGGCGTCGTCGTGTTGATGAGCCACATGAGCAGAAAGAATGCCATCATGGCGGTCACGAAGTCGGCATAGGCGATCTTCCACGCGCCGCCATGGTGAGCGTGGCCAGCTTTCTTGATGCGTTTGATGATGATCGGGGCTTCGTTCGACTCCGCCATGCGCGTGCCTCAGGCTAGACCGGAAGGACCTTGCCGGTGGCTTCCTCGAGCTCGGCAAAGGTCGGGCGCACCTCAGACAACAGCGCCTTGCGCGCAAACTCGACTGACACCGCCGGCGGGTGGCCGGCAATGTGCGCGAGCAGGCCTGCCTTGATGCACTGGTAATATTTCGCTTCCGCGTTGTGCACGTTGGCGATGGCTTGGGCGAGCGGCGCGATGAAGCCATAGGAGAGAAGCACGCCGAGGAACGTTCCAACGAGAGCGCCGCCGATCAGGTGACCCAGAACTTCGGGTGGCTCGGTGATCGATCCCATGGTGTGAATGACGCCGAGCACAGCGGCCACAATGCCGAGCGCAGGCGTGCCGTCGGCCATGTTCTGAACGGCGGCAGAAATCTGGTGCTGCTCGGCGTGATGGGTTTCGAGCTCCGAGTCGATGAGCGCCTCGACCTCATGGACATTCTCGGTACCGAGCGTCACGAGCCTCAGATAGTCGCACAGGAACTCGACGGCATGGTGGTCATTGGCGAAGCCGGGAAACTGTGAGAAAAGCGTCGAGTCGTGCGGGTTCTCGATATGCTGCTCGAGCGCCAGATTGCCCTTGGATTTCGCGAGCTTGAAGGTCGCGAACAGCATGCTCAGAAGCTCGATGTAGCTGTCTTTGTTGTAGCGCGATCCCTTGGCCGCTGCGCCCAGCGCGCCGCCTACGCCCTTGATGACAGTCATGGGGTTGGCGATGACAAACGCGCCAATTGCGGCGCCCAGAATGATCAGGAATTCGAAGGGCTGGATCAGCACTTCGAAATGCCCGCCACTGGCGAGATAGCCGCCAAAGACGCAGGCGAGAACGATGACGGCGCCGATGGCTACGAACATGGCGGAACTGGGGTCCGGGCTACATTAAAAAGGGCGGCACGAACCCGGATTGTTGCGGAGGGCGCGTTAATATCTCGTAAGCCTTGGCGCCCCGCCACAAAGACAAATAACCTGTTAATCCATCACCGCATCCCAGGAGCATCCCATGCTGGCGACATCGAAGAGCGGAACGTTTCGAATTGGCGGCGACATACCCGTCCATCGCATGGGCTTCGGCGCCATGCGCCTGACCGGTCCCGGGATCTGGGGACCGCCAGCGGATGAAGACAATGCACGCAAGCTGCTGCGCCGGGCGGCCGAGCTTGGCGTCGATTTCATCGACACCGCCGATGTCTATGGGCCAGACCACAGCGAGCGCCTGATCCGCGAGGCGCTTCACCCATATCCCGAAAAACTGGTGATCGCGACCAAGGCCGGTCTCGTCCGTACCGAGCCGTACAACCCCAAGAGGCCCATCCCCAAGAACGGTTCGGAGGCGCATATCCGCAAGGCGCTGGAAGGCTCGCTCCGCAAACTGGGCGTCGAGCGCATCGATCTCTATCAGCTGCACCGTATCGATCCCGAGATCCCGGTCGAGGAAACCATGCGTGTGTTCAAGGCGCTGCGCGACGAGGGCAAGATCCGGCATATCGGCCTGTCGGAAGTGGGTGTGGCCGAGATCGAGCGCGCGCGCAAAGTGGTCGAGATCGCCACCGTGCAGAACCTCTACAATCTCGCCGCGCGTCAGCACGAGGAGGTGCTTGCCTATTGCGAGAAGCACGGGATCGGCTTCATGCCGTTCTACCCGCTCGATGCAGGGAAGCTTGCGACCTCGGAGGCGATGAACGACATCGTCCGGCGCACGAAAGCGACACCGGCCCAAGTGGCGCTCGCCTGGCTCCTCAAGAAAGCGCCCGTCATGCTGCTGATCCCGGGCACGGCGTCCGTCGAGCATCTGGAGGAAAACATCGGCGCCTGCGACGTGACGCTGACGGATGCCGACATGGCGGCGCTCGAGCGTTTGGGGAAGGTTGCTTGAAGAGCCGGCGTCAATGCGTGGGACGGTTCCAAACGATCGAAGAATTATCCGTGACAATGATGTTTTGGCTGATCACACTGAACAAACCGGCCACCACGACGAGACCGATGGCGATGGCCGCGTAAGTTCTGTCGCTGGTAAGTAACCAGCCGAACGCAAACGCGGCTGCGAGGATCCATAAAATAATCAAATCGACACCCCTTTGCAGTCCGAGGGTGCGTGAAAAAGACTAACCCGCGGTTACGCGCTTAACAGCAATGTCGTCCAGCCGTCCAGGCAGCAACGCTGCTCGAGATGCAGCCCGCACTGCCAGTAAGCGGCGCGGACATAAGTCTCCTGATCCGCGAGAAGGCCCGAGAGCACAAGATGGCCGCCCGGCACCAGCGCGTTCGCGATAGGTCGCACAAGCCTAACGAGCGGCCCCGCGAGAATGTTCGCGACGATGAGGTCATAGGGCGTGCCGTTTCGGATCGCCGGATGATCGAGACCGTTTCCGGCGACGAGCCGCACGCGCTGCGCGAGCCCGTTGATGCCCGCGTTTTCTCGTGCTGTCTCGACGGAGATCGGATCGATATCGACGCCGTGCACGATCGGCAATCGGGGCGAGGCCCAAAGATGGGCCATCGCGAACGCGAGAATGCCGCTGCCGCACCCGAGATCCAGCACCCGCGCAAAGCGTCGGCGCTTCGCCAGTGCATCCAATGTCAGCAGGCAGCCTTTCGTGGTTGGGTGGGAGCCGGTGCCGAACGCCTGGTTGGCCTCGATCTGCAACACGACGGCGTTGGGCGGAGCCTTGGCGCGGTCATGGGCGCCGCAAACAAAGAAACGACCCGCCCGGATGGGCGGGAGATCGGCAAGCGATTTCTTCACCCAATCGATATCCGGCAGGGCTTCGACGCGCAGGCTGCGCAGAATCACGCCGGCGCGCGTGGCGATCGTCTCGATTACCGTTTGCGCGGGCTCCTCCTGATGGATGGACTCGATCGTCCAGGACTGCGCGTCCGGCTCTTCGAACGCCAGGATGCCCCCGGCCTCGAGTTCGATAGCGTCTTCGAGCGCCTGTACGAGGGGATCGACGTCGGCGGCGGTCACCCGGATATGAGATTTCCAGACTTGGGACATGGAGGCGGTCGGCCATTTGCGCTTCTGTGGAGCGAAGGCGTATCATTTGGGCCCACAAAATCGGAAGCGCAAAATGGCTGAGCTCGCCACGCAAGAAGCGCCGAAAGCGGCGGACCGCATCGGGAGCTATGGCGCGTTCTGGCCTTATTATCTTCGCGAGCATGCCAAGCCCGGAACGCGGCAGATCCACTATGTCGGCACGACGCTCATGCTGCTGGCGTTCGCGACCTTCATCGTCACGGGCAATGTCCTCTGGCTCCTCGCCACGCCCATCGCGGGATACGGCTTTGCGTGGGTGGGCCACTTCTTCATCGAGCACAACAGGCCCGCCACGTTCAAATATCCGTTGTGGTCGTTCATCAGCGATTTACGGATGTATTTCACCTGGCTCGCGGGACGCCTTGCGGGCGAGCTCAAAAGCGCAGGCGTCTGATTCACATGCCTGTCAGCTTTTGGTCGGCGTTGTTTCCTTTTCGGCCGTGAGCATGGTCTCGATGCGTCGATCGGGTATCACCCATATCAGAGCCATGAGCGCAAGGAGCACGATGGAAATCCAGGGGTTGACGAACGCCATACCGATCGCGGTGATGTAAACAAACGGCGAAAGCTTGCCCTTGAAATCCGAGCCGAGCGCGCGTGCCAGAACCGAGTTTGGACCTTGCTTTCGGATGATGGCAAGCTGCAGCAGATAATAGGCAATCGCGGGCATAAGCAGCGAGAGGCCGTAAAGCGCGGTCGGCAGCGACGCAAGATAGTTTTCGCCCATCCATCCGGTCGCGAACGGTATGAGCGATAGCCAGAACAACAGATTGGAATTGGCCCATAACATGAGCCCATCGACACGGTCCACCGTACACAGAAGATGGTGGTGATTGTGCCAATAGATGGCGATGTAGATGAAGCTCATGACATAGCTGATGAAGATCGGCCAGAGCTCGTGTAGGGCGTCCCAAGTCGTTTCGTGTGGCACCTTCAGCTCAAGCACCATGATGGTGATGATGATGGCAATGACGCCATCGCTGAACGCGCATACGCGATCCTTTTCCATCTAGACCCGCTCCGAGCGAGTGACAAAGCTGTCCACCACACGTTTCGTGCCCGTCGTGTCGAACTCGACGGTGAGCTTGTTGCCGTCGATCTCCGCGACGCGGCCATGGCCGAATTTCTGATGAAACACGCGCTCGCCGGGTTTGTAGCGCGATGCTTTTGGGTCGCTCGTCGCGATCAGTCGTGCTTCGCCTTCGATGGGGGGTGGGGGCGAGCGCTTGAAGCCTTGCGCGCGGGCCGTTTGGGCACGCTGCCAACCGGGCGTCTCGTAGGTCGAGCGGAACGAGGGCTCGTCGAATGAGCTTTTGCCGAAGCCCGCCATGCCCCCGCCATAGCCGCCATAGAGACCTTTTCCGACCTCCATCTCGACGAACTCCTTCGGCATCTCGTCGACGAAGCGGGATGGGATCGCAGCCGACCAGGAGCCGTGCACGCGGCGGTTGGCAACGAAGCTCACCAGCGCCCGCCGCTTGGCGCGCGTCAGGCCGACATAGGCGAGACGGCGCTCTTCTTCGAGGCCCGCAAGGCCGCTTTCGTCGAGGGCGCGAGGGTTGGGAAACAGCCCTTCCTCCCAGCCGGGGAGAAACACCGTGTCGAATTCGAGCCCCTTGGCCGCGTGAAGGGTCATGAGGCTGATCTTGTCCTCGGTGTCGTTTTGCTCGGCATCCATCACGAGGGACACATGCTCGAGAAAGCCTTGCAGGTTTTCGAACTGCTCGAGCGAGCGGACGAGCTCCTTCAAGTTCTCGAGCCGTCCCGGCGCCTCGGGCGATTTGTCGTTCTGCCACATCGTGGTGTAGCCGGACTCGTCCAGAATGCGCTCGGCGAGATCCGTGTGCGCTACATTCGGCAGGTCGAGCCGCCAACGGTCGAAGGAAAGCGCCAGCTCCTTGAGTGCACGGCGTGCTTGAGGCCTGAGTTCGTCCGTCTCGGCGACCGCCGCAGCGGCGGCGAGCAGGGGAAGACCTTGAGTGCGGCCGATGGCGTGAAGCGTTTGCAGTGTGGCATCGCCGATGCCGCGCTTCGGGCGGTTCACGATGCGCTCGAAGGCGAGGTCGTCGCTCGGCGAGACGGTCAGACGGAAATAGGCGATGGCGTCGCGGATTTCCGCGCGCTCATAGAACCGGGCGCCGCCGATGACGCGATAGGGCAGGCCGATCTGAATGAACCGGTCTTCGAATTCGAGCATCTGGGCGGTCTTGCGGACCATGACGGCCATGTCCGCCAGGTTTTCGCCACGGCGGCGCGCTTGTTCCACCTCTTCGCCGACGCTGCGCGCTTCCTCTTCCCCGTCCCAGAAGCCACGCACGCGAATGGTCTCGCCCCGGCCGGCTTCGGTCCAAAGTGTCTTGCCGAGGCGACCCTTGTTGGCGGCGATGAGGCCCGAGGCTGCGCCCAGGATCTCAGGCGTCGAGCGATAGTTTCGCTCCAGGCGGATCACCTTGGCGCCCGGGAAGTCGTGCTCGAAACGGAGGATGTTGTCGACCTCGGCACCGCGCCAGCCATAGATCGCCTGATCGTCATCGCCCACGCAGCAGAGATTGCCGCGCTCGCCCGCGAGCAGGCGGAGCCACAGATATTGCGCGACATTGGTGTCCTGATATTCGTCGACGAGCATGTAGCGGAAGCGGCGCCGGTAATCTTCGAGAACCATCGCGTTTTCCTGCAGGAGCCTTAGGGGCTCGAGCAACAGGTCGCCGAAGTCGGCTGCGTTGAGCGCTTTCAGACGTTCCTGATAGAGCCCGTAAAGCGCGCCGCCACGTCCATTGGCATAAGCATGCGCCTCCCCCGGCGGCACTTTAGCTGGCACGAGACCGCGGTTTTTCCAGCCGTCGATGAGAACGGCGAGCGTGCGCACGGGCCAGCGTTTGTCGTCGATGTTGTCGGCCTGGATGATCTGCTTCATCAGGCGGAGCTGGTCATCCGCGTCGAGGATCGTGAAGTTCGTCTTGAGCCCGACCAGCTCCGCATGACGGCGCAGCATCTTGGCGCCGACCGAGTGAAACGTTCCGATCCAGGGCAGCCCTTCGACGGCGCCGCCGATTAGCGCCTCGACGCGGTCCTTCATCTCCCGGGCGGCTTTGTTGGTGAAGGTCACGGCGAGGATCTGGCCGGGAAACGCGCGGCCGGTCGAAAGGATATGCGCGAGCCGTGTGGTCAGCACCCGCGTCTTGCCGGTCCCGGCTCCGGCCAGCACGAGAACCGGGCCGTCCAGGGCCTCGACAGCCTCGCGCTGCTCGCGGTTGAGATGCGTGAGATAGGCCGGGCCCGAGGGGCCAGGGCTGTCCCGTCCCCCCTCGTCGGATCGCGTGATGATTCCCATGGGGCTTACCTTAGCATGCCCTCGAGGAGCGGAAAATTCACTCAAACTCAAGGAATTGGCGGTGTAGGGCCTTGGCCTGAGCCACGTGCGTCGCACTGTCGGGGCTTCGTAAACGGCGTATTAAGCCCCTCATGCCATCGTCGCAAGGGACGGAGAGCAAGGTTGGAAATATGGGGCCGACCGATGAGTGAAATGGCGCAGGACATGAAGAGCGAGTTTTCAGGCGGAGAGCCCGTTTCGGACGCGACGCTTCCCAGCGAATTCGATGCGCGCATCGAGCAGTGGCGCCGGCGCGCAGGCCGGGTCAACGCGGAAGCGGTTCAACGCATCCTGGAAAACCAAGACACCCGCGCTCTACTGTTCACCATCTTCCAGAACACCAACTATCTCTCTGATTGCTGCCTTCAACATCCCGACGCCGTGATCGAAGCGCTGCAGGGCGAGCCCGCGCGCGTCTTGTCCGATGTCGCGCGCGATCTGCGTGCCCTCGATCGCGCCACCGGTCACGTGAGCGTTCTGTCCCGCGCCATTCGCCCGCTCAAGGAGCGCGGCATCGTTGCGACGGCCTTGGCCGATGTGTCGGGCCGCTGGACGGTCGAACGCGTTGGCGCGTCCTTGGCCGATCTGGGCGAGCGTGCTCTCGATGCCGGGCTTTCCTGGTTGATCCGGATGTCGATCCGTCACGGCGACATCATCGTGAAGAAGGACATGAGCGGCAGCAGCCTTCCCGGCCTGTTCGTGCTTGGTGGCGGCGACTTCAGCGTGGGCGCCGCGCATTATTGCGGTCCGCTCGAATGCGCAGTCATCTACGACCTCGAGGCGCTCAACGAGGCCGGCGTGACGGTCTCCGAGCGCACGCTGCAGCGTATTGCCGAGCAACTGCGCGATGCGTTCCGCGCTACCCAGGACAGCCCCGCGGTGTTCGAGCTTGATCTCGCGCGCTTCAATGGCGGGTCGGAGGCCGAAAGCCCGCTCGCGCTTCCGGTGAGTATGGCTGCCGAGCGTCTCGGCGAAGCGTCCGAAGCGCGTGCGCGCGCCTGGTTTGCCCACGCGCGCGTGGTCGCGGGCGATCGTGCGGCCGGCGCCAAGTTCCTCGACGATGCCGGCTGGCGCCTGTGGCGCGATGGCCTGAGCGCGACCGATATCAAGGCGGCGGTGGCCGCGGAGACTGGCTGTGCGGCCGATCCGGTCTGGCGCCTGGCGCAGACCTGCCGGCTGGCGCTTGGAACGCGCCATGAAGACGTGCGGCTTGCCACCCCGCATATGGTGTTCGAGACCGCGGCGAAGCTCGGTGCGCTCGATGCCATGACGGCGGCGCGGCTTGGCGTCAATGCCGATTTCCGCTGGACGGCCCGCAATCGCCGTCAGCTCATCGACGGTCGCGCTTATATGGACGAGGCGAACGAGCGCGAGCGTGCCCAGCGCGCACTTCTGTGCGGCTACAGCCGGCTCGACCTGTTCGACAAGGTGCTCGCCGGGTGCGTCGCCGAGGCGGAGCAGCAGTGGTACAACATCATCGAGCCCGCGAGCCCGGCCGGCGTCGCGATGCCCGAGCCTTCCGAAGGCACGACGAGCGCGCGTCTCGAGGAGCTTGGCTTCACCCATGGCAAGGACATCGCCGCGACCGTCGACAACTGGATTGTCGGCCGCTATGGCGCGGGCGATCCCACGACAGGCCGGCGCCGTCTGTCGGAGGTCGCACCCGGCCTCTTGACGGAAATCGCCAACACGCAGCGCCCGGATGACGCGGTGCTCCTGTTCGACAGGCTGCTCACGAGTGTTCCGGCCGAGGTTGATCCGTTCAAAGTCTTGTCCTCCAATCCGGCGATCATGTCCGCGATCGTGGATCTCCTGGGCAATGCGACGCAGTTCGGCGAGATGTTGTGCGAGTCCCCGCAGCTCATCGAAGAGATTTTCCTGGGCACTTTGGAGATTCCCGAGACGCCGGACGAATGGTTCGAGTGCTATCCTCCGCCGAGCCCCGCGGGCGAACTGTCGCCCGAATATCTTGCGGCACTGACGCGCTGGTCGCGCGAGAACAGGGCTCGTCTCGTCTACGCGACATTCACGCGCGGGATGAAGCAGGAGCGTACCGGGCTGTTCGCAGCGGCGTTTGCCGAGCGTACTGTTCGGACGCTTTATGACACGATGAATGCCGGCGCTTCCGAACCCGCGCGCGGTCTCGCGGTCGTGGCGCTCGGCGATTTCGGCGGCCGGGATCTCGTTTGCGGCGCGCCCATCGATCTTGCATTCGTCTACGATCCCTCCACCCCGGAGGGTGTGAACGACCGCGCGCGTTCGATCTACATGAAGCGCGCCGCCGAGCTCGCACAGGCGATCACGGGCGAAAAGGAACACACGGGCCTCTACGACATCGACACGCGGAAGCGTCCGTTCGGCGCCAGCAGCGATATCGCCACCGAGATCGGTGTCTACCTCAACTTCTATCAAAACGAAGCGCATCCGGAGGAGCATGTCGATCTGACGCGTGCCCGGGTGATCTGCGGTCCGCAAAATCTGAAGGAGCGGCTGGAGGCCGCGATCAGCGATTGCGTAACGCGGCCGCGCAAAGCCGAGCGCCTCATGATCGAGGCCGACAAAGGCCGCGCTAAGCAGACGCGGCGCAACCGACCGAGCTCGATCTGGGACGTCGAGCGCATTCGCGGCGGCCTCGGTGAGCTCAACTTCATCGCGGAGATTCTTCAGGTCCGCTTCGGGGCCGAGCATCCCTATGTGCTCGCGGCGACGACGTCGGAGGCTCTTGCGGGCCTCGCGCGGGCGGGTTGCCTCGATCCCGACACGGCGACGGACCTCAAAGAGACCCACCTGTTCTTCAGCCGCTTGCGCAGCATGCTGATGCTGACGGGTGCGGGTGATCTCTCGCGCGACCGGCCGCGTAAGCGCCTTCAGGCCTTGGTTGCGCGTGCGGCCGGGGTTACGGCGTTCGGCTCTGTCGAGCCGCTCATCCAGGGTCACGCGGAGCGCGTGCAGGCGCACTATAAGCGCTTGATCCTGGGAGATGAATCAGCGTCGGCGATCCAGAAGATCATCGCCGCCTAGACAACTATCAACGATCGTCCGACGGCGGCTCGTTCTCGCTGTCATCGGGAGTCGTCGGATCGAGCCGCAAGAGATCGTGGCGCCGCTCGGCCGTTGCCTTGTCCTGAGCTTCGCGTTCGCGCTGTTCTTTCGTCCGGCCGAAGCGCTGACGGTTCTCCTCCGCGCGGGTCCGATCGTCCGCACGCCTGCGTGATTTTCGATGCTGATTGAGGTTGATGACGTCGCCCATTGCTTGGCGCCCTCATGCGTCCGGCAACGGATTTTGCCAGGACCGGGCAGGGGCCGCAAGAACGGATGTCCGGCTCGAACGAAAGGTCGCAATTGGGCCATGATGCGCTGTTAGGCGCGTGGGGTCCTCAGAAAATCACAACCCTGGGGGCTTAGGCTGCCACCGTTGAGGGACCGGGGGACCCGGCCGGCGGCCAAAGGATTGGGCCAGGCATGTGGGATGAGGATCATTACGGCGCGGAAAACGAGCACCGCACCCTCAAGACCGCCTTGCGCGTCGGCCTGACCTCCGTCCTGGTAGCGATTGCTATCCTTCTGGTGGCGCCGAACCTTATCGATTGGAACCGCTACAAGCCGGAGGTGGAAGCCCGCCTGCAGAATGCCACCGGTCGTCCGATCAAGATCAATGGCGACCTCGACTTCACACTTCTGTGGACACCGGCGCTCATGGCGTCCGATGTCCAGGTCGCCAACGTCAAAGGCAGCCAGAGCCCGGATCTGCTCCGCCTGAAACGGCTCGACGTTCGGGTCGACGTGTTACCGCTCCTCTCGGGCAAGCTGCATGTAAGCTCGCTCAAGCTCGTCGAGCCGATGCTCGCAGTCGAGAGATTGACGGATGGGCGGAGCAATCTCGACAGGCCGGCCGAAGCGCCGCCTCCCGCCGCATCAGGTGCCGCGAAGGTGGGTTGGTTTCATCTGGATCGGGATTCTGTGAGCGTCGATCATGTCGTGATCGAGCACGGCACGCTTGCCTACCGCGATGTTGGAGGCCAGTGGGGAGAAACGCTCACCGGGATCGCGGCAGATTTCTCGTTACCGACACTCGAAGGGCCCTACGACGTCAAAGGCGCTTTCGAGTGGAAGAAGCATCGCTACGACGTTGCAGTCCGTGAGGCGCTGCCCCAGAAGGAGCAGCAACGTGCTCTCGAACTCAAGATCGCGCAATCAGAAACGCGCTCGACGCTTTCGCTGGTCGGACGGGTGACGCCCGGAACGAACGGCCAAGTGATAAGTGGCGCACTCACGTTGCGCGCTGCCGAGCCCGAAAAGCTTCTGGATGCCGCACATTCCGGGCAGGAGACCGCCTTCGCGCTTGATGGCGTTCTCTCCACGGAAGGCGCGAAGGCGTCGCTTTCTGAGCTGGTGGTTCAATGGGGTGAGTTCTCGGCCACGGGAAGGGCTACCGCTGAATTCGACGGGCCATGGAGCGCGACGATCGCGCTCAAAGGGCATCAGCTCAACGTCGATAGCTTGCTCCCGGTGCCCTCGAAAGACGCTTCCGCGTTCTGGCCGGCCTCAATGATCACCGACTCGGCTGTCGCCCAAGCAGAAGCTAAAAGCGATTTTCTCAACGCCGGGCGTATCGAGCTCGATCTCGCTCTCGACGGCGCATTTCTGCACAAGGGCCTGATCGAAAATATCCGGGCGAAGGGTGCTTACACAAAAGGGAGTTTCGCGATCGATCAGGCGACGGGGTTGCTCCCGGGCAAAACCGAAGCCGAGATCAGGGGCAAGGTGACGCCGGTCTCGAGCGGCGTTCTTTTCGATGGTGATGTCGCTCTGGCGGGACCGCAGGCCCGCGATTTCTGCGCGTGGCTCGGAATGGCCGTCGATGGAGTTCCGGCCACGCGGCTCAAGAGCTTTGCCTACAAGGGCGGGCTCTCGGTCGGCGGCGGCAAGGCGACGTTCCGTGGCTTCGAAGCGGCGCTCGACGGCGGCCACGCGGTGGGCCGGCTCACGGTTCAGCCGGGAACGCGCACGCGGATCGATGGCGATATCACGGTCACACGGCTCAATCTCGATCCGTACACGCCGATCTGGCGCAGCGCACCTGTCGAAGGCGAAGCGTCGTCTGGTGTTAAAGATGATTTTGCATTCGCTCCCATCTTTGCGGAGGTGGATCGGGTAGACGGCGCACTCAAGCTGCAGGTCGACAGCCTCACCTGGCGGCAAGTACGCATGAATGGTCTCGCCGCCGATCTCGCTCATGAAGGCGATACGCTCACTGTCCGCTCATTGACGATCGGCGATATGGACGGCGCGCGTCTTACGCTAACCGGGGACGGCAAGAAGCTCGGAGAGGCTGCAACCCTCTCCGCGAACGTCAAGCTTCAAGGCAATGATATGACACCGGCGCTCGTGCTCGCCGGCGTGCTGCCCGACACCACACGCGCGGTGCTCGGGCCGGGCCATCTGGATGTCTCGGCCACACTCTCGAATGGCTCCGGCTCCGTCTCGGCCGAAGGCCAGCTCGACACCGCACAGCTTGCATATCGCGCCGAGCTGTCGAACGGCGAGCGTCCTCTGCTCGGTGTGCTCGGCGCAGGCCATCTCAAGTCCGATCTTCGGCTCACGGCGCCCAACGCCGCTGATCTCGCGCATCCTTTCGGCTTTGCCGCAGCCAAGACGGCACCCAAATCACCACAGCCCGGAACGCTCGTTCTCACGACCCTTGTAAGCCCGGAGGCGTCGGATCGTGCGCTCGACGTTCGGGCGGGCGATGCAACGGCAACGGGACGGTTGGTGCGCAGCGCTCAAGGAGGCGGCGCCGTCTATGATGGCGAGCTGAGCGTCAAGGTGCCGGATCTGGCACGTTTGATCGCAACCTTGGGCGCAGAGACACCCGAAGGTTTGAAAGCCGGTGAGGCGCTTGCGGTGCAGGTCACGGCCAAAGGACCTGAAGCCGGTCTCGTGATTGCGCCGGCTTCGATGAGCCTGGGAAGCGATATGTTGAGCGCCGAGGGAGGCCTCGACCTTTCCGGCGCGTTGCCACGGCTCGATCTCGGCGTGAAAGCGGGAACACTCGATCTCGATCGGCTGGGCGCGCTGTGGCGGGTCTGGAACGGGCGTAGCGCGCTTGCAGGTTGGTCCGACAGTCCGTTGCCATTCGACTGGATGGGTAAGCTCAACGGAACTCTGAACGCGGAGGCGCAACGTGTTCATCTGTTCGGTCTGGATTTCGAGACACCGCATTTTTCGGCCAAGCTCGCCGACGGGACAATGCAGTTCACGGACGGGCGTGCCACGCTGTTCGGCGGACCGATGACGGCCAACTGGGCGCTGCGCGGCGGCGGCACGGCGCCGGGCTTTGCGATGTCGCTGAAATTCATCGATGCCAACGGTAAGGCGGCAAGTCAGGCGTTGTGGGGAGCGCCCGTGCTCAATGGCCCGCTCGACGGGGCGTTCACGCTCCAGGCTGCGGGCGCCTCTGAGCGGGCGCTGGCGGCCACGCTCAACGGCGACGTGACGCTCCGTGCCCGCAACGGCACATTGCGTGGATTTGATCTCGCGGGCTTCGAGACGGCGCGGGGCAACCTCATTTCCGGTGACAATCCGGACCGCGCTCTGCAAAGGCTGGCGGATGGCGAAACCAGGTTCCAGACCATCGACGTCAAGGCTTCGGTGGAAGGCGGCGTTGCGCGCCTCACGGAAGCGGCAGTGGCCTTCGATGTCGGCGACGGCCCGCTCGCGGGAAGTATCGACGCGGTGAATCAGACGTTGGCCGTCTCTCTTGATTTGCCGGCCAAGGATTTGCCGATCGACGCGACGCTGACCTTGAACGGCCCGCTGGCCGCGCCGAAGCGATTGCTCGACACCAAGGCGTTGCGTGCGGCGCTTGCGAAGGAATCCTCGCGCCGCGCGGAGAAGTTGCCACCGCAACCGGTCTCCCAAGTCGATCAAGCGCCGCTTCCGGCTCCGTCCGGTGCGCCGAAAGCTTTGCACAAGGCGACGCCTTAGAGCCGTTCCTGCTTGACTCTCGTGAGCGTCATCCCTTGGACTCTATCGACACGAGCTAGGGAAGGCGGAAATGGGCATGACCAACGGCGGGTCGCAGGGGATGTCAGCCTCTCAGCTGATAGATGCGAGAATCAAGGAACTGGGCGATTGGCGCGGCGAGACGCTCGCTCGGCTCCGCAAGCTCATAAGCGAAGCAGACCCCGATGTGGTCGAAGAGGTGAAATGGAGAAAGCCGTCGAACTCCATGCTTGGCGTCCCGGTATGGGAGCATGCGGGAATTATCTGCACCGGCGAGACCTACAAGACTGTCGTGAAGATGACCTTCGCCAATGGCGCCGCATTGGACGACCCTTCGCACCTCTTCAATTCCAGCCTCGAAGGCAACACGAGGCGCGCCATCGATTTCCACGAGGGCGACAAGATCAATGAGCGCGCTCTGAAAAATCTTGTCCGCGCTGCAGTCGATTACAATCAGAGCAAGCTGAAAAAGAAGGCCGCGCCAGCGCGCAAGACGTGAAAGGTCGATTGCTATGGATCTCGAACTCCACGGTCGTCGCGCTCTCGTCTGCGGTGCAAGCCGCGGGCTTGGTAAAGCTTGCGCCTTGGCGCTCGCGCGGGAGGGGGTCGCGGTCACAATCGCCGCGCGCTCGGTGGATGCCGTCGCGCAAGCTGCTGACGAAATTCGTCGACTGAGCGGGACCGCCGTCACGGAAGCAGTGGCGGATATTACGACGCAGGCAGGTCGCGCCGTGGCGTTGGCGGCCTGTCCGGAGCCCGACATTCTGGTGACCAATGCCGGCGGCCCGCCCTTGCTAGGCTTCGAGGCGATCGTGGAGGAACAGTGGAACGCCGCGCTGAACGCGAACATGCTCGCGCCGATTGCGCTGATCCGAGCCGTTCATAGCGGCATGCGCTCACGCAAGTTCGGACGGATCATCAACATAACGTCCGCTCTCATCAAGGCGCCCATCGAATTGCTGTCGCTGTCGTCAGGCGCGCGTCTGGGCTTGACCGGTGCGGTGGCCTCGCTTGCCCGCGAAGGCGCGGCGGACAATGTCACGATCAACAACCTTCTTCCCGACATGTTCGAGACCGACCGCTTTCGCCAGAGCATGGTCGCTATGGCGCAGCGTGCCAATCGCACACCCGATGACGTTCGCGACACGATGCTGAAGGAAGTGCCGGCCCGTCGCCTCGGCGATCCGAATGAATTCGGTGCCGTTTGCGCCTTCCTCTGCAGCGTGCACGCCGGCTACATCACCGGTCAGAATTTGCTGATCGACGGCGGGCATTTCCGCGGATTGTTTTGAAAGACTTCAGGCCGGCGTGTTGTCGACCCGCAAGCGGGTCAGCTTCAAGGTCTTGATCTTCCACGCGCCGTTCACACGCTCATAGGTCTCATGGTAATGGCCATAGCCCACCAGCTCGGAAGCCGGCAATCCCGATTTGAAGATGAGATGATCGACCATGGGCCAAATGCCTTTTGCGGTCGTCTCGCTCAGGATCTCGATTTCAGGGATGCTCCCGTGATGGACCGAATCCATCACCGTCCCCGCCTGCACGATGAGATCGGCCACCGCTTCATTGCCGTGAAGCACTTCCGAGAGCGGAACTGGCGCAGCTTCAAGACCTGTCCGGGTGTCGCGTGTCGACTCTCTGAAATCCACCACGGCGTCTTTTGCAAACACCGTCAGAAGCAGAGCGCGGTCCTTGAAGTCGACTCCGCGGAAATAACGCCCCTTCAACTGCTTGATATCTTCGATGGCGGTCAGACGGGCAATCGGATCCATGGCGTGTTCCTTTCCTGGTTGAACTCAACGGGCATCCCGGTAGTAGCGAAACAAGTAGAGGCGGATTGCGCGTGACAGGTTGCGTGCGTCGGGAGCCTCGAGGCGTGCCGCGTCGATCTCGGCGATGAGCACGCTGATCGACAGTCCTCTGGCCTCGGCGACCTCCTTCAACGCATCCCAGAACTCAGATTCGAGCGCCACGCTCGTCCGGTGACCGGCGATGGTGACCGAGCGCTTGATCTCGCCGGACATCGTAGCTTATTTCGGACCGAGCATGTCCTCAGGCCGAACGATCCGGTCGAACTCTTCGGCGGTGACATAGCCGCCTTTGACCGCTTCCTCTTTCAACGTCGTGCCGTTCTTGTGCGCGGTCTTGGCAATCTTCGCTGCGTTGTCGTAGCCGATCTTGGGAGCCAGCGCCGTTACCAGCATGAGCGAGCGCTCGAGCAGTGCGCGAATGTTATCTGTCCGCGGCTCAATGCCGACCACACAGTTGTCGGTGAAGCTGCGCACCGCGTCGCTCAGCAGGCGGACGGACTGCAGGAAGTTGTAGGCCATCACAGGATTGTACACGTTGAGCTCGAAATGCCCCTGGCTGCCGGCAAAGGTCAGAGCTGCGTGATTGCCGAAGACATGCACGCAGACCTGGGTGAGCGCTTCGCATTGGGTCGGGTTTACCTTGCCTGGCATGATCGAGGAGCCGGGCTCGTTTTCCGGCAGTTGAAGTTCGCCGAGGCCTGCGCGCGGGCCGGAGCCCAGGAAGCGGATGTCGTTGGCAATCTTGTAGAGCGCCGCCGCCGCGGAGTTGATCGCGCCATGGGCATAGACCATCGCGTCATGCGCGGCGAGCGCTTCGAATTTGTTGGGGGCGGTGATGAACGGCAGATGCGTGATGGCCGCAATCTTTTCAGCCACTTTTTCCGCGAAGCCGACCGGCGCATTCAGCCCGGTGCCAACAGCCGTGCCGCCCTGGGCGAGCTCGTAAAGGCCGTAAAGCGATTCCTTGATGCGCCGCATGGCGCTGCCGACTTGCGCCGCATAGCCTGAGAATTCCTGCCCGAGCGTCAGCGGCGTCGCGTCTTGCGTATGCGTGCGGCCGATCTTGATGATCTTCTCGAAGTCCTTGACCTTGTGGTTGAGCACGCCGTGGAGATGGGCGAGCGCCGGCAGGAGATCGTGGGCAATCTGCTCCGCACAGGCGATATGCATCGCCGTCGGATAGGTGTCGTTCGACGACTGGCTCATATTGACGTGGTCGTTCGGATGCACGGGCTTCTTCGAGCCTTTCTCGCCGCCCAGCATTTCGATTGCGCGGTTCGAAATCACCTCGTTCGCGTTCATGTTGGATTGGGTGCCCGAGCCCGTCTGCCAGACGACGAGGGGAAAATGGTCGTTGAGCTTGCCGTCGATGACTTCCTGGGCCGCCGCTACAATGGTCTTTCCGATCTTAGGGTCGAGCTGACCGAGTTCCATGTTGGTTTCGGCCGCAGCGCGTTTGATGATGCCGAGCGCCCGCACGATGGACAGCGGCTGCTTCTCCCAGCCGATCTTGAAGTTGCCGCGTGAACGCTCGGACTGCGCGCCCCAATATTTGTCCGCGGGAACCTCGATGGGCCCAAAGGTGTCGGTCTCGGTGCGGGTCGTTTGAGCCATGGCGGGGGGCCTCTGCGCTGAAGAAGGGATGCGCAGCCCCTTTAGCATGGCGGCCGGCAGGGCTCAAACGGCCCGCCAGACATGCGGAATCTCTCAGGATTTTTTGCGAAAGGCGTCGAGGCTGACCACGTCGGCGGCTGCCGCGGGAGCCTCGGCCGCCGCTTTTTCCGTGCGTGAAGGCTCTGCCGCCACTGTTTGGAGGGGTGTCACGCCTTCCGGCATGGCCACCGCGAATTCGAGGCCGAACTGAACGCTCGGGTCGTAGAATCCCTTCATGGCCGCGAAGGGAATATGTAGATGCTCGCCGACGCGGTTGAAGGAGAGGCCGACCTCGAAATAGTCCTCATGGATCTCGAGCCCCGTGAACTGGTGCTGGAGAACGATGGTCATCTCTTGGGGATAGCGGCTTTTGAGCGCATCCGAGATCTCAACCCCGGGATAATCCGTCCGGAAGGCAATATAGAAATGATGCTCGCCGGGGAGGCCCGTCTCGGCGGCGCGGCGCAGCGATTTGCGCACGACTTCGCGCAGCGCGTCCTGCACCATCACATCGTATTGCATGAAATTCTTGGGCACCGGCGTCGTCCGATTCTGTCTAGCGCCACGACGCAAAGTAGGCGCCAAGCGGAAAGGCGTGTCAACAACTCTCACCGCATTGCAGCATGAAGAGGGGGCGAAATGTTGTGAGAATGATGTTCTTTTGGATAATGGAACGATGAGGAAAGAGCGCGATCAATTGCCGTGAGCATGGAAGATTCTGGAATATAGTTGAGATATTAATTGGTTTTCCTGTCGGACTTAAGAAATAATCTCGCCCGAAGTATTTCGACACTCCACGCCCGCCGATGGACGAAAGTCCCCGCCCCTTCATGTTTTTGAGAGGGTGGCTCCAAATAACGAGACTGTCCGACCTTGCAAGATTTGGCGTATTTCTGTCTGCGAGGATCTCTTGGAAGGACGAAGCCTATGCCCATTCGCTACGAAAAGCGGAACCACATCGTGCTCATCACCATCGACCGGTATGAGAAGCGCAACTCCTTTGATGTCGAGCATTCCGACGCGATGGTCGCGGCCTGGACGGAGTTTCGTGACGATCCCGACGCCTGGGTGGCGATCGTGACCGGGGTCAAGGACGTTTTCTGCGCGGGAGGCGATCTGAACGTCATGCGTCAGATCGCTCAAGAGATCGCTCAGTTCGGCCGCTCCGAAACGAGCGATCGGATGAACGGCTATGGCAAGGGGTCGCTCACGCTCAAGGGGTTCGAGATCTACAAGCCGATCATCGCGGCGGTGAACGGCTATTGCATGGCGGGCGGCATGGAGATGCTGGGCGGAACGGACCTTCGGATCGCGAGCACCAAGGCGGTCTTCTCCGTCACGGAACCGCGGCGCGGACTTTTCGCGGGCGGCGGGACGACGGCGCGGTTGCCGCGTCAGCTCCCGTGGCCCGCCGCCATGGAGCTCCTGCTCGTCGCAGGAAATGTCAGCGCCGAGCGCGCGCTGCAGATGGGCCTGGTCAACGAAGTCGTCGAGCCCGATGCACTGTTGGAGGCGGCCTATCGCTGGGCGTCGGAAATCACTAAGAACGCGCCCCTTGCCGTGCAGGGCACAAAAAAGAGCGCGCTCAAAGGCCTCGCGGTGGGGACCCTCGACGAGGCCTATCGAATTGAAGACCAATGCGCCGCAGAGGTGTTCAGCACGGAAGACGCGCAAGAGGGCGCGTCAGCGTTCTTGGAAAAACGCGCGCCGGTCTGGAAGGGCAAATAAAGGCGGGACCGTTGCGCTGATGAGAGTGGGGGGCTTCTGTTGCCCGGCGCCCGCATCCCTTCAAGACAAGGAAAAGGGGGGCGCCGTTGCGCTGGTGAGAGTGGGGGGCTTCTGTTGCCCGGCGCCCCCCGGGCCGCGCTTACCGTTTAGGCAGCGAGTGCAACGGAGTTATCGTTGGCACTTGTCAAAATGGCCCGATAACGGCGGAACCATGCCGGGCAAAAGAAACACCTTTACACGCCTCGTCGAGCCTAGTTCGCCCCCACCGATCTGCCCCAAACCCCAAAAAGTTCGAGGGAGATGGGTGGAGGCGCCGGGTACCGCCCCCGGGTCCGCTGCGCTTATTCCGTGCCCGTTTATCGCCATAGTCGGAGCAAGCCCCGACAAGGGGAATATAGGCATTGGCAGGCCTTAAGGGAAGGTTTGGACTGTCGGGCTCGCGCTTGACCAAAGCTCTCCCGAGGCGGAAAACCGCGAAAGCACAATCCCTTAGAGGAGCACGGCATGACCGAGGACGAGCGGGCTATTCGCCAGATCGTCGAGACCTGGATGACTGCAAGCCGCGGCGGGGATGTTCCGAAGGTCCTGAGTCTCATGACCGACGACGTCGTTTTCCTGGTCCCCGGCCGCGAGCCCTTCGGCAAAGAGGCCTTCAGGGCCGCGTCCGAAAGCATGAAAGGCATCAAAATCGACGGCCGGAACGACATCCAGGAGCTGGCGATCTTGGGCGACTGGGCTTATCTGCGCGGCCACATTGAGGTGACGGTGACGCCACCAAACGGCGCACCCGTGCGACGGGCGGGCCATACGCTCACCATCCTTCGGAAGATCGACGGCAAATGGCTGCTCGCGCGCGACGCCAATCTTGTGAGTTGAAGGCGGGGAGCCCTGGACATTGCCCGGCCGACTCGCGACTTTAGCCTCATGAAGGCCTATCTCGATCTTCTTGCCGAGGTGCGTGCCCATGGGACGCTCAAGGGCGATCGCACGGGCACGGGCACGCTCAGCCTGTTCGGCCGCCAGATGCGGTTCGACCTCGCGCGCGGCTTTCCCCTGGTCACCACCAAGAAGCTCCATCTGAAGTCGATCATCCACGAGCTTCTGTGGTTCCTCTCCGGCGACACGAACGTGCGCTATCTCCGGGAGAACGGTGTCACGATCTGGGATGAATGGGCGGATGAGCGGGGCGAGCTTGGCCCGGTCTATGGCCATCAATGGCGCTCCTGGCCGACGCCGGACGGCGGATCGATCGATCAGATCGCAACGCTGATCTCCGATCTCAAGACCAACCCGAATTCGCGCCGCCTGATCGTCACGGCCTGGAACCCGGCCGACCTCGACAAGATGGCGCTCGCCCCCTGCCACTGCCTGTTTCAGTTCTATGTCGCGGACGGACGGCTGTCCTGCCAGCTCTATCAGCGCTCGGCGGATCTCTTTCTCGGCGTGCCGTTCAACATCGCGTCGTACGCATTGCTCACCGGGATGATCGCGCAGGTGGTGGGTCTCGCACCCGGCGAATTCGTCTGGACCGGCGGCGACGTGCATCTCTATCTCAATCACCTGGATCAGGCCGATCATCAGCTCGCGCGCACGCCCTATGCGCCGCCGCGCCTCGTTCTCAATCCCGCGGTGCGCGATCTCTTCGCGTTCCGCTTCGACGACATCAGGATCGAGAACTATGTCGCCCATGACGCCATCAGAGCGCCGGTGGCGGTCTGATGCGTCTGTCCCTCATTGTCGCGATCGCGGAGAACGGCGTCATCGGCGCGAGCGGTGGGCTTCCTTGGCGCCTGCCCGAGGACATGAAGCGGTTCAAAGCGCTCACAATGAGCAAGCCCGTCATCATGGGCCGCAAGACCTGGGAGTCGCTGCCGAAACGCCCGTTGCCGGGGCGCCAGAACATCGTGATTTCCCGCAAGCCCGATTACGCGGCCGAAGGGGCGCGCGTCGTTCCGGATCTCGACAGCGCGCTTTGGGCCGCCGCCGCCGTCGAAGAAGTGATGATCATCGGCGGCGCCGAGATCTATGCGCTCGCGTTGCCGAAAGCCGATCGGATTTACCTCACCGAGGTGGCGGCGCGGCCGCTCGGCGATACGGTATTTCCGAGCTTCGATCGCGCCGCGTGGCGCGAGGCCTCTCGCACCGCTCATCCTGCGAGCGAGGGTGAGCCGGGCTACAGCTTCGTGGTCTTGGAACGGGCGGCGTAGCCGACTTACTGAACGACAATGCGTGGCGGCGCCTTGGTGCTTCGCTCCAATCCGCGCACGACGCCCTCGGCCACAGAAAAAAAGGCCTTCGCCTCCGCGCCGTCGGGCCTCTGGGCGGTGATCGGCGTTCCGGCATCCGACGTTTCGCGGATCGCAAGCTGCAGGGGAACTTCACCCAGAAACGGCACGCCCAGCCGCCCCGCGGTTTCGCGCGCGCCGCCATGTCCAAAGAGCTGCGTTTCGCCGCCGCAGTGAGGACAGATGAAGGTGCTCATGTTCTCGACCACACCCAAGATCGGCACGCGCGTCTTTTCGAACATCGCGATGGCTTTGCGCGCATCGATCAACGCGAGATCCTGAGGCGTGGAAACGATGACGGCGCCAGCGAGCGGCACGCGCTGGGCGAGTGTGAGCTGGGCATCGCCGGTGCCCGGCGGCATGTCGATGACAAGCACGTCGAGCGGCTGCCAGGCGACATCGCCCACGAGCTGGGTCAGCGCGCTTTGAATCATCGGGCCGCGCCAGATCATTGGCGTGTCTTCGCCGACAAGCAATCCGATCGACATGGCCTTCAACCCTGCGACTTCGATCGGCGCGATTTTCTTGCCGTCGGACTCCGGCTTTTGCGAAAGCCCGAGCAGTCGAGGCACCGAGGGTCCGTAGATATCCGCATCGAGCAAGCCCACGCGTTTGCCGAGCTTTGCCAGCGCGACGGCCAGATTGACGGCGATGGTCGATTTGCCGACACCGCCTTTGCCGCTGGCGACCGCGATCACTGCGCCGATGCCATCAAGCGCGAGACGTCCTCCGGCCGCCGCGGGTTCATGTGCATGACCACGACGAGCCGCGGCGGGCGGTGCGCCGCCGGGCGGCTGACGATGGGCGGTGAGAACGGCCGTGACGGACAGGACGCCGGAAAGCTTGGCGACCGCTTCTTCACAGGCACGTCGCAACGGCTCCGCCTCGGCGCCGCGGGCAGGGTCGACCTCTATGGTAAATCCGACATGACGGTCGCGAATCACCAGGCCCTGAACGAGCCCTGCGCTCAGCACGTCGCGCTTGCTCCAGGGTTCGATGACGGTGCGCAGAGCCGCTTCGATGTCGGCGCGCTCGAGAGACATGTGAGACCGCTTTCGTTGCGCCCATGCTGCCCCTGTCATATAACCCGGGACCCGGAGTCTTCCAAGCTTGGCGACCGGAGCCAGGATCGGCCGGAAAAGGACCTTAAGAATGCCGTGGAGCAATCAGGGCGGGGGCTGGCAGGGCGGCGGTAACCGCGGACCCTGGAGCCAGGGCCCGTCGAGTGGCGGCGGAAGCGGTGGCCATCAACCGCCGGATCTGGAGGAGCTCCTTAAACGCGGCCAGGACAGGTTTCGCCGCGCGCTTCCGGGCAAGCTCAATGGCGGTGGCGTGGGCGTCATCGCGCTGATCCTTGCGATTGTCTGGCTCGCAACGGGATTTTACCAGGTGAGGGCCGGCGAAAAGGGCGTCGAGACGCGCTTTGGCAAGTTCACGAAGGAAACGCAGCAGGGCTTCAACTTCCACTGGCCCTATCCGATCGAAAGCGTGACGAAAGTCTCGGTTGATCGCATCAATACAATTCTCGTCGGCTATGCCGAAGCCGGCGCCGCGGGGCGCGGCGAGGCTTATCTCGATGTGCCGAAGGAAAGCCTGATGCTCACGGGCGACGAGAACATCGTCGACGTGAATTTCGCCGTGCAGTGGAATGTGAAGAATGCGGCGGACTATTTGTTCAATGTGAGGGAGCCCTCCGAGACCATCAAGGCAGTCGCCGAAAGCGCGATGCGCGAGGTTGTCGGGCGCAATCTCACCCGCGATCCCAATGCACCGCCGGGCCAGTCCTCGGCCAGCCTTATCGAGCAGTTGCAAACAGAAAAGCGCACGCAAACCCAGAATGAGGTGCAGCGTCTCATTCAGGAGGCGCTCGACTCCTATCGCGCGGGCGTGCAGGTGAAGGCGGTGCTGCTGCAGAAAGTCGATCCGCCGCGCGAAGTGATCGATGCCTTCCGCGATGTGCAAGCCGCGCGCGCGAACAAGGATCAAGCGTCCAACGACGCGCGCCGCTATGCCAACAAAGTCATTCCCGAAGCACGCGGCGAGGCGCAGCAGATCCGAAAGGACTCGGAAGCCTATCGCGAGCAGGTCGTCAATCAAGCGACCGGCGAAGCGAAGCGGTTTCTCGCGATCTATGAGGAGTACCGGAACGCGAAGGACGTGACACAGCGCCGGATGTTCCTCGAAACGATGGAAAAAGTGTTGGCGCGCTCCCCGAAGATTGTCTTGGACACGGGCGGCGCCTATCCGCTGCTTCCCTTGGGCGACGCGCTGCGGCGCGGATTGACACCTCCGACCGCGCAAGGAAACAAGCCATGAGGCAAGCAATCCTCATCATCTCGTTCGTCGTGCTTGCGATGCTGATCGCGGGCGCGGCTTTCACGGTGCACCAGACGGAGCAGGCGCTGGTACTCAGGTTCGGCCGCATCGTTCGCACCGTCGAGGACCCCGGCCTTTATTTCAAGGTGCCGATGATCGATGCGACCTTCGTCGTTGACAAGCGCATCCTTTCGCTCGACATGACGCAGGAAGAAGTGATCGCAGCCGATCGCAAGCGGCTTGTCGTCGATGCGTTTGCTCGTTACCGCATCGTCAATCCCTCGCTGTTCTATCGAACCGTCGGCGATCTTCGGCTGCTCAACTCACGTCTGCAGCCGGCCTTGTCTTCGACGACACGCAATCTGCTGGGCGAGCAGACGCTTGCCGCAGTGTTGTCGGAGAAGCGCGCGGCGCTCATGCTCAACATTCGCGACATTTTGAACGAGCAAGCCAAAGAGTGGGGGATCGAGGTTGTCGATGTCCGCATTCGCCGTGCTGACCTGCCCGAAGCCAACAGCCAGTCGATCTATGATCGCATGAATTCGGAACGCCAGCAGGAAGCGGCCCAGATCCGCGCCGAGGGCCAGGAAGAATCCCTCAAGATCCGCGCCGAAGCCGACAAACAGGTGACCGTGACCCTTGCCGAGGCTCGACGCGACGCCGATATCATACGCGGTGACGGCGACGCCCAGAAGAACAAGATCTTTGCCGACGCTTATGGCCGGGATCCCCAGTTCTTCGATTTCTATCGGTCGATGAGGGCCTATGAGACCGCGCTGACGCCGGACACGACGACCCTCGTGCTCAAGCCGGACAGCGACTTTTTCCGCTATTTTGGTGAGCGGAACCGCTGACGGAGCGACCGCCAAATGGCCCGCAGGGCCGCCTCAATTCGCCCACAATCCATCGAATATAAACAGATGGGGCATTAAGATTTGGTCGGGGAAGGGGCCCCATTGGGCCCATATGCCGACAGGTAGGCCTGAGATGTGGCCGGGTTCCAAGGAGACAATGGTGCCAAATCACCGTTCGCAAGGCGCTGGAGTGCATTCCCCTGATGTTCGCAAGCCATCGATGGCGCGAGCACTTGTGGTCCTCGCGGTCGTGTTCGGCGCGTGGCCGCTTGCGGGCGGTGCCCTTGCGAAGGCGCCTCCGGATAGCTTTGCGGATCTGGCGGAGCGGCTTACCCCTGCCGTCGTCAACATTTCCACCACCCAGACTGTTCAGCGCTCCAACGATGAGGCGCAGATCCCCCAATTTCCGCCGGGATCGCCATTCGAGGATCTGTTCCGGGATTTTCTCGAGCGCGGGCAGGGCAATCAGGCCCCCCGCAAAGTAACTTCGCTGGGCTCCGGTTTCGTGATCGATCCCTCCGGCGTCATCGTCACTAACAATCACGTGATCGACGGCGCTGACGAGGTCACCGTCAATCTGTCGGACGGCTCGACATTGCCGGCGACGATTGTCGGCCATGACCCGAAGGCCGATATCGCCGTCCTGCGCGTGAAAACATCGAAGCCGCTCACGGCCGTGAAATTCGGCGACAGCGAGACCATGCGCGTGGGCGATTGGGTGCTCGCCATCGGCAATCCGTTCGGGCTTGGAGGGTCCGTGAGCGCGGGTATCGTATCGGCGCGCAATCGCGACATCAACGCGGGCCCCTATGACGACTTCATTCAGACCGACGCCGCTATCAATCGTGGTAATTCAGGCGGACCGCTGTTCAATATGAACGGCGACGTGATCGGCGTGAATTCTGCGATCATCTCGCCCTCCGGTGGGTCGATAGGCATCGGCTTCGCGGTGCCCGCCAGCATGGTGCAGCCCGTCGTGGCGCAGCTGCTCAAATATGGCGAGACGCGGCGCGGCTGGCTGGGTGTCCGCATTCAGTCCGTCACGGAAGAGATGGCTGAAGCCCTTTCGCTCGACAAGGCCAAGGGTGCTCTTGTGGCGGGTCTCACGGACGGCGGGCCTGCTGCTAAGGCGGGCATCAAAGCGGGCGACGTGGTCGTACGCTTCAATGGTCATGACATTGCCGACATGCGCGCGCTTCCACGCGTCGTTGCGGACACCGAGATCGGAAAGTCCGTTCCCGTCGATGTCATTCGCAATGGTCAGACGAAGACATTTACCGTCACCGTCGGACGGCTCGAGGACGCCGAGAAGGTCGCCTCGGAAGAGGACGGCGGCACGCCTCAGGGCAGCAAGACCCCGGCCAAGCCAGCTGGCACCAAGAGCTTGGGCCTGACGCTATCGACCCTGACGCCGGATCTGCGTCGCCAGTACAACGTCCCCGAGGGCGTGAAGGGTGTGCTGGTCACCGACGTCGACCCCAAGGGACCGGCCGCCGAGAAGGCAATCCGGCCTGGCGACGTCGTCGTCGAGGTGGCTCAGGAGCAAGTGGCCAAGGCCGAGGATGTGGCCAACAAAGTCTCCAAAGCCACGGCGGACAAGAAAAAGTCCGTGCTCCTCCTGATCAATCGGAACGGCGAGTTGACCTTCACAGCTGTTCGCATCGGCTAGCGATGCGGCTTCGGGTGCGGGTGGCCGGCGCGCGCGGCTTGTCGCTCCGCGACGGGTTTGCTGATATGACCGTGACGTGACCGCACTCGCTTCCACCGCCACCCCTGCGCCTGCCGCTCGAACGCCGTTCGAGCTGCGCATCATGTTGTTCTGCATCATGATCGCGAGCTTCATGCAGGTCCTGGATCAGACGATCGCGAATGTCGCGCTGCCCCATATGCAAGGGAGCCTGCAGGCCAACCGCGACGAGATCACCTGGGTTCTGACATCCTATGTGCTTGCCGCCGCGGTGATGACGCCGCCGGTGGGTTGGCTCGCGTCCCGCTTCGGGCGCAAGAACATTCTGATCGTGTCGCTGATTGGGTTCACCACTACCTCGGCGCTCTGCGGGGCGGCACAATCGCTCGACGAGATGGTGTTGTTCCGTCTGCTGCAGGGTGCGTTCGGCGCGGCGATCAGTCCGGTCACGCAGTCCATCATCTTCGATCGATTCCCACTTGAGCAGCGCGCCAAGGTGATGTCGCTTTGGGCGATGGTTGTCTTGCTCGGTCCGGTGATCGGTCCCACGCTTGGCGGCTGGCTCACCGAGTCCATGTCATGGCGGTGGGTCTTCTTCATCAACGTTCCCTTCGGCCTTCTCTCGACGTTGGGGATCGCTTTCTTTCTGACGCGAAGCCGGCGGCCTCACGTCCAGCGCTTCGACAGCTTCGGATTTGCGGTCATCTGCATCGCGCTTTGCAGCTTGCAGCTGGCGCTCGATCGAGGAACAACAAAAGGCTGGCTCGAATCCCCCGAAATCGTGATCGAATTCGCCATCGCAGCGCTGGCGTCCTACCTGTTCGCAGTTCATTTCTTCACGTCGAGCGACAGCATTTTTCCGCGACAGATGTTTTTCGATCGCAACTTCGTGTCGGCCTCGGTTCTGACCTTCACGCTAGCCGGGCTTCTCCTTGCAAGCTCGGCGCTGCTGCCGCCGTTTCTCCAGACCGGCGCCGGATATTCGGTGTTGGATGCCGGATGGATGATGGCGCCGCGCGGATTTGGCGGGGTGCTCGCGATGGTGTTTGTCGGGCGCGTCACCGCGAAGACCGATCTGCGCTACCTCGTCGTCGGCGGGTCGGTCGTTTTGATCGCAACGTTCTATGAGATGAGCCGATGGACGCCCGACATCAATCCCATCGTGATCGGAATGACCACGGCTGTTCAGGGGTTTGCGATTTCGTTTGTTTTCATTCCCGCCAATCTGCTCGCCTTCGCGACCTTGCCCGCGCCGCTACGGACCGACGGGGCGGCTTTCATGAACCTGAACCGTCAAATGGGCTCGGCGGTCGGTGTCTCGCTGACGACGACCGTTATCTCCACCATGACCCAGGTCGCTCACGCCAACCTGTCCTGGGACGTGACGCCTTTTAATCGCGCTTTGTCATTTGGTGCCGGTGGCATGTATTGGAATCTCAAAATTCCCATGGGTGTGGAAGGAATTGCGGGCGTGGTCGACCGGAATGCCACAACGATTGCCTACTCCGACACGTTTCTGCTCATGTTCTTCATGAGCTGGATTGTGCCGATCATGGCTTTCATGCTGCGACCGAGCTCGCCCGCAGCTCCGCCGGGTCCGACCGAGATCATGGAGTAGGGGGAACCGCCTGGCGGCGGCTGGCGTGGAGGATCACGCTCGACTAACATCCCCCCTAACGATCTTCGCCTGAGGAGGAAGAAGGGTGAATCTCAAGGAAAGTTCAGTTCCGTTCAATGAAGCCATCGCGCGGGCCGCGCTTGATCGGGCGGACCCGAATGTCTTGCGTTTGGCGCTTTATCAGGCAACTCGGGATCCCGAGCTTGCGGCCATGCAGCCAAGCAAGGCCCCCTTCTGGGGCGGCGCATTTAACGTTCCCGTGCTCGGCGAGGCAGACATTCAACTCGTGAAGGCCAAGGCGCTTGCCTTTCTGCAAGAAGGCTCCCGCGACCGCGCACCCGCACCGAACGAGACGGAATTGCGCAGCTGGATGGGCCTTTTGCTCGGCGAGCCCGCGAGCGAGGTCATTTACGAGTTCAGCCGGCCGGCCCTGGTGGAGGACGAGTTTCCCTATGGCGTCGAGTGGACAAGGGAGCCGTCAGCAGAGACGAAGCAGAAGTTTCACGTCGTCATCATCGGCGCGGGTCTCGCGGGCCTCGCCGCCTCCATTCAGCTCACCCGCCTCGGCATTCCGCATGTCGTGATCGAACGCAATGCCGGCGTTGGCGGCACATGGTGGGTCAATGATTATCCCGAATGCCGAGTGGATGTTGCGAGCCATCATTACCAGTACTCGTTCATGAAGCATTATCCGTGGAAGCATCTCTTCGCGACGCAGCCTGAGCTCGTGGCCTATGCGGAAGAAGTTGTGGAGCGCTACGGACTCAAGCCCAATATTTGTCTCGAGACCACGCTGACAGGCGCCAAATGGGACGACGGAACCAAGACGTGGCAGATTACCCTGCGGCGCCCCGATGGCCGGAACGAGACGATCACCACAAACGCGATCATCAGCGCCGCCGGCCTCTTCAACGCGCCGAAGATGCCGGACATTCCAGGTCTGGATACCTTCAAGGGTAAGATGTTCCACACGACGCAGTGGGACCACAGCTACGACTACCGCGGCAAGCAGGTGGGCCAGATCGGCGTCGGCTCGACCGGCGCCCAGCTGATGCCCGAAATTGCGCGCAAAGCGAGCCACCTCACGGTCTTTCAGCGCTCACCGCAATGGGTCTCGGATATCGCCGGCTATCGCGATCCCATCACGGAGGAGGGGCAGTGGCTCTTCGACCATTTCCCCCACTATTGGAATTGGTACAGCGCGTCGACATCGGCCATTTTGATCGGCGATCCCGAGGGCCTGCAGAACTACGATCGGGAATGGCAGAAGCGGGGCGGTCTGGTCAGCAAGCGCAACGACGAGATGCGCAAATACAACCTGAATTACATCAATGCCAAGGTAGGCCACAGGCCTGACCTCGTGAAGAAGGTGACCCCAAGCCACCCCCCCTTCACCAAGCGGCCGGTGGTCGATAACGGATGGTTCGACGCGCTCAACCGCGACAATGTCGATCTCGTGACCGAGCCAATCGAGCGGATCACACCGAACGGCGTGAAAACCAAGGACGGTGTCGAGCATAAGATCGATCTGCTGCTGCTGTGCGCAGGTTTCGAAGTGCAGCGCTATTTGTGGCCGGTGAAGTATCAAGGGCGCGGCGGTGTTACCCTCGAGCAAGCCTGGAGCAAAGATGGTGCGCGTACCTATCTCGGCATCACCGTGCCGGACTTCCCCAATCTGTTCACGATCTATGGGCCCAACTCCCAAGTGCGGGGTGGCGGTCTCATCACCTGGGGTGAAATCTGGGGGCGTTACGCCATCAAGTCGATCGTGCACCTGATCGAAACCGGCCAGCATGCCATGGAGATCAAGCGCGATGTGTTCGACAGCTATAACGCGCTCATGGACAAGGGGCTGGACGAGTGCATCTGGGAAGCACCCGGGCAGAAATCCTACTACACAAATGACTTCGGACGGCAGGCCGTCAACATGCCGTGGAAGCCAAACGAATATTATGCGTGGATCCGCGAGCCGAATCTCGAAGACTATGACGTGAGCTGAGCTCAAATGCTGGAGTCATCCCGGGATTGATTCCCGGGATGACATCTGCGTATCAGCCGACTCGAGCAACTCGGACTTAGACGGTCGCCAGCTCTGATTTCACCGGAGCCGGTGCAGCCTTTTGACCCCGAACCAACCGACCGGGGAGCGCGCCGGTGGCGACGCCGTCGCGATAGACAATCTCGCCATTGACAATGGTCGCGACAAAGCCGTCGGCCCTTTGGGTGAGGCGCCGGCCGCCCGAGGGAAGATCAAAGGTGACCGTGGGCGCGTGAAGAGCCAGACGATCATAGTCGATGATGTTCACATCGGCGCTATAGCCGGGTGCGAGCTGGCCTCGATCATTGAGACCGACCGCCGCGGCCGTATCCTTGGACAACGCTTTGATCACCTCGGGCACGGTCACCTTTTCGCCGCGGGTGCGATCGCGTGTCCAGTGGCTGAGCAAAAACGTCGAATAGCTCGCGTCGCAGATGATGCCGTTATGGGCGCCGCCATCTCCTAGGCCAACCACGATGTCCTTGTGCCGGAACAGCTCCAGCGCGGAATCGAGATTGCCATAGGCATAGTTGGCGAAGGGCAGGAAGAGCGCGGCGTGGCCTTCATGCTTGACGAGAATGTCGTAGGCCAGCTCTTCGGGGGGAATGCCCATACGCGCGGCGCGCGCCGCAATGCTCGTATCGAGCGGCGGCTCATAGTCGAGCGGATCGGCCATCTCGAACATTTCGGCGAACCGCCGGGTCGCCTGAAGGAGCGGTATCTCCGTATTTTCGGGGCCGTCCTTGATGATGCGTGCCCGCACGGCCGGATCACGCATGAGCGCAAGCCGTTCCGGAAGGGGCAAATCCTTGATCTCCTGATAGGCAGGGACAAAAGTGTAAGGATGGGCCGACAGCTCGAGACCGAGCAGCAAGCCGACACCGCGCGGCAACGCCTGGCCCGACACCCGCATGCCTTCACGATTGGCCTGCTCGATCCGCGCGACGATCTCACGCCATAACTCCGGTGCGGAGTGGAGCTGGGCCATGGGTAAGGTCAGAGGCCGATTGGTGGCCTTAGCCACGCGCTTCACCAGATTGAATTCGCCCTCGATGTCTGTGTTGTTCTTGTAGTCGTTCGCGATTTGGAGGATGCCGTCGCTCGTCTCCTGTATCGCGCGCGCGATGGTCAGAAGCTCTTCCTCCCCCGCGTCCAGCGTAGGGATCAGATCGCCGGAGCTACTGCGGTGAAAGATTGTACGCGACGAGGCGAAGCCGAGCGCACCGGCCCGCATCGCGTCGCGGGTAATCTCCGCCATACGCTTGAGATCTTCCGGGGTTGCCGCCTCGCCGGCGGCCGCGCGCTCGCCCATGGCGTAAACGCGCAAGGGCGAATGCGGCAGATAGGCCGCGACATTGATATCGTGAGGCCGCGCCTCAACGGCATCGAGATATTCGGAGAATGTCTCCCATTCCCAGGTGAGCCCTTCGGTCAACACCACGCCAGGGATGTCCTCGACACCTTCCATGAGCTTGATCAGGCGTTCGCGATCCTCAGGCCGGCAAGGAGCGAAGCCGACGCCGCAATTTCCCATCAGAACGGTTGTCACGCCATGGCCGGAGGATGGGTTCAGCCGGGACTCCCAGATCACCTGACCGTCGTAATGGGTGTGAATGTCGACGAAGCCCGGCGTGACAATGAGGCCGGTAGCGTCGATCTCCTGAGCACCACGGCCGTTGACCACGCCCACTTGCGCTATCTTGTCGCCGGAAATGGCGACATCTCCGACATAGCCTTCGCTGCCGGTTCCGTCGAAGATCGTGCCGTTGCGGATGACGATATCGAATTGATGAGACATCTGCGCGTCCTCCGCTGTCCTAGAGCTTCTGCTCGCCGCGGAGCAGCTTGCCGGGCAGGGCGCCGGTCCATTCGCCATTCTCGAACGTGCAAACGCCGTTCTTGAACGTCTTCTTGTAGCCATGCGCCTTTTGGAGGAAGCGCGAGGCGCCGGACGGCAGATCCGTGACCGTATGGGGCGGCGACAGGCTCAGATTGGCGACGTCGATCAAATTGATATCCGCGCGATAGCCGGGCGCGATGACGCCGCGATCACGCCAGCCGACATGCTGGGCGTTGCGCTGTGTATAGCCATGGACGAGCTTCTCGAGAGAGATGCGCTTGCCGTCGCGGTTTCCGCGGCTCCACAGAGAGATCGTGGTGGTGGGGAAGCTTGCATCGGCAACCGTGCCGCAATGGGCGCCACCGTCCGACAATCCGAACAGGGAATTCGGCGACGTCATCATTTCGTAGGTTGAGTTGAGATTGCCGTCGACGTAATTCACGATCGGCGTGTAGAGCAGGCGCTTGCCGCCATCTTCCAGAAGGACGTCATACGCATATTCGACAGGCTTCCGGCCCGCCCGTTCGGCTTCGGCGCCGATCGATTTGCTGGGCAGCGGCTCGTAGTCCACGGGATCGCTCATCCGATGGAGGTTATTGAAGATGTCGAGGACGAACGCGAGCGGGTCGTTGCGATCGAGCGCGGCATGCTCGGCGATCATCTTCGCTTTGACATCGGGCCGCGACATGATCCGCACCTTCTCGGCGAGCGGCTCGGCGGCGATCGTCATATAAGTCTCCGTCTTGGAAAACGGATTGACCGAGCCGGCCAAGCCCATCGTGAGCCCGATCGGCCGTGGCGCGACTTGCGTGCGCACGTGGTGGCCTTCGCTCACGAGCTGCGCCGTGTGCTGGAGAAGCATTCGCCAGCGTTCGGGCACGTTCGGGGATTGCATCAGAGAGAACGACAACGGGCGCCGGCCTGAAATGTCCGACAAATGGCGAATGAGGCGAAGCTCCTGCTCGGCGAAGGCATCGTCGCCGGTCAGATACGCATCAGAGATCATCTGAAGAACACCCGTGCCCGCGCGGCGAAGCGCGCGCGCGGCGAAGCTCAGCTCCCGCTCGCTGGCCGTCAGTGTGCCGATGTTCTCGCCCTGAATGGTCTTGTGCGCCAAGGAGCGCGAGGTGCTGAAGCCGAGCGCGCCTGCGCGAACGGCTTCGTAAGTGATATCTTCCATCCGCTGAATCTCAGCGTCAGTGGGATTGGCCGTGTGATCGGCGCCGCGATCGCCCATCACGTAAGTGCGGACCGCGGCGTGCGGGACATGCGCACCGACATCGATCGAGTATTTCCGCCGCGACAGCGCATCGAGATAGTCGGGGAAGGATTCCCAATCCCAGGTCAGGCCTTCCGTGAGGGCCGTGCCTGGAATGTCCTCGACACCTTCGAGCAGCCAGATCAGCAGCTTGTGGTGATGTGTTTGCACCGGCGCGAAGCCCACGCCGCAATTGCCCATGCCGATCGACGTCACGCCGTGCTGGGACGACGGCATGAGCACGCTGTCCCACGACGCTTGCCCATCATAATGGGTGTGAATATCGACAAATCCGGGCGTGAGAGTGAGCCCCTGGGCGTCGACCGTCTCTTTCGCCGCGCCCGAGATTTTGCCCACTTCCGCGATGCGGTCGCCGGTCACGGCGACATCCCCGCTATATCCGGGACGCGTACCCGTGCCATCGACAATGGAGGCATTCTTGATGAGGAGATCAAACATCGCTCAGGGCCTTCTTGAAGGGGGTTTCCGGGTCGATTGAAATAGTTTGAGGAACGGTAGCATGCAAATTGCTTGAAGTCATCTGACGAGGGGCTCGGCAACGACGCCCGAGGCCGCCCAAATTCACCCCGTAAATATCTGTTTTTAAAAGAGATTTTCGGCCAGGATCTCAACCCTGCACGCACGGACATGCAGGGACCTCAGCGGGAGCTAAGGAGACCCGCCCCCCAGACTCTGTGGCGGATGGGGTGAGATTCGAACTCACGGTACCCTTGCGGGCACGCCGGTTTTCAAGACCGGTGCCTTAAACCACTCGGCCACCCATCCGTCGTTAGCGGGCGCGTTCTACCACATTCGCCGACCGAGTCCCGTCTAACGCCCAGCCTCGACCGTCAGGTTTGCGCGAATAGCCTTGGCAAGGGATTGCCGCAGGGCGTGGCATAGGGCTCAAAAAATCCAACACAGCTCACCCGTCGTTCCCCCCGAGCGCGGACCTCGAGGAAATCCGTCGACAACAGAAATCCCGTGATGATGCGGCGATCGTAGGACTCGAGCAGCTGTCGGGCCCCGGCGGGCATCATCCAGCGCAAGGCGGGGGAATAGAGCAGAGGCGCGGCGGCACGCAGACCGAGGATCTCGATATTCCGTGTTTCTAAGTCATGGGCGATAAAGTCGCTCGCATAGGCATCGAGTTGCGCGTCATCGATCTCCATTGTGGGCAGCAGGGTGTGAAGCCTCTGCACAATGAGAGATTTGCGGGTATGGACGATAAGGGATAGTCCGCCCAAGGTCCCCAGCGCGACGAGGGCTCCGAGGCCCACAAACAAGCGCCGCCGCGTCGGCCCTTTCACGAAGCGGGGCGGCAGATCGATCATGTCGATCCTCCAATCTTGTCTGCGGTTCGCATTGCCAATGCGCTCAGAATGAGCGTCGGGTTGGTCTGCGATCCCGATGGAAAATTTCCGCTGCCAAGGACAACGAGATTCCGCACGCCGTGGTGAATCTGGAAGCGGTCGACGATGCTGCTCGAGGGGTCATTTCCCATGATTGTCGTGCCATGAATGTGGGAGCTCGTCGAAACGGGTTCGGGGTCTATCCGGATGTCTTCGACCGGCAACGGCTCGAAGATCTTCTCCGCAATCGCTCTCGCCCGTGCATAGGTACGCAGCGCATAGTCGCTGTAGTTCTCGAAGATGACCAATGGCCGGTCCGGATCCGTTGCGTCCAGCTCCACGCGATTGCGGAGTTCTGGCAGATCTTCGAATTTCATCATGAACGGCATCACCTGAAGCCATCGGTCAGGTTCGCTGCGAAACTGCCCGATATTCCAAATTTCCACGAGCACGGACGCCTGTGTTGCCCGAAACGCGCCGTCATATTGCGAGTAATTCAGTGCAGTCGTGACGGTCGAGCCCTGGAAATGGTCGAGTCCCCTGAGAAACACTTCGCCATGGATCGCAAGCTGTTCGTGCAAGTTGCGCCCGAGCTGGGGATGGGTGAGCCCGGACCGCATCAGGATGACGGGATTGAAAATTGCATGAGCCGCGAGAACGACGAGATCTCCGGACACGCGCTCATCACGACCGTTTGTGCGATATACGACTCCCGTGGCGCTGCCGCCCGTGCTGTCTACAGAGCGCACTTCCGCACCCAGCATGACACTGACACGCGGGTCTTCGAACGGCGCCATGAAGCTGTTCAGAAGCGTGAACTTTGAATCGATCGGACACAGATTGCATACGCCGTTGACGCAGCATTGGGGCCGTGACTTCGCCGGACGTGAGGGCCGCGCGGTCGGAATAGAGATGTGCTGTCCGGGATAGGCCTGCATCAAGAGCTTGTCGGGCAGGGTCAGGCGATGGGCCGGCAGCGGATAGGGCCGTGATTTGGGCCAGGGCAGTGCTTCATTCGGCCCGGAGATTTCCATGATCTCTTCGACCTCGCCCAGATACGTTTCGATATCATCGTAAGAAATCGGCCAATCGCGGCCGACTCCGTAGAGCGACTTAAGCTTGAAGTCGTTGGGATGGGGCCGCGGCGTGTTTCCCCACCAGCAGTTTGAGCTTCCACCAAAGCCGAGTGTAAAGTTCCAATCCTTGTCCGGCCGTCCGCGCTTCTGCCACGTGGTATGCTGCGGCAGGTCGGAATTCACCCGTCGCAAAACCTGCTCGCTGTGACTCATCAGCCGACCACGTTCGAGAACGAGAACACGGGCCGACGGCCCGGCGTGTGAAAGATATCTGTGCAGAAAGAAAGCTGCGGCAAATCCGCTGCCCACGATGATCGCGTCATATGGGCCGTTCGGCCGATCGACCATATGCATGGATGGGTCTATGAATAATTCGCTGTCCGGCACGCGCCCGGAAAGCCCGGATTAACCACGCGGTGACTTTAGGCGGTAACTCTAAATAAAGTGCAACACCCGCAAAGTGTTACTGATTATGCGCATGCCGACAGGGATGCGCGAAGATGGCCGATGAATCCCGGCGACGGGCTGATCGTTGTAAGCGAATGCCGACGAAACTTCTCATTATTGGCGGGGATGCCGCTGATCCGAGCTTGATCGAAAGCTGGTGCAAAGCGGGTGATTTACCCAATTTGTCCGCTCTCTCGAAAAGGTCCAGACGGGGCCGCATCAAGAATCCCGAGGGACTTGAGGCAGGCAGCGCTTGGCCGACATTCCATACGGGATTTGAGCCGGGTCGCCAGCCGCTGTTCGACGGCTTACGGCGGTTCGATTCAGAACGCTATACGTTCGGCCACTATTCTATG
>Ga0081455_10000931_pt1 | contig 37468 bp, 36 predicted proteins | sample TabmetS3T2R1_FD_70207 | JGI IMG/M metagenome (GOLD analysis project Ga0081455, IMG submission 70207) | Tabebuia heterophylla rhizosphere microbial communities from the University of Puerto Rico - S3T2R1 | ecosystem: Host-associated > Plants > Roots > Rhizosphere ... | reverse complement strand
GTCGTAAATGAAGTAATCCTCGAATGAAGAAGAGTCAATTATCCTTACACAATAGGAAACCTTTGAATAATCATGATGGCTATATTCGATCAGATCTTGACACATGATTCAAGAGTGGCTCAGATATTACTGGAACTAGAGGGAATAGCAAAGAAACAGAACTTGCCATCCATAGGTCCAGTAAAGGGAAAGATTTTGACAGATATTGTCCTTAAACATGAACCTCGAACGATTCTCGAGATTGGAACGCTACATGGATATTCTGCAATCTTGATGGCTGATATGTTACCAGACGACGGGAAGCTGATTACTATAGAGAAAGATACAAATTTGTCTAGTATAGCAATGAAGAACATTGAAAATGCTGGACTGTCTCACATTATTGAGGTCATTAATGCGGATGGCTTAGAGATAATTCCACTGCTTCAAAAACGAAAGTTTGACCTTATGTTTCTAGATGCCATAAAATCCGATTATTTAAATTATCTTATTCTAGCAGAGCAGAACAATCTGTTAAGTGATAATGTGGTGGTAGTCGCGGACAATGTTCTGCTATACGAAAATGAAATGCAAGACTACCTTCAGTATGTTCGGACTTCCGGGAAGTACAAGAGTGAATCCACTGAAACCACATTAGAATTTACAAAGAATGTCAAAGACGCCCTTGAAGTTAGTGTAAGGAACAATTGATTGACAACCTCTCACTTAGCAATGATCAATTGTACCAATTCTAGAAAAACCCCATCAAATCAAGAAAATAAACGCTAGACCACATCCTTGAAAGCGAGATATCTGCATCAAGCAAAGCATTGAGAAACTAGTAGTCCAACAGCTGTCATGATCCCGCTAAAACTAAACTTAGATCATGTCTAACAATTCTCCCCATTCTAAAAAATATTGGATCAAAAAACATTTTCATGTTTATAAGAAATGATTTTTCTTGCAAATATCAGGAACACTTCGATATCAGAATAACTTTTGGACTTCGAAAAGTAAAAGCTCTTGCAATATTTTCCTCCACTTCACTACACCGACTTTTATCTAGCTTTTGTCATATGAACATCCTTGGTATAGCCTTTTATTGATAAGGAGCCACCAATAAAATGAAGATGTCAACCAGTAGAATGATGAGTGTAAGGTCTCTTATTCTTAGGTTAAACTATGATAGAAATTCAAGAAAAACTAGTAACAAACTTGGAAGTAATGATCTTTGGCTTACCGAAAGGCAGTTAGTGGTAGGAACAGAGAAATTCATCAAGTTGAGTGGCTATCAAAAGATTGAATTTAACCAGACTTTCAATCAGGGTGGATATCAATTCACATCCCCTATTGTAGGTTATAGAAGTCCAATCCAAGACCGCCTGAGCGAAACTCAATATTGGGAGCATAACAAAGGCTACACACGGTTGCAGAACCAAGAAGCCGAGCCAATGGAAGATGAACATGAACATGAAACTTCTGGAGTATTTGGGGGGGATGCTAGCAAAATTACAACTTCAGTATTTATTGTAAATCCAAAAATTCAGAACTATGATCTGGGATTCTTTGGACATATAGAATCAATACTATATGATATTATAGACAGTTATGATAACACAAACCTAGTTCTTGTGACCGATTCTTTATCGTACTTGTCTATCATTACGAAAGAAGAGATTAGCGTCACTGTGGAAAACCTTATGGGAGAAGGACTGCATCTGTTATTCATGAATGAGAAAACTGATTACGCATTTTTCGAAAAATATGATGATATTATAGATAACCCCATCATGGTTTATGGGGTTTGAAAGGTAGTGTTGTCCTTCTGAACCCAAGATATAAAGCTGAAGCCCCTTGCCCCGGTTTATCTTCGAGTCAGTGTATTTTGTCTGAGTCTATGAATTTCAATTTGGAGCCTCCTAATGACGGAACAAGATAATGACACACATCGTGTTAGTAGTCTCGGAACCCACGCCAGGCTTTCAAAGCCTGTCGAATTAGGTAATGAGTATGATGTGGAAATCACTGATCGAGGGAAGAGTGGTACGACTGATGGAATTGCGAAAATTCAAGGATTAGTAATATTTGTTAAAGACGGAAAAGTCGGTGACAAATTGAGAGTCAAAATAACTGCCATGGGCGAAAGGTTTGCAAAGGCAGAGCGAGTTATCCATTCTTAACGATTAGTGTAGAAATTAGCGTTAAGGTAGATGTTTAACGCTTTTTGCAGGCATTACTATTGAAGAAACATGGAAATCATGATCAACCTCTCTAGGGTTGAATCGATTAGGGACTAATAACTAATGCCCCGCTTGCGGTGACTCTAAGATCTCCGTACCGGTACTTGTCCCTGCCCTTTGGTCAACTCGATCTCCGTTTATATCATAAATGATATAAACGATAAACGACTCGATCCTGCATCATCTCCAGAAAATGTGTCATTTGTATCTGATAAGCTCCTCGACAATCCGCACTCACTGTGCCTATACCGGCCATTCTAATTCAAACATCGTCATTATATTTCTTCTGTATTTCACATCCCCTTTCATGTCCTCCCTAATTATATTCCGCGAATTTGATTTTGTAAATCGTATTTTTGTGAGCGCAAATCTCGTATTTCATTCCTAAGATTGTCTCTTTCTATTTTGAGATCTCTCACTTCATGCAGTAAGTTATTAACTCTATATTCCAGTACAACTTCGTCCATTAAAGAGGTGGTTGAAGGAGAGCTTGTTTTATTGGAAATCCTATGAATGTATTTTGTTACATCTCTTAATGACAGATGAACCAAGGATGCAATTTTTCTGTAAGAGAAACCTTTGTCATATAATTCCAGTACCTTCAGTTCCTTTGTTTTCCTTCTCTCTGAACGTATCTGTGACATATTTTCTTGTTTATTCAGCTTGGTGTGCGCGAAAGTGTCTAATTAAGGTATTAATTGCAGGTAGAGGATGTTACCACATGTTACCAAATGGCATTTTTTCTCTTCCTTGATCGAGACGAACACTGTCCTAATGTCGAGTCAGACTCGATTATGGTTGAGAATTAACCGTTTAGAATGTAATCTGCAGAGGATCGCCATGTCTTAGAGGCTGTTTAAGAAATTTCTGCCGTAAAAAGCATTAGAAAAAGATCTTTTTTGGCCAAAAGATGTCCCCAGGTAATTTGCGAGGTGGTAAAATTAACTCCAGATTTTTTCATTTTTAATTTTAGTATCTGTATTCCATGTATTATACACATAGTTCCATTCAATATTAAATATATTAAATATATTAAACATGTTAAATTTATTCTAGATTCTGCGCGCAAAATTTGAAATTATTTTAAAGTATATATCACATCTGCACATCATAAGTTAAATAAGGAAATGTCTATCTCAAAAGCCAGGTACGGTATCGGACCACCTAAATCCACAAATAGGTATGGACGATCTAATAGACGTCACTTTGCGCGCCAAAACCACAGAAAAAAGACATCCGATCAATATTTGAAGAGATTCAAAAATGTAGTTCTTAGTCAGTTCAGTGCAGATCATTGGGTTCCGTGTCCAAGTGGATATACCAGAGGTCAGGGATGGAGCGCATTATCTAAGGCGTGGTTAGGATATAAGATTGCAAATAACCCTAAAAATGGCGAATCATTTCATGAAAGGTTAGGATGGGCGATTGCGATTCAGAACATTCAAACCGATTTAGGCTTGCAGAGAAGTTCGTTTCCATGTTTAGGACTAGAAGGAGACTATATCTTTACTTACGATTTATCAAAACAAATGGAGTTGGATGATCTGGATAATGAATTATGGTTAAAGGAATACAAGAAGAAAAGGCGCGCGCATATTCAGGAAATAGTAGATGCATCCTTGTTAACTGAACAAGAGAAAGATTGGATGAACGAGTATGCGTCAGAGTCTCCTTCGCAACCAACGGATTATGCCACTATTAGATTTGTAGAAAGAGTGGTTATGCCAAATCTATTTGATATGCGCAAGAATAATCATACCTTTTCAGGATGACATTCTAACTTTTTCGGTTGAAATATGACTCCACTGGCATTTTGATATAATCGTACTCGAGGAATTCCACATAGTGTAGATGACTTGGAAATTATGACAAATCTTACCGTACAATCAGCACAGGACATCGCGCGTACGATAAGACAGCCGAGGCGACACTACCCAATAGAGTTCTTTTAAAACCTGATCTCCCTTTACTTCCCATCACAATAAGATCTACATTTTCATTCTCTGCATACTTGATGATTGCATTTTCCACCTTGGAGAAGGGGTCTTCGAGAATTTCTGATCTAATTTCTCCTTTTGTATCTTTTGTTTCTTTCGAAAGGTCTAATATTGATCTTTCGACTTCTTCCAACCATTTTTTTGATTCCCTTCTTTTTTCTTCCAACACATCCACCTTTGAGCGAGTTCCAGATTGATTTAGAAAATATCCGTAAGGCAGAGACATTAGATCAATTACCGTCAAGCCAACAATATCTGATCTAAGTTTTATGGCAAGACTAATTCCATATCGAGCTGCTTTCATTGAAGGCGTCGACCCGTCTATCGGGAGCAATATTTTCTTGATGTTCTTCATTCTTTTATCATATATCATGAGCTCTGAACGCAATACAATTTATCCAATTAATTAGCTCTGTTTAATTTGCATAGTGTAAATAACCTCAAATATAATACTCCAACACTTTTTCGAGTTCATCCTTGCCCACTTCGTCATTTGGAAATTCTTCAATTCTCACAAAATCGAGAGGAGTAATTATCCCTACAAAGTGCTTTGAATCGGATTCATCATCTCTATCATCAATAACAAGTAAATGTCTTACATTATGCCGTAACATCATATCAACGGCTATAGCAGGGGTAGAAGTGGAACTAATCGTAATGAGAGGCACTGACATTATCTGCCTAGTCGTAATTTCACTTGTATAGGTATTATTAACACATACTTTGGTGACTAAATCCCGTTCAGTGACCAAACCTTGAGGTTTACCGTCTCCGTCGACTACGATCAAGGAGCTCACGTCTTTGTCCTTCATTTTTTTAGCTGCTTCTTGAACTGAAGCTGAATCGTCAATTGTCTCTAATCTTTTCCTCATGATATCTCTTAAAGTTGTAGTCATCTATTCCAAATTATAATCGTCTTCAACTTTTAAGTATATTGACAAGCTACTTTTTCAAAATAAGCAACTGAAAGTCACGGCTATTCGTCGACTTGGCCGTAAACTTTTCAAAATAAGTATCCTTGAAGAGCCTCCGAGATATTAGACCAAGATCACTTCTGAAATGAGGATATGGCGATATACTTGGCAACCTTTCGACCAAATACTTGCCATAATTCTTCCGCGAGCGGGTTGGCATTAAATTGGACTAATAATGTATATATGTTCTGGTGTATCCATACTAAGTTGGCACGATCCGATAATTTTGCTATTGAGAAGGGTAAGGCAGAAAAAGCAATAACTTGGATGAATAATTATGCCACCACGAGAAACAAAAAATTTCACGCTGAGCTTATCGGCTATAACCTATCAACTGTAAATTTTGGAACATTTGAAGTGATTACATGGGAAGGGGAGTGGTCAGCTGCCCGTCATATAATAGTTAAAGTGAGCAGCAAATTGAATATGAAAATAATTGAAGCTGGATATCATTCCAAATCCAATATTCTCGAATCGTTTCTCGGACTTGGTAAAGAATATGGTAAGGTATACAGCGGCGGCGTACTCACAGGTAACATCATATTAGGAATAAAGAAAGGAAAAATCATCGCCGATTCTGAAAAGTTGGTTTGAGACATTGCTGTGATATGCTAATAGCTCTATTGAAGTTAACGATGTTTATACAAATAACAAGTAGAGTCCAAATCGAAAAAAAATCCGAAAAATATATACTTTTGTCAAACTAAAGTCCGCACAGTCCATTCCACTTCGGAATTCTAACACCTCTTAGATTAGTTCACTTTCTTGTTAAGAAGATTTTTTTTGAGTTGGTCAAATTCTTCCGTATTCAATACTCCCTGTTCTTTTAATTTTATAAGTTTGGTCAATTCATCTGCGATTGAATAACCGACTGCTTGATTGGATTTGGGGCCTTCTGTGGAAAAATTTCCCTTTTCAGTGTTGTGAAATCCTTCAGTCCCTTTATGATGCATTCCAAAACGTATTACTTCTATTAAATCCTCTGCTTTCGCTTTCGGAATCGCTTGTATCACTCCTTCATGATCATTGTTACCATGGATTATACCATGTATCATTCCTAACTTCTTGGAACCAACTAAGGCTGGAGCTTCGAATCTTATAGTAGATGAGAACAATCCTTTTTCAAGTTTTATGCTCGTAATAACGTCGTAAGGGATATCAATTAAGTTTTCCTTTATTCCTAACATATACGGATCTCTAATAATTAATCGTTTTTCAGTTGCGTAAATAGTATTAGGAGTGACGTAGGAACCTCCAGGCAAGATTCTTGATTGACGTGCAACAATAATCACGTTCTCATCAGGATTTAATACGTCTTGAACTCTTCTAATCTCACCCATATCATCACTGCTGAGTGGTTGTATTGAAAATTTTTCACTTGTTCTAATAGCTAGTTCTTTACTATTGCCTAACCGCTTTCCCAAACCAAACAACTTCAGCTTACAGGTTGATATCATAATGCTTATTTAAGAACTATGAAGAAATGATCCTTTCAAGTATCTAATTTTCAATTTATGAATAACTGTGTGAATATCAAACCAGAAGTTTCACGTCATGAAGAATGACCGAATTTATATGATTTAGGGGACAAATCAACAATATAGAATAGTGTATCTGATTGAAATATCCGCAAAGGCGAGGCTGACTTTCTTTGTCAAAACTTTTAAGAAGTATGCTAAATATGATTTAGGTACAAGACAGTTTAGTAACCTGCCAGTCTTTGTAGCATAGTTGTATCCTTTGAAATTGTATCTCTTTTTTCAAATTGGTCTCGGAGCTGCATCAATGGGCCCTTCTGATATATTGGTTATAATCTTCCTCAGATATCACATCTCTTCGAATAGCAAATGACACACAGCAACTAAAACTTGCTATTCTACCTTTAGATAATACTCTGCACATACATTCAAAGCTTGAACCATACTAGCGTCAGTTACTCTCACCATCTCTTTAGTGCACCATTCTATCAATTCAGCTTGCTGCGGTGTAACACTGATAGTGCTCGCGAGTACTATGCTCGAACCTAAGTAGCTAATGAATACAGCTAGTAGGACTACGGAGAAAATTATCTTTATCACAGTCATCCAAGAACGTCTGTAAGAAGAAGTATTATTAATTTCCTCCGGATCACAAACGATTTGAAGAAGTTAGAACAGCTTTTAGAAATAGTGATACTGGGGGGTAATTCTGTAAGCTGTTGATTTATACTGAGAGGAGGTTTATGCTTAACACGGAGCATGCCATCCTTGACACTTTTCTCTTCTTGGCAATTTTGAAGATCACTGCTACCGCATTGAGTTATTACTAGGTACTATTCTGTAAATTGTCCCTTCTCCGTTATTAAACGCAAGTATATACAAATAACCATCATCTGGACCAACCTCTATGTCTGTAATACCACCGAACCCTTTGGCAAATGCTATTTCATCATTAAATGTGGTTTCGTTACTACTGACAACCTTATCTGAAAGAGGACTATTGGTCGACAATAGTAACTCTGTTCTCATTTTATTTAAGTCAAAATGATAAATATTGCCGTTGACAATATCCCCCACAAACATGTCATTTTCATATTGCTCACCTAACTCGTCAGAATTAAGGAATCGGATTGCGGTAGGACCAACATCTTCAAACCAAGTAAATTCAGGTGGACTGTATTTGCCTTTTCCATTAAAATCAACTAGGGAACTATTTATTGTCTGATTTGAAGCTATATGCGTCTCAGTATCTTCAATATCATATCCTCTTAGCCATATGCCGTCAATCTTATTCCATCCGCTGTTGAAGCCAGGATAAACAAGATTGATTTCATCACCAAATACTACGCCATTTTCTGTATCCCATATATTTCCAGTTAACGGATCAAAATCTATTCCAAAGCTGTTCCATAATCCGTATGCATAGTATTTATTTAGCGGCTCTTTCATTCCAAGAGTACTATTTTGCAATGCAACCTTTCCATTCAGATCAATGACTAGTATGCCACTTGTTCCATCCGGCTCTTCTCCATCCTTAATATTTTGGGCCTTGGTTCTATGATCGTCGACACCAACCCCACCAATTGTTAGATACAAATTCTTGTCGTTTGGATCGACTAGAATTTTGCCACCATTTCCTATAGCTCCCGGAGTAGCAGGCAGATCCAGTAATAGTTTAGGGTTTATCAACTTGTTATCTACAAATTCATATCTATACACAACATTGCCTATTGGTTGTTTACCTTGTGTAATATCTTCGCCATCTTCTCTTTTAGCCGAAGTATAGTATACGAAAACATACTTGGATATTACATTTGCGTTATTTGGAGATGAAATTCCACTACTATCATTATCATTGGTGCCAATTTTAGCGTTACCGAAGGTATTACTATTGTTGTTACTAATGGCAATACCCAACATTCCTCGGTGTCCGTAGGTTGCAACATTAACATCAAGCAACGGTTTTTGTAACATTACCCCATTTAGTATCCTTCGAACCGTACCTGTGTCTTTTTCTGTAACCAAAATGTTATCAGGATCAAGAAATGCCATATCAGTAGCGTATGTTAGTCCTTTCAGAACCAACTCCACCTTTAAAGTATGATCACTTACGAGAGGTCCTTGAGGCGAAGGGATGGCACTTTCAGGATAATTTCTTTCCTGAAAAGCATTCGCATTTATCATCTCTTGTAATGAATACAGCACACCTAACAAAAACGCGTCGGAAAGGAATGCTGCACATAATACTATTTTTAGACCATCGTATTTGTTTAACATGGATTAATTGAAAGTACGATGCACCGATAAATAGTGCAAGCTGTGAAATGGAAGTATATCATTAATGAGCTGTTCATGACCAATTATGTATAACGAGTTCATGAAAATAAGTGTTTTAATCGGTTCTGCGCATCGATTATTAAGATACCCCCTAGTCGTTCAACACAGCAGTTAATCCAAGCGAAGAGATCCGCCTGATGAGGTGACTATTCAATTCAGTTCACTTTTCTTTCACCTTGAATATACTAAGGAACTACACATTTTTAATCTCAGCGTACAATAGTTTTCTATGTCATCTATTGATACTGAAGGTAGATGTAATTTATTACTCCAATGGGTTCGAGAACAAGGAGAATTTATGACAAAAAAGTTAACTGGTGATATCCGGAAGAGATATCCTCGGGAATCGACTATTCTATTATGATTCATGTTGCATTAGGTCTAAGATCCGATGAAACTGACACGGTGAAGCAACAAAGATCGAGGATTGATTATCTATTGGTAAACCCTATTACACCACGGTTCAGTAAACTGAAATATTTTCTAAGCGGTATTTCTCGCTAGTAGTAGTAATGAGCCCATACTAAAGGCTGTAATGAGATACTGATACTTAATAGTGGCATATACAGCCAATGGATAAACGTAGTAGATTAGAAGCACTAAGTGTGGGTCGACCATGTCAATAATTTTTAATTGTTACTAATTCAAGCTAAACAAAAAATGGAGCATGAAGGCTATAAGATATCACTAGTGACATACTTACGAATACAGTCAGTTAATTAACTGGTTATTGCATATACACTTAGTATAGATATTATGCCAGTAGCATATGTGTTGGTCACGTGTGAAATCGGGTTTGAAGACAAAGCTATGGAACAAATAGCGAAACTACCATGCGTGGAAGAGGTGAATCGCGTCACGGGCGTCTATGACATAGTTGTAAAGCTATCTGGAAGCGATTTGGATTTATTAAGAGAAGTCATCGGGAAGGACATGGTGAAAATCAGGGAAATTTCCTTCACACACACATTAATGGCTGATCAAATTGTATGAATAGCGGTTATAATTTCGACTATTGGAAATTGCATTAGATCTAAAACTATTGCTATCTTTTTTGTCTAGAATAGACCAGCAATCTTCTAAAATTGATGCTACCCTTAAGTCAAGCTAGGGCATGATATCAACACCAATTTCTAGTAACCATGATCTGCCAAGGCGATTTTCATAACACATAGTATACTCTATCTTGAATTCGTTCTATATGCGCAATGTGAACACCATCATGGTAACTGTTGATCAAATCATGCAATTTATCCCCTTCCGTTCAGAAGGTCTAAATGCAAATAATCTCTTTATTTGGAAACTCGTATTGAGTAGGAAATTTCTCTGAGTAAATTCTTAAATTAGACACTATCCTAAACCGGAGCTAAACGTTGTTTAATCCTCTCGATAAAAGAGCAGCACGGATTCCAGTTATCATTATCATAATAATAATTCCCTGTTCTATATTGGCTATTAACTACTTGCCCACTTTAATTCGAATTTACAATGATATATTTCAGGCCCCTTATCTCTATCAAATTGCTGACAATAACTTAAGAATTGAACTCGTTGCCGATGGCTTAGCCCAACCCACCAGTATGACATTTGTGGATGAAGATACTATTCTGGTCCTGGAAAAGGATACCGGAATGATCCGAGTAGTAAATAATGGAACTCTTGAAAAAAATCCCGCATTGGCTGTCAGAGTTGACCCTAATGCTGAACGCGGCTTACTTGGAATCGATATACTTGAAAGGGGAATTGGTCAATCAAAAGATGACGATTTTGTCTTTATTTATCTAACAGAGGAAACTAACGAAAATGGTAAAGGTGACAGTGTAAGAAATCGGGTCTATAGATACAACTGGAACGGTACAGACCTTTCCAATCCTGTACTCCTGCTAGACTTACCTGGGGAACCTGGTCCCTACCATAATGGTGGCAAGATTAAGGTTGGTCCAGACGAACAGCTATATGTCGTAATTGGCGACCTTACTAGCCCTTCTACTATTCTGCAAAATCATGTACTTGACAGTGATGCTATTCCAAATAATACATCTGTCATAATACGTATTGATCCCTTAAATGGAAATCCATCATCTGACAATCCTTTCAAAAACCAGAGTCAAAATGATCTCATTGATAATTTCAGTCTGGATTATTATTATGCATATGGGATCAGGAATAGCTTTGGCTTATCGTTTGATCCTATTACTGGAAGCCTTTGGGATACTGAAAATGGAGAAGATAAATTTGATGAAACTAACCTAGTGAAACCCGGATTTAATAGCGGATGGTATAAGATTATGGGACCAATTTCTAGGAACAAAAATTTTAGCGAAAATGACCTAGTAATGCTTAATAATTCATACTATTCTGATCCAAAATTTAGTTGGTTTAAACCAATCGGCGTTACTGATCTAGAATTCTATAATTCATCTAGGCTTGGGAATAAATTCTCAAACAATATTTTCGTAGGCGATATCAATGCTGGCGATCTTTATTTCTTCAAAATAAATGACAACAGAACTGGTATCAGAATTGATCCTTCCATGTCAGGTCACACAGATTTAACAGATTCAATTGCTGATCCTCAAGACGATCTATCTCCAGCGCTCTTTGCCAGGGGATTTAGCGGTAGGATTACTGACATTGAGACAGGTCCAGATGGCTACGTATACGTCCTAACCTATTCAGATGGACGTCTATATAGAATAGTAAATTGACATTGCAGATCCTTTTTCAATATAAGTACCGATATTTAGGTTCGAATGCCCATACCGACATTGAAACTATATCTAATCGGCACGTCTAACATCGTATTAGTATAAATTTTCAACTGACAGCAAGGTGGATTTGCCCCCTTATACGGACTAAACATGGGCGATCATCGGTTAAACTGCCTATTTGATTATCTATTTAGCCAAGCCAATAATATTGAAACTTGTATATTAGCTTCGTGAATTACACTTACAAATACAACTTATCTCCTTTACTGTGATTGATAAAGGAAAGCCACTTTTACAGATTGAAACAATACAGATTACTCATATCACTAAACTAAATATGGCAATAAGTGCATTAAAGTAAAAAAGTGAGTAGTCAGGAATCGAACACTGAGGAGGATTACAGATCTGGAGGCCTTACCCCAATACCAATTCTACTCAATTAAAATTTGCATTATCCATATTTAAATCTCAGTATCGAGAATATAAGTTTGATTCACGTTGCAAAAGATTAACTTCAGTGATCTAATACCAAAGCCAGCGAATAAATCACTGATTTCAGCGCAGTTATTTGGTTTGTTGTTTTTTAATCCTATTCCCGTGATTCATTGAAAGTACGAAGAAAGATTAAGAACTATGCATATACGGTCACTTAAAACCGCTTTAATAGTACAAGATTATAGGATTTAGCATGAAGGTCGGATTATTTCTGCCACACGTTGGCGAGCACATTACTACAGAGAACATCTTGTATATTGCAACCGAAGCAGAAAAAGAAGGCATCGACTCTGTATGGGTACTAGATCGCCTACTTTGGCCAATTAACCCGCAGACTCCATATGTTGCCTCTCCTGACGGTTCGCTTCCTATGGTGTATCAGAATGTACTTGACCCTTTGACGACATTGACTTACGTTGCAGCCGTTACTGAACGAATTTCTTTAGGAACATCAGTTATCGACATGTTCTTTCAAAATCCAGTGGTGTTAAGCAAAAGGATTACGGCACTTGATATCCTCTCAGATGGAAGAGCTATCACTGGATTGGGTATAGGCTGGTCAAAAGATGAATTTGAAGTCTCTGGGATTCCTTACAAAAATAGAGGGACTAGAGCTGATGAATATCTTCAAGTATTGAAAAAGATATGGGCTGATGACGTTGTAGAATTTAAAGGTCAATTTTACAATATACCTTCGTCAAAAATAGGACCTAAACCTGTACAAAAACCACATCCCCCAGTTCTACTTGGCGGATTTACTCCACGGACGTTTTCGCGGATAGTAAGCTATGCGAACGGATGGATAGGAGTAGCTGGTTTTGGTCCATTAGAACAGCTTGAACAGGCGATAAATGGTTTGAAAGAAAGTGCAAGGAAAGCAGATAAGGAACCTTCGAAGGTTAGTATCTATATGGTTTCATATCCAAATATATTAGAATCAGCCCCCTCGTCTAACCAAGATAGGATGCCAATGACAGGTACCATCGAAGAGATTGGAAGCGACATTGAACACATTAAAGCAATGGGCACGAACCATATAATATTTGGGCATCTGTTTTCTTCCCTAGGACGCGATATGAAAAAGATGGTTGAAGTAACAATGCAGCTTGCTAGATATGCTAAATGAAATATCTTCCGTTATTGAGGTAAATATGTACGTGTTCTAGATCATCTTTTTAACTCATTCTCTATCTCTTGTATTACGTCAAATAATAATTGAACTACATCACTATAACCAGTGGCTTCTAATTCACGTAGATATTTCCTGAGCTCATTCACTAATTTAGTGGCACTAGGTTTCATTTCTTCAGTTATCTGATTTTGTACAGAGGGGATACTCTCGTTCATTTCTATGCCTCTGTAAATTGGTATGTGGCGTGCAATGAATTCGCTTAGTAACTTTGTTTGGTCATTGCTTGTTGGAATAAAATCATAATTGTTATGTCCGTCAACAAATGTTATGCTGTCTCTCTGAATGCCAAAGATCAATGTTGCATATATATCTCCATAGACATTCCCATCTTCACTCATAAAGTTACTATCCCTCTATACCAGAGGAATAAGAGTCTATCCTGAGAGGAGTAGACCAACGATTATTCTTGAATTTAGATTGTAGTCTTTCACATGAATGAAAATCGATAATGTTGTAGCCTAATGAATTTGCTTTTTGTGATCTCCCATGTCTGTATTCTAAATTTAGCTTGCAATGATATGCTGAATTTTTAATTTTCTAAAATATAGTAAAGGTATAATAGAGGTATACTAAGGCATACTAAAAGTACCAATAGAACCTTTCCAATGATAATTGAATTCATGATTTGCGTCTTAAGAATAGCCGTATTATCGTTCGCCTCCTAAATGGTTGAAACAAGCTTGTCTTAGAATTGAACTGCTGGTCATCAACGGAAATCTGACCCTCTTTTTTATTTTACATTTTTTCTACAAACAAATTTTTAACCGGATTGCCAATCAAGAAACGTATAGTTATCCGCTTTCATACTAAAGCGATCCTACATGAAATCTACAAGATAGGATAGGATAAGTTTGTTGGGTGTTCCACAAGTGCCTCTCCTATCTTTCATGATCTTATTTATAATTTGTTGCACGTGCAGCCAATGCGATATGTGGTAGTACTGCCCAATTCAGGCAATTGGCAACAGATTGCATATTCTTCAGTAATGTAGGCGATCGATCTACACCGTGCAATTTGGGCATATCTCTCCAACGATCGTCCTACCTTTGATCCTGCAGATTAACCTAGTTCCGGAATGTCTTTAATGTCAAATGTAAACTCTCTTGTAAGGCTCATAAATAGACAGGGTTAGGTAGGACGACCACCTATCTATTCATATTCTATCCCTGGGTCGTCCTACCCATTTTGCAAATTTTTAAGTACCCTTTCTGTGAATCGGGGTAGCCATAACTTATGTCTTGGTTGGTCCGACCAGGGCACGGCGGAAGCCATGGTAGACGGCTAAACATTGATACCCTAATAACTTCCTAGCCGTTCTACCTCCTATAAATAACCAATCACGTTATCAGGAAGATCGATCGTGATGGGGCCACCTGGAAGAAATTCTGTAAGACCAGGTGACCCCCAGATGCCAATGCTGTGGGTTCTGCTAGTTGTGTTTCATTTTGCCAGTTGCTTATTGCTTTCTTGTGCGAAGGGCAGACACAAGAAAGCTACACTACTACTATGAAGAACGATTTACTTAAACAAAATGAAAGTAGCTTAGGGATTATGAAACGGAATCGAAAGCATGAAAGTAAGTTACTATCTATAGATTTGTCTTGCTCAAATAGGGCTCTATTAGATGTGGACACCACGATAGTTTTATCCTAAGAGGAGGACTATTTGGAGGTGACTTAGATGACTAGTCTTATTTGTCAAAATAGGATCATCGAAGTCAAGAAATACGAAACGATGCTTTCCGTAAAGCATTGATAAAGTCTATAGAATATCCTAAAGATTTCTATTCATCTATTTTTTCAGACACGGGATAATGAGGCCATCAGCATCTATCAATACATTGGAGATAATACTATGATATTATCAGAAATTGGAGTTCTAAAACTAATTGTGTTAACGCATAGTAGTAGTAATAACGGTAGAAGATCACCAATATTTATGGGATCGCCATTGCTTTGTTACTGTAAGCAAAATCCATGTGTGAGCCTGGCGGCAGAAAGAGAAGAAGCAGACAAAATGTTAGGATAGACCGCCATACTCATCGAGATGCGGATATTCACTCATTAATGTGCAGTATCATTAAATATTTTCATAAGTTATATAGGCAAGTTAAAGAATGAACGTTATGCCTAAAAATCTAGGAATTGGTTGCAAAAGGTTCCATACACGAGCATATCTACGCTTATGATAATGTATGATAAATAACCAAACTGCCAACCCTAACGAACTAACGAATTGGAGCTGCTAAAATTCATTCTTTCAAAAATTGCGAAGAATGAGAATAGCGTCAAAAAAATGGAAGAAGAACTTGTTAGAAATGAGAGATTAGCTTCAGAGTTCATCTTCTTTATAGATATAGGTTGGAGTAGGAATAACGCAAACGGAACTTATCGAATTACCACTAAATGCATAAATGTAACAGAAAGGATGAACTAGAGCATTAAGATAGAATGAATATGGTAGTAGATATTATGTATTTTAAGCACTTTAAATACCATGGGTATGTCAATTTTCCGAAACTGAATGGTTTCACCATAAGGTTAGTTGATTTTACCTTCCAACCTTGTTACTACTCATTATTAGCTTCCCTGTACTAAAACCGTTTTATAACATGTAGTACAACACGGTGCTGACAGTTTGGACCTTTAAATCACTCATAAAAGTCCTACTGTCAATCAAGGGTTACGGGGTAGGCGGCCAATGCGCATGATCCGTTGCTTGTTGGTCGTCCGCCTTTGCTCGAATGTAAATTAAAATGCTGTTATCGCACACAAGTCGAATGCTGATGAGAGATGTCTAAACCACCTGAGGAAGAGGTAGAATTATTCACTCGCCTCAATTACGAACCCACTCAAAGAGATAAGTGAGTGGACTCGGAGGTCTCAAATAGAGGGGATTTGTGTACTATCAACTGTTTAAAGAAACCAACGATTCGGTGTTCAAAATGTAAAAATTATTATTCCTATGAACGCTTTGAAGTGCATATTGATGTATTATCCGACAGCACATTTTGAGTACTCAAGGAGTGTCAAAGAAGGTCTAGATCGTTATACTCGCTGACAAACCTTTGGACAAGTATTGAAACTATCCGGATGTAGATTTACTTAAGATATGTACATTGAACATGTAAAGTTACATTGTGGTAGAGTTACCAAATCTGAGGATGGTTACAGTTGAAGATAATGATATGGCATAAGAATGAGAGGAAGATGACTAGGGGAGGAAGTAATGTAAAATCATTGCATAAAAGTTAAGAATACCGAGAGCTACCATAATACCACTTCATTCAAATCTGTCTGCAAACATGAAGATTTCACAAAAAACTGTATAGAGCCACGTGGCTCTATTGCTTTGTTTCCTGATCCTCTTCTCTACCTGTTGTAAAAGAAGTGCGCTAGGATGCAAAATCACAAATGAATCGCAAAATAAGTATTGTTATTGCAGGTCTTTATTCAGAAGGTACATAGAAAGATTTATCTGTAACCATCTTCAATAAAATTAAAACATGAATGGCTCTAAAATTAAGAAAACAGTAGGAACGTCAATCATTATTGGTGTATTTGGTAGTATGGTCCTAAGCCTCTATTGTACCATTCAACAACAGGCTTATGCAGTAGCTGCTGCAGATATACAAGAAAAGTATCTCACAGACGCGCACAATGCATTGCAAAGTGGGAATACTACCGGTGCAATACGAGATATTCTTGCTATATTAGATTGGGAATTTAAAGAGGTTCATCCAAGAGTAGAATCATTTCTGGGCAATGTTACGGCAAGCGGATAATTGAAAGATAAAAACTGCAGTCTATTAGGTTCATATGAAATGCGTCTTTTTTAGGTTTACCACGGCCTCACAATATTAATTTGATCCTATTTAGGTCACTAAGCTATCTTGCAATTTCTATTAGTTTAGGCCAAGATTGTTTGTCATTTTAGACGAAACCTATAACGGACAACCATAAGGCTATTTTTATCAATTATATTCTCATCCCTCTGAAACTTGATCATAATTTTATATATAATGAGAAAGGGAGCAGACTGCCTAGAACTGTATTGAACAATGTACAGTTTTCGGACCTAACGTGTGACCCGCCTGTTTATATCATAGAACAAAACCAGACAAGGTTTTACTATATTTGTTGGTGATTCGTCTATAGCAATTAGGTACAATATTATTGTAAAAAACAGCCTACGTAATTAGGATTGAATCTAGATCTAAATTATTGCCTAACCGATGTTTAAATTCGCAAGGCAAAACGTTTTGTACAAGACAGATTTGAAAACGAAATATCCGCGACATATGATTTGCCCACCAGCACAACTACCACATCTTATACAAGAGAGCAGGATAGATGAGAGCTATCGCTCAACTTCTTTTTGAAATTCCATAATAATACTGTGATATTAAAGGATAGAGCGACCCAACCAAAACCCACTCGGATCGCCCTACAATGTCAATAAGAAATCGCAGGGATTTCCACTTATACTAAATACTCCATACTTCATAATATTTTCTCAATACAGTAACTGTTTATTTGGCATCGATAAATAGAATGAATCATTGCAGCTTAGCATTTGCTTGAAGAACATTAATTGAGCCAGTGTCTAACAAGAAGCAAAGAAGTAGAGGCCCATTGAAAAGATTCTACAAAAGGAAAAAGCTTCTTCCTTTCTCTTTCGCTGCTGTCTTCACTGGTATTTCATGATCGCATTGCCGCAGAAGTATCAACGATTTCAGTACGGAATTTGAATGGATAGGGGAACAAGGCTGGTATGGTTTCATCTCTGGGCATTGATCCATTGTTCATTTGGGGTACGCCTACATATAGGTAGTTTCTGTCTCTTACAATTGTAGCGTTTTGTTAGCCTGTTAATCATCCACTAGTATACCGGATCCCATAAGACTCACTTTATGTGGTTTAAATGCCAAGTCATAATACACTGCAGCTGTAGCTTGTTCTTGTTAAATCAAGTAGATTCTAGTGGTATCAAACTAGTCGCTCTTACCTCCTTAGGGACATGAAACCTTAAAAACAATACCTGTCATGGGCACGCCGGAAGGTTGACAAATCATACACTTTTGAACAAGTCATGAGATTTGAAACTCTTCTGTTCAATTATACCGAGTTTCGTTGATACTAGAGTACATCCTGCTCATAGACAAATAATTATTTGGAGGCGATCGGGAATTGAACTGTTCCAAAATAACATCCGTTACCATTGCAATGATCTTTGGAATAGTTCCTGCAGCCTCAACGATTTCTTTTTGTAATGATGCATCAGATTCAATGGCTAATGAACCTTGCATAATAGTAACATTGATACCAAAAGAATTATCATATCTTTTCCATTTCAGAATCGAAACCCCAGAATCATCGATTTTTCCTACCCATCTAAGATTTTCGAACCATTTCCCCGATAGCTTTGAGGTTATACTATCGATATTAAATTTAACAAAATGCATATCCAAATATGCCAGTTGAGTGTATTTTCTCTCACGATGGTTGCGATTCACGGAAGTTGGTGCCATGCCTAGACGTTGTCCTAATTTGGTCAACCTAAATCCGTAATGCTTGATGTGTTCAACTAGTCCCAAATCAATGAGTCTCTTGATCGATCTACTAAGACTTTGCTGATGCATATTGAGCTCTCTTACTAATCCATTGAATGTATAGCTAGGGTCACCATTTGCATTGCCTTTTAGGAGTAAAAGTACCTTGTTATCATTATCATGCAATTCATTCAACGTTCTGGAATTTAATGCAAAGGACTCGGTGCCATCGGTGTCATCAACCAACAGTGCCTCTTGACTTGGTAAACCACCACGCGACTCGGAATAAATGTCATCTGGTAATCTAGCACGATCTGCTTCATTATCCGTGGGAATATTTGATTCGTTGGACACTGATTTATGATTTCTACCATTTTCTCCAATATTAGCCTTTTCGCTTCACTAGGGAATACCGTTTAATTTCAAAGACAGGGTGAAGATTCTTGGAATGATATGCACAAAGTAACGCCGCCAATAGGGAGTTTGCAATCTTGTAGTATATACATGGCATGAATTTATTCGTCAAATGCTGGTGATGGTCAACGGAGGAACAATTTTTAGTTCGGCAAGGCTTAGGTTAGATCCTTTTATGCTCCATGACTATAGCCGTCTTCGAATCACAAAAAATATAGTATATTCCCTCATAATACGTATAAATCATTTTTGCTAACTAATTTAGGGATAATGAGATAATGAAGGAACTAATTTGGAGTAAGTTCTTTGTGATAAATCTGCTATTTCTTGTTGGTGCCCCTTTTCTAATTTTCGCCGAGAATCAACAGACTGAAATCCGAGCCCAAGATGAACCTAGTTTCGTGGTTCTAAATTCAAGCAGCACAAATGGCCATGAAAATGACACCGGTGTCGCTAGCAATGATACACCATCGGAAGAAAAAATGCAGATACAAATCTGTGACTCATCTCATCCTTGCTGAAAGCTTTGTGCAAACAAAGAGCACTAACCAAATCCCTTAGTATTATCTAAGTCGAATGGTAGCAATATATATGTGTGCATTATCCATTACTAGTAACATGTCCGAATACGTAGACGGCACATTTAGATGTACAGTATGCGCAAAGGAGTTCCTTACAAAAAAGGATGCTGATTCTCATTATCACGAAGATCACTCTTCTGAAGTCGTCGATATACACGAATAAATATTAAATTTAGTTAGGACCACAGTGCTGACCAATTATGATGAAGTAGGGTTTTCAAGTCGAGTCGAGTCATTTAATACACTCACATGGAAAGTGATCGAAATTTAAAATCTTCAAGCTTTCCATAGAGCACTCTTTTCCCAAATCATATCTAATTTATTCAGACCTAATACGCTAGATACGAACAACTACCAAAGAGACATAAAAAATAGCCTATTTTCTTTAGTGACTCATTCCTTAATTCTTGCAGCTGCCATATTATTTCCATCACTGGAAATCGAAGTGCCATTGTCATATCAATATCAAGTATTGCAAATAAATGACTCACGACTTTATGTCTCTTATTAAGGGATCATGACGTAAATTGGTTCATATCTATCCACTATGAAAATTGTTACTAATAATTCCTACTTCATTTATTATGGCTTCTCAATTGAAACTAATAATATAACATTCAATCGAACCTGTTATTATATCGAAAACTGCATCCATTGAATATTATCATGCTGGAATGTAACAACAACTATGGAAATAATAGTAGAAATGATTTGCGTAAAGTTTGTGAAGCGGCTTTATCTGCGAGTAGAAACGTAATATTTGCCGCTTTGGTGAATACAAATGGGATATTGATTGTTGGCAAGTATAGGTGTGATCATCCTTCCAAATTTTCTAGGTCATCTTCTGAAAAGATTAGTACTACAGATGTATCTAAGGGTTGTGTATTCTATCTGGAACGATTACTGCCATATTTAATGGGGGCTGGAAGAGTAAACAATAATAGTAACAAAAATGGTGGGAACCTGACAAAAAGAGATGGAGAACGAATAGAATTAGATCTGTTAAATGTAGATGGAAAAGTCAAGACGGCTATTACCCAAATTCCAGAACTCCCAAATATGTTTTTGTGTGTCGAGTACATTTCAAGTTAAGAATTGCTACAAATAAATTTCTGCTTTGAATCGATCACGACATCTGCAACTTTGCTTATTGAAGCCAACAACCTTTATTTGACGTAGAAAAGAGATTCGCGATGCATTATTTGGAACAAAGATTTAGACGCACATAGAATCATGCAATAGTCGATACCTGATTTTTTGATTTAGTGAATGACATTATAATAGTTAGTTGGTTGCTAAACAATTCTATTGCAAAACTTCAGAAATTAGCATCATTTGCATAAATCCAGGTTGCTGAAAAGAGTTGTGATTATTAGTGTTTCGCTTAATCATTCAACTAAAGCAAACTCTTTCTACAAGAATTGTAAAATTGAAGAGAACACAAACAAATTGATTTACATCAAGAAAACGGTCTTTTTTCTGATGACGAAGTATGAACGATCTGAGTGTATATTAAGAGCAAGGAGTAGATAGCATTTAAGAGGACCAAACAGGTCGGTTTTGATGTTAAATTCCATTGTACCTAAGAAAGCAGTTATTTCACTAATGCTTGCAAGAATATTTTATACTGTAAATTGGTTTAATGTCCCCGCTATATTCATTTTCATAGCCGTTGATTTTGATGAGGACATCTCTATATTAGGACTAATAACTGCGAGCTTTTTTATCGGTGTTGGTCTCTTTCAGGTTCTTGCCGGAATTCTAGCTGCCAAATATTCTCCAAGAAAAATCGCCATTCTTGGTATCGCGATTGCTTCCACCGCAGTTTTTTTCTCTGCATTCTCAATAGATTTGTTGTCTATCGCGGTACTTAGATTTATTGTCGGATTAGGGATGGCATTTTTCTTTGGTCCAAGTGTTATTTTAATTTCAGAGTATGTGGGAAAGCAATCTGAAGGCTTAGGCATGGGGCTACTAAATTCAGCTCATGCCATTGGTGGAATCATTGGCCTCTTCGTATGGGTCTTAGTGGCAGAGTTCTTTGGATGGAGAATGAGTATAGTTCTGAGTGCAATAGCTGGTTTCATTACCTTAATTATACTACAAGTATGGTTACCGAAGACAACTAGACCTCGCCATATGAAACGGGAAAAAACAAGGCCTGACTTGATCGACAAACACAAGACTAAGACCCAAGATACCGATAGCGAAATTGACGTTGAAAAACGAGGATCTAATTTGAAGATCAAGTTTGACCACGTACAAAATATACTTCTTAACGGGTCGCTTCTCAAACTTGGTCTGGTATTACTTGGATTTCAAGTTGGTTCAGGTCTGATCTGGTCATTTATCGTATTTTATCTTGCAGACCACATTAAAATAGACCCGGCAATAGCAGGTCTAATAGGAAGTCTCAATTTAATTGTGGCCCTAATATCCTCTCCGATAGTTGGAAAAGCATATGATAGGCTAGGAAATGCAAGAAAGCTGCTGGCAATATCTGGAATCATATCTGCGATTAGCGTAATGATGATTGGGCTCCTGCAATCTCATATTTATCTAATTGGTATTTCAGTTGTTGTAGCAGGTTTCTTTCTATCGTGGGGTTTTGTTATAGTCTATGTTAAGGCTAAACAAGTGAACACTCAAACTCCACCTCCCTACCAGACGCTTTCTGTAAGTTATGTTAATGGTATTTCCTTATTTGGTGCCTTTTGGATACCTATTCTTTTTGCTTCCATAATTAATCAATTTGGATACGTGAGCGCTTGGATTGTGGGAGGAATTATATTCCTTGCACTGGTCATTCCAATCTTAACATTAAAGGAATAATTTTGCGTCTAGTTAAGAACCCATTATCAAGGTATCGAAATGTAATTTAATCCACCACGGAGTGGCATACGAGTATCGTTAAATGAGAACTAGATATCGGCAAATTTCTAAATCAAATAGGGCACAATAATTAGTTATACCATAATTAACAAGGCTTGGCTCAATGACTACCGATAATTAGATCAATAATTATGCTCATTCATAACTATTAACAAGAATTAGACCAATATGTATTTGGTGAGCTAGATATCAACTAACGATACAACAGAGGGGCTTACAACATATGACAATCCAGCTTGCAGTGCAGGAACTGTTGACGGTGCTGACGTACTTGAAAGCGCATACGAATTAAAGAAAATCACACACGTTGCGCGCGATTCGTCATTTGAAAGTATCAAATATGATATTATAGACCTGGTGGATCCAATACGGCTGGCTGCGGTGGGTGACCGGTATCCATATCATACTTCTACTCAAGGTGTCGTGCTTTACAAAAAACGAGGTAGTGAACATAGCTTCTTAAAGTTGCACTGGACCGTTTTATCGTCGCCGTCGTCGTCTTGCAAAGCAAGTAATGAAGGAGAACTCCAAACCAAAAAGTCTCTTAAGGAAAGTCTGTCATATGATTCAGAAAATACGTTAGTGTCCTGTACAGAAGAAGAAGCGTTTGACTTTCTATACAGCTTATATGGCTCAAATAGGAATTCGGACGTTAGTGATGAAGAAATAGATCAGATTCTGAAAATTTATCTTCCAAACAAGTCTATTTCAAGATAAGTCCTGTAATATTCCACGAACAGGTTCAAAGAAGATTCTATTTTAGGCGTTAGTAAAACCAGTTAACTAATTTGCAGCGTATTATTCGGCCACTTCATTTAAGCCGTTTCGATTATGTTATAAAAATCTGTCATGAATTCATATTTCAATCCTGTATTCGCTTTAAATCCAATACGAAAAATGATTGTCAATAAAACATGAATTCATGTTTAGCTTTCAATAAATTTATTAAAATTATTCGGAGAATAACTTATGCCGTTGTCTATTGATGAGCTGCAGGAGATACGAATTGTATTTCAAGGTTTACAAACTTTGTATGAAACGTACCTTCCTAAGGCAGATCCATCGCTAATAAATGACCTACTAGTTCGTGAACAGAAAAATTACCAACCAAACGCCCCACTGTCTACATCTTATTACGTGGTTGAAATATCAACTAATGACGGTAAAGAGTTTGAGAGAATGAGGGAAGTGATTCATCAGAAAACTGGTTTGTTTCCTTCAATTTATGACAATGGTACCCGTTACGTGGTAAAGATGGAGTTGAATCTCGAAATACTGAGAGGTATTTGTAATTCTGATGAGAGTATATTGATGGTGACCGGGCGTTATACAGAAGTAAACCAGAAATAGCTAAATTCGCTATTCTAGCATGGAATCCCTAGTGAAACTGACAGAAGTTCAGAACGAGGTGGATATCAGTTGATCATGCCTAGTTTGAACAATATAAGTACAGTAAACATGTTTGTTCACTCAATTCATCATAGGAGGTAACAGGTGCCTTCTTATGCCATAAAGCCGTCTATAAATATCCTAAAGATGAGCCCTCAACATCCAGGCCATTTTCTCATGGATTTCCATCAATCCGGTTAAGAAATCATTCGTACCGATATCATGATACTTTGTATCACATATTTCGAGGTCTGAACGTAGACTGCGAATAATTTGTTCGTGGTCACTTAATAATTTAGAAATCATCTTGAGGTCCCCTGGATACTCTCCAGGACTCTCTTTGAGCCTGGATTCCTTGACGAATTCAGTCAACGTAGCTATTGAGATACCTCCGAGTGTCCTAGTACGCTCTGCTATCTCATCGATCAATTCATCAAGTTTTTCATACTGCTCTTGAAAAAATTTATGTCTGTCATTAAAGTGAGAACCTATCACATTCCAATGATAATTTCTCGTTTTAGTATACAAGATATACTCGTCTGCAAGTAATGTGTTCAGGATCTTGACAACTCCTTCTCTATTCTGCTGAGAAATTCCTATATTCAAGTCACCCTTTGTCTTTTCAAGCGTTCTTAATGTCATTTTATTATACCATTCTTATGGCTTTAATGTATAAAAAAGATCCCAGACCTAGTTCGAGCTGAGTGGAATCAAATCTCATTTGGGATGCCTATTCTGAATATCTTAATATACTAAATGATATGCCTTTTTGTTGATTTCATCACAAATCAATTTGTAGCAACTACAGATGAGATAAAATTCTTAGCGTAAAGTTATAGAAAACTTTTATAGAATTCATAATACATTTATTAATATTTTTCTAATATTATATTAATTACGATGAAACAACCAAGACAACAACATAGAAGCCGATCGGAGATTATAGCGTCTATTCTTGCAACAGCAAACGGTAACCGGATAAGGCAGACCGAAATACTCTACAAAACATATCTTTCGCATACGCTCCTAAAGGACTATTTGTTGTTCTTGATTGAAAACGATTTGATAGAATATACTACTGGGGACAGAACGTTTAAAACTACTGAGAAGGGCATGCGTTTTCTTAGGATGTATTCACAGATGAATGATCTGATGGTTATTAAACAACGGCAACTCGTACAATCCACTACATAAAAACATCTTAACTACCTATTAGTTAGTCATCTTAACTACCTATTAGATGTTAATTATCATAACTGGCAATCCGATCTTCAGAGTTGTCGAGCTGTTATCATAAAACCTCTTACTGCAAACTTGAATACAAGTATATTTCTGTAAATTCTCACTGTATTTTCTTAGCGTATTATTATATATTCTTGAACGACAACTAAATTATTGTCTTGGGCTCACTAATGGATAAGTTTCCACATCGCATAAACAACAGTTTAAGAAATCATGGAATCACGAAAGTACTCTTGATCAATAGTGATCATGAACCCGCAATGATCTTGAAGAAAGGTTTAGAGAAATATGGCTTCGAAGTTTATTGTTGTGCAAACGTATTGACTGCAATCCAGGATATTGAGAAAACCAGAAGGGTAAATTACGAGATGATATTGTGCGATATCCAAAAATGTGATACTGAGTATTTGTTATTCGCTAAACAAGTAAGAGAATTTAGCCACACTGTGAAAATATTCCTTTTGAGCCGTTGTGAATTTGAAGACGTTGTAATACGAAATGCCATAATGGCAGGTGTTAATGAGATAATAAAGAAACCGATTTCAGAAGAAAAGTTGAACATCATTTTGCAAGATTATATAGACGGAATCAAAAATCCACTAGATTCGGCACTTAAACTATGATCATTGCTTCCACATTCGGTCTGCTATTATTAGATCGATTCATGTGTCACACATTTGTTGTTGATGGTTGAACCAGCTTGAGATAGCGATTCCCCGCCTTCTATTCAATTAGGGGATAAGTCTACTAATATAAATGGCATAAGGTAATGAGTTTTGCAAAGGTCATTGTATATTGTCCTTGTAAATCTTCATTACTAATTATACACGAGAATATTTGCATATTATATAAAAGAATAATGCCTATAATTTATCGTAGGCAACAATGCCCAGGAATACTCGAAACGGAATCTTGTCAAATGAACCGATATCCATGCAACGAACGGTCAAAATTGCGAAATTTGGAAAACAGAAACAAAAGCCCGAAACATTAATTTCGCAATTGGACATTGAGATTGAATGTCCTAGATGCAATGAGATCTTGGAGCTCTATTCAGATTTTGATAGACTATATTATTATTGCGAGAGTTGCAGTTTACATCTGCGCGTTGGATAATCATTCCACAACGAGTAAATTTGTGGTCGTTAACTAGTAAATTTTAGTACCCAACTATGGTGCTTCCTTTTTCAAATAAGGAATAGTGGTTGTGAATCAAATAGTATCATCTACTAGATCTGTAACACTTTTTCATATTAATTATATCGCAACGTAAATTATTTGATAGCTAGAGTGCACTATAGCAACAATAATAAATTTAGGAGACGGGCATCAATATTTTTTACTATAAGCTCTTATGAGGCATTTGACATCTAAGAAAAATACAAGTAAATATACTAAAATAATCTATATTCTTATCTTAGAGACATTCTTAACCCTTAAATAATATATATCATTCTTGCAGAAGAAGATGAAAACCATATTAGCACTAACATTAGTGGCAATCTTGGGACTAGGTGTATTAGTACCAGGAATGTCCTTTGCTCCAAGAATAGCCTTTGCAGATGACAAAGGAAACAATGATGGTGGATCCTCCGCAGCAGCAGCAGCAGCTTCTTCAGACGATGGTGGCTCAGCAGCAGCAGCAGCAGCTTCTTCAGACGATGGTGGCTCAGCAGCAGCAGCAGCTTCTGGTGGTGACGACGACGACCACAAGAAATGGGATCATGACAAGCACGATGGCAAGGACAGAGATCATGACAAGCACGATGGCAAGGACAGAGATCATGACAAGCACGATGGCAAGGACAGAGATCATGACAAGCACGATGGCAAGGACAGAGATCATGACAAGCACGACTGCAAGGACAAGGATGATCACAAGCGCCATGACAAGGACAGAGATCATGACAAGCACGACTGCAAGGACAAGGATGATCACAAGCGCCATGACAAGGACAGAGATCATGACAAGCACGACGGCAATGGCGGTGGCTCAGCAGCAGCAGCCGCAGCAGCAGGCAACGCAGCAGCAGCAGCCGCAGCAGCAGGCAACGCAGCAGCAGCAGCCGCAGCAGCAGGCAACGCAGCAGCAGCAGCCGCAGCAGCAGGCAACAATTAGTCTGAATGTGCAAAGGGCCAGACCTGCAATTCCCCATTTTTTGTAAGATAAAAGATTACATCATGACACTCCTAAGATTTGAGTTGTGTGATAACCGTAATTAAACATCTTGACGATGAATTGAAGAAGCACTCTTCTTAAATTTTCTGAGCTTAAGGCGGCAGCTACCAGAGTTGGAAGGCGTCATCATTTTTCCAAAAAGTGGATAACAACCAAATTTATTCAATTATTCTACAGTATTCATCGCAATTAATTAACCCGGTCTCCTCTAACTAGTTCCGAGATCATTTATGGGCTTATCTATATATTGATTGAAAGCCTTTCTGATTTTATGGGTACCCAAATGAGCTATGCTAGAAAGGGTCAAGCAACTGACGAAATGATTTGTGTTGCAAATGACGAAAGGACAAGTGTTGAAGCCCTTATGCATGGTATAGCCAGAGGAAGTATTATCATCCCCAGAAACCATGCCAGAAAGCAAGAAGCTGTACGAGTTGTTGGAATAGGGGATGGATTAAAGACCAAAGTGAATGTGAATATCGGAACATCGACTTTGTACCAAGATCTTGATGAAGAGGTCTCAAAGGCTAAGATTGCTGTCAATCACGGGGCAGATACGATAATGGATTTGTCAGATGGAGGTGATCTCGATCTAATCAGAGAGAGACTATTAGAAGAAGCCAAAATAACCTTTGGATCGGTTCCGATCTATCAGGCATACGCCCATGGTGTTCAGAAATACAAAAACCCTCTTAATATTACAGAGGATGATTTCCTGAATGCGTTTGAAAAGAACGTTAAGGATGGAGTTGATTATACTACCATACATTCTGGCATAACAAAGGAGCTAGCAAAAAGGGTACTTGAGGTGAAAAGACATGGAGGGATAGTATCCAAAGGAGGTACTATAACGGCAGCATGGATGTTAAGGTACGACAAGGAGAACCCTTATTTCAAACACTTTGACTATCTCTGTGAAATTGCTAAGGAGTATGATGTGACGTTCAGCTTGGGCGATGCTTTACGCCCTGGATCGATACTAGATTCCCATGATGAACTGCAAGTTGAAGAGATGTTGAATGTATCAAGACTAACAAAGAAGGCCCATGAGCAAGACATACAAGTCATGGTCGAAGGTCCAGGACACGTTCCGCTGAACGAAGTTGCTGCAAATGTCCGACTAGCTAAATCGCTCATAGGAAATGTTCCCTATTATGTTCTAGGTCCTTTAGTAACTGATATAGCAGCCGGATATGACCACATCGCTAGCGCAATAGGAGCAGCTGTTTCCGCTGCTGAAGGAGTTGATCTTCTTTGCTATTTGACGCCTGCAGAACACCTGGGTCTACCTACAGTTGACGAAGTAAAGGAAGGTCTAATAGCATATAGAATAGCCGCACACGCAGGAGATCTTGTGAAGCTGCGTGAAAAAGTAATTGATTGGGACAAAGAGATCACTGAAGCACGGCGAACTCTGAATTGGGAAAAGCAGATCGCGTTATCTATTGATCCTGAACAGGCTGCCAAGATACATCACAGGCGACAAGGTCAATTAGATGGCAATAACGTTCCTTGTACGATGTGTGGGGGAGCTTGCGTATATATAATGTTACCACAGCAACGTAGGAATGAGGAAACAATCACAAAAAGGGCCAGTCCTAATGATTAGAACATCTCCAATTTTTCTAATTCCTCATTAATGTATATGTTTGTTGTATGCGAGCCATTTTTAGAATCAAGCGGGATGTTGACACAGAATTTAATGCATGATTGGTTCTATGATTTGTTGAAGTTTCGAGTAAAAATGGGTCCAAGGATTAACATTCCTATTATTAGTAAATAGATTACACAATATTTGAGTAAGTTGATTTGGTGTATATGCTCTATCCATCATTGATTCATGAGTGGTCAAATAATAATAATATTGTTTGTCATACAAATAATGTACGCATTTCAATTTTATACATAAGAACTCCAACCAATCTTGCTATGTCTTTAATACAGTATGCTCAGACATCAATGCCTAATACCATCATATTTATTTATCATGCATCCAAATGAGAGACTTGTGTATGAGCGATAAAGCAGACCTGGTTTCAGTAGTATATGATGCTATAAATGAGATTGGAAAACAAAAGATCCGCTCAGATGTAATCTCGAATATAAAAATCGCCGATGAGTACATTCAACGCCTCTTCAGTAGATCGTCAGAACAATTTGGCAACAAATTGGACAGCAATTCTTTGATTACGATGTTTGAGATCCTATTACACTTTATGCTAACAGCTTGCACTATTCCCTCACAGAGAAAGGTCAAGATTTCACATCATACCATTGACCTAGTTATACCTAATCTTCATACACTGTCAACAAGTCCCAATGATGCGATACTTATACAGTTTATTCGAAGTGATAAGGATATGACAACGATCGATGAAATACTGTCCTTACTTAAGCTCAAAACTGAAGATCTGAATATGTGGTTGATTACGACCTTAGATTTGCATGGTAATGGTTCAACTCATGTTATCAACCTGAGTGGTTCGAAGATTGATAGCTCACATATTATCCGAGATATTGATATCTTTTTGAAGGAGAGAAGGGATAAGAGCTTCAGACTAGTACACTTTTAATCTACGGGATTAGGTGATTAGTGCAATTCAGGAGAATTAATGACGAGTATATTATTCTATACTTAATTATTGTATTTTCTGCAAATGAAGAATTATCTGAATTCTCTAAAATATTATGCGTGGCCTGATCAAAAATGTCTGATGCTCCCATTCTAGATAACACTCTTCTTCTATAGATTATCTATCACCAATAAATATACCATTAAAAGCAGATTTATTTCTAAGTAGTTACTTAAAATTTACCTAAATACTTGTGTTTATTTCTAATACTAGACAAATAAAAATGAAAAACAGGGATAGAGCGGAAATAAATGCGATGATCCTTGATATTGCAAGACATAGTAAAGTTACCAAGACAAAGATTATGTATCGAGCGTACTTATCTTATAACAAACTCGAAGAATACTTAACCGATCTGGGGGAAAGTGAGCTATTGGAATTTGAGGTTGGAGCTCAGACATATCGTACTACAGAAAAAGGAAAACGTTATCTAGAAATACATAGTAGAATGAATGAACTGATCTCTATCAATAGAGAAACAGTATTTTGAATTTAATTCGAAGGAAGTTAGTGAGATAATTTAGTCGATAAGCAAAGGAGGAAAACAATAGCTGGTGACAAGACATGGTACATCATCCAGATTCAAAGAACTATACCTTACATGATGGATTCATTCGTGTGGCATAAAAAATTGGATTACTATACTTATAATATACATCGACATTAGCATCATACCGGTCTTTAATCCTATTTCTTTCTTGAACATTGGTATTAAAGCTATTATCGTTACTACAGTTACAAGTACTACTTGAAATGCGAGGACTGGGGTTAACTCAATCACAGTAAAAAATCCTGCGTGATACATTGCTCCAAAAACTGCTACTGCAAGAAGCAACGTATTGTTTAGTATTTTAGATCCTAACACATTGGCTATTGCAATAGATGCTCCTAATGCCCCCTTTCTTGCAAGTATCATCAATGATATTTTCTCAGGCATTTCCCCAGCAATTGGACTAATTATTACTGCAAGAATTATCGCAGAAACTCCTATATCAACTGAAAAACCTTCAAGTGCATGGATAAACGGGCCTGCTCCTACTACAATTCCGATTGTTCCTGCTACGAATACTAGTATAGATCTTAAGGTATGTCCTCCTAACTTCGAAGTGGCACCACTATTCTTGCGATCATCTCGTTTTTCATTAATCGAATTCTTCCTGCTACTTTCTAATGCCCTCTCTTGTTGCTTGCTATCCTCACTTGACATTTCTCTAGACTTAACAAGGTTATCATTTCTTTCTGATCTCATTTCAAATAGGGCCACTATAAGGTATGCAACAAAGAATCCGGTGAAGATAAACCCGTCCAAGAAGTTATATCCATCAATGAACAGTAATGCGCTTACTATTGCGGTGACAAGCAAAAAAACCTTGTCTAGTTTGAAGGTACTGACGTTGATTCCTTTCAATGGAGATTTGGATATACGGGTTGTTGCGATAATTAGCATAAGTGACAATCCTAGCGTCATCATCAACAGATTACTGCCTAATCCTGCTCCTATGGCTACACCGTAAGATCCGGCTGCGGCAGCATAAATAACGATTGCAATTTCAGGGAGGGTTGTTGCCACACTTAAGATCGTCCTCCCTACAAACTTAGCACCGTATCTAGCTGAAAGGTGTTCGGCACCATATGAAAGAGCCCAGCTTGCTATGATTAATTCTGCTAACCAAATGACCATCGACGTTAGATTCTCGGAACTCAAAATAAGGCTGCTATCTGACCTAAGTGATAATACTATATAATATATTGATTTCTTGTTTCATTTGAACAAATATAGTCCAGATAGTCATGATTGTAACGACTAGCCTAAAGGCGTAACAGCTCTACTCTCGTTTTTCATACCTAAAGTACCGAATTAATGTGCCTGCTCTCCTGAGGGAATTATCTTGGTATTGAATTGGTGAACCTATCTAAGGGGTGCGAGCCACGCAGGCTCCATGTAATTACCATACAAAGTAACATAACCTTTAGTCGGAACCTCGGACAGCTTCACTCTCTAAGTCCACGGTCCCATTTCAAGCAAGACACTAGATTTGGCCGTTTCTCCGTAGAAGTTGGTGGAGAGTGACTTGAACTTGAAATTACTACACTTGGGCATACCCTCATTTCATGCCAAAATTTCCTTGCCACTGTCTAACCTTTTTATTACCTAATGGTATAAAGTGCCATGTATGCCAAATAAGGTTTGCGTCCTCGGTGCAGGTAGTACGAAATATGGTAAGCTAAACGAAAGTGTTGTAGAATTAGCCTTGGATGCTTCAAAAGAGGCTATCACTTCTGCCGGTATAACTCCAAAGGATATAGAATCAGGTTACATTTCAAATGTCTTTGGTGTTTCCGACAAGCAGGTCCATATGGCACCTGTTATAATGAGCAACCTAGGCATTCCATATACTCCAGGCCTAACCATAGAATCAGCATGTGGATCAGGCTCTGTAATGCTAAGAGAAGCATATGCGAATGTTGCTGCAGGTTTTTATGACTGTGTCTTGGCGGTTGGAGTTGAGAAAATCACTCAAGTAGGAACTGTTCAAAGTACTACACTTTTTTCATATTGTTCAGATTTCTTTTATGAGGGAGGAAATGGAGCATCTTTCCCCGGCCTCTTCGCATCTATCGCTAGGGCTTATCTTACAAGGTATAAGGCAACGGAGGAGGATTTGGCTTATGTAGCAGTCAAGAACCATGAGAACGGAATACTAAACCCCAAAGCACATGTTAGGAAAAAGATCACGATTGAAGATGTAATGCGATCCCCAGTTGTAGCATCTCCTCTCAAACTTTACGATTGTTGTCCCTTCTCCGATGGCGCTTCCGCACTAATTCTTTGTAGCGAGGAATTTGCAAAGAAAAGGGGCAAAAGCTATGTAGAAATAATTGGATCGGGCCGGGGTGCCTCCCCAGCTGCGGTACAATCGCGCGAGGACATCACAACTATACCAAGTACCGTCAATGCTGCACGACAGGCGTATGAAATGGCAAAGATAACACCCAAAGATGTTGATTTTGCTGAAGTACATGATTGCTTTACCATTGCCGAAGTCATTGATACTGAGGACCTAGGCTTTTTTAAGAAAGGAGAAGCTGCAGGGGCCATAAGGGCTGGTGCAACAAAGAGGAACGGAGAGATTCCGATTAATCCATCAGGGGGGTTGAAATCCAAAGGTCATCCGATTGGAGCTACGGGGATAGGTCAGGTTGTTGAAGTTTTCGAACAATTTACAGGGAAGGCAGGAGACCGGACAATCCATGACGCAGAGATCGCAGTTACTCATAACTTCGGTGCTACGGGGGCAAGTGCAGCTGTACACGTTTTTAAGAAAATTAAATGAGCTAAATTGTCTGACTCACGAGATCCAAATCAGATCATGAATAGGAGAAGCAGGTTTATTGAAGCAGCTGGTCGCGGAAAGATTCTAGCAAATAAATGTGCAAAATGTAGTCATTCCACTCTTGAGACAACATATTTCTGTGAAAAATGTTCTTCCGATATATTTACTACAGAGGAATACGACGGGTTGGGTAATGTGGTTACATTCACAATTCAATCTGTCGCTCCAGAAGGATTTACTGATGCGGGCTCGTATGCATGGGTAGTCTTTAGGGTTGATGGTACCACTTTCAATGTCTCTGGATTTCTAAAGGATATTCGTGCGCCTTCAGATTTACCGATTGGTTCAAAAGTACAAGTGACTGGTTTTGATGAGAAACATGGGTTGCTTTTAAAGCGTGTTTGATAGGTTGTAATAACAATAATAATAATAATACTTGTCATGTGCCATCACCATGTTCAGAATCCCTCTGCCATTGGATCGAGGCAAACTGCATTTTCCCTGTTTGGCCTAGAACAGGAAATCCTATAGCTTAGCTTAAACATATTTGTAGGTATATAGAATTTAACATTTGTTTTTACATCACATTTTTTAGTGTATTTGCGGAAGATGGAACAGCATCGTCAGCGATTCAGTGGAGAGATTACGAATGCAAGTGCTGTTGTAAATACCCAACTTTCAAAGCTGACTATGCTGGAAAGAAAATTCTCGAACCTGGATGACAAATTCAGCCTTGAAATTTCCAATCTTATGAAGAATGGCAATAACGCGCGGGCAAAAGCACTTGCAAATGAGCTAGTGAACATTCGACGGATCAAGAACATAACTCGAAACATGAACCTTACCTTGGAGATGCTGGTAATCAGGTTTAGTACTCTCAAAGATTTTGGAATGATTATGGACACTATCGAACCTACAGTAGATATAATAAAGAACATTCAGCTTGACATATCAGGTATCGTGCCTGCCGCAAACGGTGTGCTATCCGAAATGTCTGATATTTCATCAGTGGTTCTAAATGAAAGCACAAAGATAGATGGAAACTATGCCATTCCAACGACAGTAGATTCAGATGCACTGGATATTCTAACAGAAATCGAGTCAGTAATGGAACAAGACGCTAAAACGAAATTGCCTGAAATACCTGCAGAGATAAACGAAGCAATAATCCAATCAAAGGATAAAATGAAGATAAGGAATTTATTGAAGGAGAGTCAGGTACTGGTCGAAACCTGATCAAAATAGCAGAAATTGAGGTAGGTCATATTATATCGATAGTAAAATATAATTTACAAAGTAGTTTTAATTGTCTAGGCTGAATATCGGGTGCAATGGAACAGTTGAGTCACGATTATTCATTACAAACTGAGAACAAGAGGTATGGGATTCTCGAATCCGCTTCAAAACGAGTGCGGATGATCTTCTCTGTTATGGCAAGTCCTAACAGAATTGATATTCTTAGAATATTGAATTCAAAGGGGCCGCTTACTTACTCAGAATTAAAATCACTGGCAGGGTTCAAATCGAAAAAAGAATCAGGAAAATTTGCCTATCACTTAAGGAAACTACTTCGGCAGTCATTAGTTGCTTTGAACAAAGGTGAAAGAAGATATACAATAACTAACTTGGGGAAATTAGTCCTGAGTCTTGCAAGACAAATTGAAGAAAGGTCAATAGTTGAAAGTGGCAAAATGTATGTTAGGACAAGCCATAATTCTATTGAGGAGTTTAATTCCCACAAGATAATCCAATCTATCGTTAGGGAGGCAGGGATGCCTCTAGAACAAGCGCAGAAAATCACAGAGGAAGTGGAGAACAAAATATACAAGTTCCAAGCTGCTTATCTTACATCTTCTCTGGTTCGTGAAACAGTCAATTCCGTGCTAATAGAACATGGCTATGAAGAGTATCGGAGTAGAATGTCTAGATTAGGCATGCCTAGCTCAGACGTTCTTGATCTGGTAAACAATGCGGAAGGGATTACAAATGGAATAGAGGGTATTATCTATAATGCCTCCATGTCAGTATTTTCGGAGCACCTACTTTTGAATTCACTACCTAAGGACATTTCAGATATGCACCTAGGTGGCGAATTAAACATCTCAAATCCTGGAGTATGGGGTATGATTCCTGATGTAGCTTTTATAAACATCAATGAATTTTCTGAGGGACTAAAAAACTTAAACGGCGAGTTTTTTAACATATCGAGGGTACGATTCGATGAAAAGTCCAATTTCGCGGCAGCATTGCAATTACTTTTGGCTTTGATGAGTAGAGAGGCATCATCAGAGGTAGTACTTGAAGGCATCACAGATTTTCTCTTGAATGACACTTTGAATCGTGAGAATATAGCTTCATCCTTTGCGAGGTCACTTATCTCGTCATCTGCTTCAAGTTCCTATTCTGAAGGTCTTCCTTCATTTACGTTTCTGTTACCTATAGATACTCTTGAGAAGAAGACACTCGAGGCCTTACTTGATGGCTACACAAAGTATACAGACTTGACTCCAATACCAAGGGTTAGTCTAGCGCTAAAATACAGCGAAGATTCCAGAACGTTGGAAGAAGACTCGCAGATGATATCATCTGTAGTTAGATCTGGAGGTAAGATCGTCATCATGAAAAATGAGAAGCGAACAAGCAATGGCATTCGAAAATCTTTAGATGGTAAGGATACACGAAGCGTCGTATCATTACAGTCAATGTCGATTAATCTTCCTAGGCTTGCATATCAGTCAAACAAAGATGAAACATATTTCAGGGCAAAACTCGCCTTAACAATAAAACCGGCATTAGAGGCGATGTATATAAGAAAGAAGAACATACTTAACGCGATCAGAAAGGGGCTATTCCCAGTAATGGGAAGCGCTAATTTCGAACAGTTCGGTACAACTAACTTAATTCTCAATCTCACCGGCTTAAGGGAATCCGTGTATGATATCTTGGGATATAATCAAAATTCTACTGGAGATGATGTTCTGAAAAAAGTACTGAAAACCTCAGGAGATGTAGCTTTGGATCACGGAAGACAAATGGATAGTAAATCGGTGGGTATTTCAATGATAGATGATGACAGTAGCATTAGATTTTCAACCCTAGATTCAGAAAAATATGGTAAGACCCTAATATCTACTGGGGCTGAGTCAGCTAAGCAATACTCCCAAGGTATTACTGTGAAGGGAAAGGACCTTTTGTTACAACCCCAAAAAACATTGGAAGAATGTATATCCATTGATGGTCTCCTGAGAGGTGGATTGTCGACGTCAATCGATCTAACAGATATTTCGACACAGGATGAATTGAATAAGGCACTAGCCGCCAGCACTGGGCTCACCTTCTTCCGACCATTTGTGCGATCGCTGATCTGTAGAGGGTGCAGCAGACGTTATGTTGGGTCAGATGTTAATAAATGTGAGACCTGTGGATCGGTATATTTAAGGGTATGTTGACTTGCAGTTAACGGATATCGGGGTTGACCAATCCTAGCCCATCTTTTTGATTTTTTTAGATTGTCTAGGTCTTTTTGAAAAAGGATCATAGCAGATTCAAGACAACACTTTGGGTCATCAGTCCATATAAAATGTGTAAGTTAATCTAACGAGAACCGCGTTTCACTGCAATAATATTTGTTTTGGCCAACTAGATTGGTACCTTGTCAAAAGCCAATTTGTGACTATCGTATGCCTTTCATTGCAAATAACATACGCGTCACTCAGTTTCAAAAACAAAGAAAAAAAGAGCGTTTGTTTAATGTTTTGTCTTTTCTTATGGGATTGATCTGCTGTACAGCTTTCCTTCTAATGCTAGTTTGTACATCTCTGCTACGTATGGATTCTTGGCTGGTGTTTC
>Ga0081455_10000930_pt1 | contig 37470 bp, 37 predicted proteins | sample TabmetS3T2R1_FD_70207 | JGI IMG/M metagenome (GOLD analysis project Ga0081455, IMG submission 70207) | Tabebuia heterophylla rhizosphere microbial communities from the University of Puerto Rico - S3T2R1 | ecosystem: Host-associated > Plants > Roots > Rhizosphere ... | reverse complement strand
GACCGCGGTCGACGATTTCGGCACCGTGGTCAATCCGATGATCGTCGAGGGCCAGGTACACGGCGGCATCGCCCAAGGTGTGGGCCAAGCGCTGCTCGAGGCCGCGGTCTATGACAAGGACGGCCAACTCGTCACCGGCTCGCTCATGGATTACTGCATGCCGCGGGCGTACGATTTGCCGCCGTTCAAGGTCGACATGACGAGAACGCCGTCGCCCTCGAATCCGCTCGGCATCAAAGGTTGCGGTGAGGCCGGCGCAATCGCTGCGCCCGTGGCGGTCATCAACGCCATCACCGACGCCATCGGCACCGAGGATTTGGCCATGCCGGCGACAGCGCAGGCGGTGTGGCAGGCGCTGCAGAAAGCCAACGACACACGCAAAGCGGCATAGGAGCGGTCACGATGTATGCATTTTCCCAACACCGGCCGACGACGGTGCGTCAGGCCGCGAGCCTCTTGGGCAAACAAGAAGAGGCCAAGCTGCTCGCCGGCGGCCATACGTTGATTCCGACGATGAAGCTGCGCCTCGCCGGCCCGAAGCATCTTGTCGACCTGTCGAAGGTCGAGGGTTTGACCGGCATCGAGATGAAAGGACGCTCGCTTGTCATCGGCGCGATGACGACCCACGTCGAGGTGCAGACCTCGCCCATCGTCAGGGAAAATATTCCGGCGCTGGCGGAGCTCGCCGGCAAGATCGGCGATCCGGCGGTCCGTCATCGCGGGACGATTGGCGGCTCGCTCGCCAATAACGATCCCAACGCCGATTATCCGGCGGCCGCGCTTGGGCTCGGCGCCACCATCATCACCAACAAGCGGCGCATTGCGGCCGACGAGTTCTTCAAGGGCCTGTTCGAAACCGCGCTCGAGCCAGACGAGATCATCACCAAGGTGCAGTTCCCCAAGGTGAACAAGGCGGCATACGTGAAATTTCCCAATCCGGCGTCGCGTTATGCGCTGGTCGGCGTGTTCGTATCGAAGCGCAGCTCGGAGATCCGGGTGGCGGTCACGGGCGCAGGCGGCAACGGGGTATTTCGCGTGACCGCTTTCGAGGAAGCGCTCAAGAAGCGCTTCGGTCCGAAATCGCTCGAAGGGATGACCGTGCCGGCCGACGGCATGGCAAGCGACATCCACGGCAGCGCCGAATACCGGGCACACCTGGTCGGCGTGCTGGCGCGTCGGGCGGTCGCGGCGGCAGCCTGATCCGCAGCCCGGTCGGTCGTCATGCCCGGCACCCGGGTGTAAACCTTGTGCCGAGCATCCACGTCTTTTTTTGACTTTCCAAGACGTGGATGGCCGGAACAGGTCCGGCCATGACGGCGTAGGTGGATCAGCATTTAGCCGCTGGTGCTGATGCTGAACGCGCGCCACATCTGCGTTCTTGGCAGGACAAGTCCAGCAGCAACGGGCTATAAGCTCGGCGTCATGCCACCGACGCCGCGTTCGCTGCCCGACTCAATCGACGCCACCCTCGATCTGCTCGCGCGCGCGGATTATCTCGCCGACCGCTCGCTCGCGACCGTGCTCTTTCTCGCCCTGAAGATGGGCCGGCCCTTGTTCCTGGAAGGCGAAGCGGGGGTCGGCAAGACCGAGGTCGCCAAGGTGCTGTCCTCGACGCTCGGGCGCCGCCTCATCCGGCTGCAATGCTATGAGGGCCTCGACGTCTCCGCCGCGGTCTACGAATGGAACTATGCCGCGCAGATGATCGCGATCAGGGTCGCCGAAGCCGAAGGCGCCCATGATCGCGAGCGGCTCGAGCACGACGTGTTCTCGGAGCGCTTCCTGATCAAGCGGCCGCTGCTGCAGGCGCTCGAGCCGGACCCGGCGGGAGCGCCGGTGCTGCTGATCGACGAACTCGACCGCGCCGACGAAGCGTTCGAGGCCTTCCTTTTGGAGGTGCTCGCCGACTTCCAGGTCACCATACCGGAGCTCGGCACCGTGAAAGCGGTTGAGCCGCCGATCGTGGTGATCACGTCGAACCGCACCCGCGAAATTCACGACGCCCTCAAGCGCCGCTGCCTCTATCATTGGCTCGGCTATCCCATGGCCGAGCGCGAGCTCAAGATCGTGCGCGCCAAGGTGCCAGGGATCGGCAAGAGCTTGTCCGAGCAGGTCGTGCATTTCGTGCAGGCGCTGCGCAAGGAGGATCTGTTCAAGGCGCCGGGAGTTGCCGAGACGCTCGACTGGGCAGCCGCGCTCGCCCAGCTTGACGTGGCGGCGCTCGATCCCTCGACCGTCTCCGACACGCTCGGCGCGTTGCTCAAGTATCAGGACGACATCGCGCGGATCGAAGGCGGCAAGGCGAAGGAGCTGATTGACGAGGTGCGCGCCGAGCTGCGGGCGGCGGAGTGATCCACTAGTATGGAACCACACTCGAAAAGAGCAGACGCGCAAACCGGCCGTCTCGCCGAAAACATCGTCCACTTCGCCCGCGCCTTGCGCGCGGCTGGCATTCCGGTCGGGCCCGGAGCGGTCATGGATGCGCTCGCTGCGATCGAGGCCGCCGGTGTCGGGACGCGCGAAGATTTCTATTGGACGCTGCACGCGGTTTTGGTGAAACGCCACGAGCACTCGCTCATATTCGAGCAGGCGTTTCGCATCTTCTTTCGCCGGCGCGGCATGCTCGACAAGCTCCTTGCAGCCATGCTGCCGCCGGCCCCGCCGCGCGAGGACGAGAAGGCGCTGCCGGGCGCCCACCGCATCCAGGAGGCGCTGCTCTCAAGCCTCGCGGAGGCCGAGCGCAAACCGCCGCAACTCGAGGTGGACGCGCGTCTCACCGTCTCCGACCGCGAGGTGCTGCAAAAGAAGGATTTCGCGCAGATGACGGCGGCGGAGATCGCTGCCGCCAAGGACGCGATCAAGCGCCTGGTGCTGTCCGTCGACGAGGTGAAGACGCGGCGCCTTGCGCCCCATCGTCATGGTCATCTCGTCGACATCCGCCGCACGCTGCGGGCGAGCCTGAAAGCCGGCGGCGCGGTGATCGATCTCAAGTATCTCGGGCCGCGCACGAAATCGCCGCCGATCGTGGCGCTGCTCGATATTTCCGGCTCGATGAGCCAATACACGCGGCTGTTCCTGCATTTCCTCCACGCGGTGACGGATGCGCGCAAGCGCGTGCATACCTTCCTGTTCGGCACGCGGCTCACCAACGTGACGCGCGCGCTCAAGGCGAAAGATCCCGACGAGGCGCTGGCGGCGGTCGGGGCGAACGTCGCCGACTGGTCGGGCGGCACGCGCATTGCGACCTCGCTGCGCGCGTTCAACAAGCTGTGGGCGCGTCGGGTGCTCACCCAAGGTGCGATCGTGCTGCTGATCACCGACGGGCTCGAACGCGATCCCGACGATCGCTTGGCCTTCGAGATCGACCGGCTGCACCGCTCCTGCCGGCGCCTGATTTGGCTCAATCCGCTGCTGCGCTTCTCCGGCTTCGAAGCCAAGGCCAAGGGCATTCGCACCATGGTCCCGCACGTCGACGAACTGCGGCCGATCCATAACCTGGAGTCGATGGCGGAGCTGGTGCGCGCACTCTCGGCGCCGGAGGGTCGCAGCGGCGATCCGAAGGCGTGGCTGGACCAGGTCGCATGACGGTCATTGCCGGGCGCGCGTGGACGATCCATCTAATACGGGACGAGCCAGAAGGGCGCGGACGGCGGGTAGCGATAGAGTATCCCTGGCGGTGACTCGCTGTTCGCTGCGGTGACTATGGAGGTGCACATGTTGGCGCGCGATGAAGACATTCTGCGAGCGGCCGCGGATTGGCGGGCGAAAGGACGCGGCGTTGCGCTCGCAACCGTAGTGGAGACCTGGGGTTCGGCGCCGCGGCCGGTGGGCTCGAACCTGGTGATCGACGACGAAGGCAATTTTCTCGGCAGCGTCTCCGGCGGCTGCGTGGAGGGCGCGGTGGTCGCCGAGGCGCTCGACGTCATCGAGAGCGGCAAGCCGAAGACCCTCGAATTCGGGGTAGCGGACGAGACCGCCTGGAAGGTCGGGCTCTCCTGCGGCGGCACTATCCGCGTCTATGTGGAGAAGGTGGAGTAGGGGGGAGGCACATGCACGTGCCAGGTACATCGTGAGGCTAGAGATTCTCAAAGCGCTCAATGCCGAGCGTGCGGCGCGTCGCGCGGCGGTGGTGGTCACCGATGTGACGACCGGCGAGCAGCGCCTGGTCAAGGCGGCTGACGTGGCGCGCGATCCGCTCAAAGAAGTCATCGAGAAGCACATCCGGCGCGGCAAGAGCGGCATGGTGGAGACGCCTGCGGGAAAAGCGTTCCTCACCGTTCACGTTCCGCCCGCGCAGCTCGTCATCACCGGCGCCGTGCACATCAGCCAGGCGCTCGGACCGATGGCGCGCCTTGTCGGCTACGACGTGACCATCGTCGATCCGCGCACCGCTTTTGCCTCCATCGAACGCTTCCCCGACGTGAAGGTGATCGCGGAATGGCCCGATGTGGCGCTGCCGCCCCTCGGCATCGATCGCTACACCGCCTTCGTGGCGCTCACCCACGATCCCAAGATCGACGACCCCGCGCTCACCTATGCGCTGGCGCGCGACTGCTTCTACATCGGTGCGCTGGGCTCGAAGAAGACACACGCGCGCCGCGTCGAAAGGCTCAAAGCGCAAGGCCTGTCCGACGGGGCGCTCGCGCGCATCCACGCGCCGATCGGACTCGAGATCGGTGCGGTATCGCCTGCCGAGATCGCGGTTGCGATCATGGGCGAGATCACAGCGGAGCTGCGCCAGTCCGCGGAGAAGATGTCATGAAGTTCGGCGCGGTGCCGGTCGACGAGGCGCAAGGCTCTGTCGCGGTGCACTCGATCCGCCAGAGCGGCCTGGTCCTGAAGAAGGGGACATTAATCGGCAGGGCCGAAATCGCCGCGCTCAAGGCTGCCGGCATCGCCGAAATCGTGGTGGCGCGGGTCGAGGCCGGCGACGTCTCCGAGGACTCCGCTGCGGCTGAGATCGCGGCGGCGGTCGCGGGCGAGGGGGTGCACGTCGAGCGTGCCTTTACCGGCCGTGCCAACCTCTTCGCCGAGACCGCCGGCGTGCTGGTGGCCGACAAGGATGCGATCGACCGCCTCAACCAGGTCGATGAATCGATCACGTTCGCGACGCTGCCGGCCTACAAGCCGGTCGTTGCCGGCGAGATGATCGCCACGGTCAAGATCATTCCGTTCGCGGTCGCGGAGAAAGCGCGCGATGCCGCGCTCGCAGTCGCCAATGCTGCGCGGCCGCTGGTGCGGATTGCGCCTTACCGCGTTCGCAAGATCGGCGTCGTCTCCACACTGTTGCCGGGGCTCGCCAGCAAGGTCATCGAAAAGACCTTGAAGGTGACAGAAGAGCGTTTGGCAGCGGCGGGCGCGACCATCGTCGCGGAGCGGCGCGTGCCGCACGAGGAGCGGGCGCTCGCGCGCGCCATCGAGGAGGTGCTCGGAGAGGGCGCCGAGCTCGTCATCGTGTTCGGCGCATCCGCCATCGCGGACCGGCGCGATGTGATCCCCGCCGCGATCGAGGCGATCGGCGGGCGCATCGAGCATTTCGGCATGCCGGTCGATCCCGGCAATCTCCTGCTTGTCGCCGCCGCGCGGGGCCGTCCCGTGGTCGGCGCGCCGGGCTGCGCGCGCTCGCCGAAGGAAAACGGTTTTGACTGGGTGCTCATGCGGCTGCTCGCCGGCCTCGAAGTGCCGCGCGCGGCCATCACCGGCATGGGTGTCGGCGGCCTCTTAATGGAGATCGTCACGCGCCCGCAGCCGCGCGCGGAGCCGCTGGCTGGTGCTGGCCGGCGCATCGCCGCCGTCGTGCTCGCTGCCGGACGCTCGACCCGCATGGGCGGACCGAACAAGCTGCTTGCCGAAATTGCGGGGCGGCCGCTCCTGCGCATCGTCGTGGAGGAAGCGCTCGCCTCGCGCGCCAAGCCGGTCATCGTCGTGGTAGGGCACGAGCGCGCCGAAGTCGAGAAGGCGCTTGCGGGCCTGTCGGTGCAGCTTGTTCACAATCCGGATTTCGCGCAGGGGCTGGGCAGCTCGCTCAAGGCCGGTATCGCCGCCGTGCCGGCCGAGGCCGATGGCGCCATCGTCTGCCTCGGCGATATGCCGCAGATCGATGCGAGCCTCATCGACCGGCTCATTGCCGCGTTCGATCCGGACCGCGGCGCGCTGATCGTGATGCCGACGGTCGAGGGCAAGCGCGGCAATCCGGTGCTGTGGTCGCGGCGCTTCTTTCCCGACCTGATGGCGATCGAAGGCGACGTGGGCGCGCGCCATTTCATCGGCCGCTACAGCGAGGCCGTGGTCGAAGTGCCGCTCGAGGGATCCGCCGCGCTGGTGGACGTCGACACGCCGGAGGCGCTCGTCGGCGTCAAGGCCGCGATCGAGGGCGCATTCTCGAAATGAATTCCCCCGGCGCATGCCGGGACGTCAGTCATGCGCCGAAGTGGTCGTCAGCGGCCGGGACGGCACCACAAGATGGTGCAGACCGGGAGGGGGCTGTTGCGCTCGCATCGGCGCAGCGCGAAGAGCTTGGCGTCGATGATGTCATACGCGCGCGCCATTCCGTTGGAACCAAGCCCCGTCGCGTAGCAGACCCACGCCGAGGCCTCCGACGAGGCCAGCGTCAGCAATGAAGCGGCAACGGCAAACGCGGCGAGAGTCCGTCCCATCTGGTTCCCCTCAGGCTCAAGGCCCGTTGCTCCGGGCAACACTTCCTGCCCGTTTCATTGGGTCAAAATGAGGGCGGCAGCGTTTCCCGTGAGTGGACTTGGTTAATCGAGTGGGCGCCCCGCGCGTTGGCTGCTGCTGCGGCTTATGCTGCGCGGTTCGTTGGCAAATCAGCGCACTGTCGGCAGCGGCCTTCCCCCAAGCGTGGGGCGTGCTGTCTCACCAACTTTTCCGCTCCGGCCGCGCTCGCTCGGGGGCTTGCGCGGGTCGACCTGCGCCAGTATATTTATGACTGACCAGTCAGTCATATTACAAGCTAGGGACGGGCATGGTCGCAAACCGAAAAAGGGCAGGAAAACGAACGGGCGCACGTCGCGGCAAAAGCGCCCCCGCGCAGGATGCGCGTGTGGCCCGGCGCGAGAAGCGGCGCGCCGCCATTCTCGATGCCGCCCTCGAAGAGTTCGCCACGCGCGGCTTTGCCGACACGCGGCTCGATGACGTCGCCCGCCGTGCGCGCATCGCCAAGGGCACCATCTATCTTTATTTCCGCGACAAGGAGAGCCTGTTCCAGGAACTCGTGCGCACGATGCTCAGCCCGCTCGTCGGCACGATCGAGGCCGCGCCGCTGAGCGAGGTGCCGATCCGCGCCGTGGCCGAGATGATCGTCGACGTATTCGTCCGAGAAATCTACGGCACGCGCCGCAAGGACGTGATCCGCCTGATCATCTCCGAGGGTCCGCGCTTTCCCAAGCTCGCCGAGGTCTACTACCGCGAGGTGATCGCGCACGTGCTCCCCGTCCTCCGCGCGCGGCTTTCGCTTGCGGTGGAGCGGGGCGAGCTTTCTCGCGATGCGCTGGCCCGCTTTCCGCAACTGCTCGTCGCTCCTGCGCTCATCGCGATCATGTGGAACAGCCTGTTCGGGCGCTTGGCACCGCTCGACGTACGCGAACTCATGCGCGCGCACCTCGAGTTGCTGTTCGGGGAAAGGAGTGCGACATGAGCGGTTTGCGCTTCGTGCTCGCCTTGCTCGCAGCTCTCGGACTTCCCGGTTGCGACAATGGCAAGGAGCCTAGGTTCCAGGGCTGGGTCGAGGCCGAACTGATCTTCGTTGGCCCCGACGAGAGCGGGCGCATCGAGACGCTCACGGTGCGCGAGGGCGATCACGTCGAGCGCGGCACGCTGCTTTTTACGGTCGATCCGGATCTGCAGCTCGCGGACGTCGCCATGCAGGAGGCCTCGGTGAAGAACGCGCAACTCGCCTACGACCGCGCGCACCAGCTCGCTAAGACCCAGGTCGGGACGCAAAAAGCCCTCGAAGAGGCCGAGGCTGCGTTGCGCACGGCGCAGGCAAGGCTCAACTCGGCGCAGACGAGGCTCACGCGCCGCAAAGTGTTCAGTCCGGTGACCGGCTCCGTCCAGCAGATCTATTATCGCGGCGGGGAGTTGGTTCCGGCTGGAAAGCCGATCCTCGCGTTGTTGCCTCCCGGCAACCTCAAAGTGCGGTTCTTCGTGAACGAGGCGACGCTGCCCAAGCTCAAATTCGGCGACCCGGTCACCATCACTTGCGACGGCTGTGACCGCGACATCGTCGCCAAGATCAGTTTCATCTCGCGCGCATCCGAATACACGCCGCCGGTGATCTACAGTATGGACGAGCGCTCCAAGCTCGTGTTCCTGATCGAAGCGCGACCGGAAGACCGCCCCGAGCGGCTGCGCGTCGGTCAGCCGGTGAGCATTGCGTTAGGACGGACCGAATGACCACGGCGCCGGACATCGCCATCGATGTCGAAGGGCTGACGAAATCCTTCGACGGCCGCAAGGCGGTGCGCAATCTGTCGATGCGTGTCAAGCGCGGGCAGATCTACGGCTTCCTCGGTCCCAATGGCTCGGGCAAGACCACGACCATCCGCATGCTGTGCGGCCTGCTGACCCCCGACGAGGGCCGCGGCACCTGCCTCGGTTACGACATCCGCAGTGAAGCGGACGAGATCAAGCGTCACGTCGGCTACATGACGCAACGCTTTAGTCTCTACCAGGATCTCTCGGTGCGCGAGAACCTGGAGTTCGTCGCGCGGCTCTATGGCGTCGCCGGTCCCGCCGCAGCGGCGCGCGCCATGATCGAGCGGCTCGGGCTTGAGGACCGGCAAGAGCAGCTGGCCGGCGAGCTCTCGGGCGGCTGGAAGCAGCGGCTTGCGCTCGGCGCCTGCACGCTGCCGAACCCGCAGCTCCTGCTGCTCGATGAGCCGACCGCAGGTGTTGATCCGAAGGCGCGGCGCGAGTTTTGGAATGAAATCCATGCGCTTGCGGCGCACGGCCTCACGGTTCTGGTCTCGACGCATTACATGGACGAGGCCGAGCGCTGCCATGAGATCGCCTACATCGCTTATGGCGTCCTGCTCGCGCACGGTACGGTTGACGAGGTGATCGCCGCCTCGCATCTGGTCACCTACACGGTCACCACGCGCAACGGTGAAGGGCTGAACGAGCTTGCCGAGCAGTTGAGCCGCCGCCCGGGCATCGACATGGTCGCGCCATTCGGCACCAGCCTGCACGTGTGCGGGCGCGAGGAGGCGGCACTCGAGGCGGCGGTTGCGCCTTATCGCACGCGGTCGGATCGCGTCTGGACGCGATCGGAGCCTTCGCTGGAGGACGTTTTCATCGACCTCATGGGCCGGGCCAAGGACGATTTGCAATGAGCACGTTGGCCCAAACGAGCGCTCCGCGCGCACGCTCCTACGGCGGCTTCTGGCGCCGGACTTGGGCGATGCTGATCAAGGAGTTCATCCAGCTCAAGCGCGACCGTGTTTCGTTCGCGATGATCGTCATGATCCCGCTCGTTCAGCTTCTGCTGTTCGGTTATGCCATCAACACCAATCCCCGGCACCTGCCGACCGCGGTGCTACTGCAGGAGCAGAGCGACGTCGGCCGTTCGATTCTCAAGGCCATTCAGAACACCGCATATTTCGACGTCACCCACATTGTCCACAGCGAGACCGAGTTCGATCGTCTGCTCGCCTCCGGCACCGTGTTGTTTGCGATCGAAATTCCCGCCAATTTCGAGCGCGCGCTACGGCGCGGTGATCGCCCCGCGCTGCTGGTTGCCGCCGACGCGACCGATCCCGTGGCCGCCGGCTCGGCCATGGCCGCGCTCGGCACATTGGTGCAGACCGCGCTCCGGCACGACCGTGCCATCCCGGATGGCGCGACCCCGCCGTTCGAGATCCGCACGCACGCACGCTATAACCCGGCGGCCACCACGTCGTTGAATATCGTGCCAGGCTTGGTCGGCACCATTCTCACCATGACCATGCTCATCTTCACCGCGCTCTCGGTCACGCGGGAGATCGAGCGCGGTACCATGGAAAGCCTGCTGGCCATGCCGATCACGCCGGTCGAGATCATGCTCGGCAAGATCGTCCCCTACATCATTGTTGGGTTCGTGCAGGCGGCCCTCATCATCGGAATCGGCATCGGTTTGTTCGGCGTGCCGCTGTTGGGCAGCCTCCTCCTGCTCGCATTGCTGAGCACGCTGTTCATCACCACCAATCTTTCGGTTGGCTATACCTTTTCGACCGTTGCGCAGAACCAGCTGCAGGCGATGCAGATGTCGATGATGTTTTTCCTGCCGAATATCCTGCTGTCGGGCTTCATGTTTCCATTCGCCGGAATGCCCGCCTGGGCGCAATGGATCGGCGAATTCCTGCCGCTCACCCATTACCTTCGCATCGTGCGCGGGATCATGCTCAAGGGCGCAGAGCTTGCGGACCTGCGTTATGACACGCTCGCGCTCGCCGGCCTCATGCTGATCGCCATGGTCATCGCGATCACCCGGTTCCGCCGCACGCTGGATTAGATTGCTGGTAGCCGAGTGCGTGGCTCAGCTCGACGCGTGGATCGATCTTCTCGTCAAGCATTCGGTAAGCGCGCGTGCACAACTATAGAATGTCGGCGTGAACAGCAGTCCGAATAGGGTGACGCCAATCATCCCGGCGAAGACTGCAATGCCGAGCGACTGCCGCATTTCGGCGCCGGCGCCGACGGCCACCGTTAGCGGTAGGACTCCGAAGATGAATGCGAGCGACGTCATCAGGATGGGTCGCATCCGAGTCCGCGCCGCATGGACTGCCGCCTCGAACCGATCCATACCGGCGCTTTCGGCCTGCTTGGCGAATTCAACGATCAGGATGGCGTTCTTTGCAGCCAATCCGATCAGAACGATGAGTCCGATATCGACCAGGATATTTCGATCAAGACTTCGCAGGTTCACGCCAATCATGGCGGCCAGAATACACATCGGAACGATGAGAACCACAGCGAGCGGTAAAATCCAACTCTCGTAAAGCGCGGCGAGCAGCAGGAATACAAAGATGACCGCCAGGCCAAAGGCTATGATAGCAGTATTTCCTGCGAGCTTTTCTTGCAGCGCGATTTCGGTCCACTCGAATGCAAAACCGCCGGGCAGGCGTTCCTTGGCAATTCGCTCAGCCGCAGCGATGCCTTGGCCGGATGAAAAGTTGCGCGATAAGTTCAATTGCACCTCGGCCGCCGGAAACAGATTATACCGCGGCACGCGAAACGGCCCGGTCGTATCGTTGAACGTCGCGGTCGCGCCGATCGGGACCATTTCTCCGGATGCGTTACGGGTCTTCAGGTTTGAAATATCCTGCAAATTCAGCCGGTAGGCGTTGTCGGCCTGCGCAGTGACCCGATAGGTGCGACCAAGAATGTTGAAGTCATTGACAAAGATGGAGCCCATATAGATCGAAAGCGCCTCGAACACGCGGTTGATTGGCACCCCCAACAGCTCCGACTTGGTGCGATCGATGTCGGCGTAGATTTGCGGCGTGCGGGTGTTGAACAGGGTGAATGCCTGGGTGAATCCGGGTGTCTGAGAAGCGGTGCCGGCCACGAGCCACGTCACCCGCTCGAGCGCGGCTAAAGATTGGCCGGCGCGGTTCTGAACATAGCCCTTCAACCCACCTCCCGTGCCAATGCCGGGGACCGAAGCCGGCTCGAGAACGATGACAAAAGCATCCTTGAAGCGGGACAGCTGCCGACGCAGCTCAACGACAATCCGTGCAGCCGGGAAACCTCGGTGGGCGCGTTCTTCGAATGATTTCAAGGTAAAGAAAATCGCACCGGCATTCGGCGCGTTGGTGAACGTCGCGCCGTCGAAACCGACAAACGCGGTCGCGTCCAACACGGCTGGGTGTTGGCGAATTTCCTCGATAGCCTCGCGAACAACTTCATCGGTTCGATCGAGCGATGCACCAGGCGGAAGTTGAAGCGCTGCGATGAGATAGCCTCGATCAAGCTGCGGGATGAGGCCAGTGGGCGTCGTGCTCAGCTGGCGATACGCGAGCGCGATCAGCCCGCCATAAACAATCAGGACGATGAAGGCAATTCGAATAAGGCGTCTGGTCAACCAGGTATAACTCTCGGACAGCGCTGCAATGAGGGAGTTAAATTTCGTGAACAGCCAACGGATCGGCGCGCCCAAGCGCCGCAGCCAGGCTGCCTTTGGCTGATCGTGATGCGGCTTGAGCAGGACCGCAGCCAGCGCTGGAGAGAGCGTCAACGAGACGAATGCCGAAATCATCGTTGAGGCGGCAATGGTGATGGCAAATTGTTTGTAAAATGTTCCTTGCAGCCCGCTGATAAAGGCTGTCGGGAGGAACACGGCACACAGGACAAGCGCGATCGCTATCAGACCTCGTCCATCGTCTTGTGCGCGGCTTCCTTCGGAGAACAACCTTGGCGCAAATAGCGTTCCACGTTCTCCATCACCACGATCGCGTCGTCGACGACGATTCCGATCGAAAGCACCAGACCGAAAAGTGACAGTGTATTGAGGCCGATGCCGGTGGCGCGCATGACGAGGAAGGAGCCGAACAACGAGATAGGAATGGCAAGCACCGGAATGACGGCCGCCCGCCAAGTCTGCAAAAACAGAATCACAACCAGGGCGACGAGGAAAATGGCGATCAGAAGCGTTTCTTTCACTTCGTCGATCGAAAGCTCAATGAATTCGGTGGGGTTGTAGGCGATGACATATCCGACGCCGCTGGGAAAGGTGCGGCTCAGCTGTTCCATGGTGTTCTTGATGGTGGCTGCGGTTGCCAGCGCGTTCGAGCCGGGACGTTGTCGGATGACGAGCGCCGTCGCGACATTGGCATTGAGATAAGAGTTGAGCGTGTAATCCTGGGAGCCAAGCTCGACGCGGGCGATGTCCCGCAAGCGAACGTAACCGCCATCGGCATCCGCCCTGATCATGATGTTTTCGAATTGACTGGGGTCCGAGAGCCGGCCGAGCGTTTGCACGGCGAGTTGGAATGCGACGGGCGATTTGGCGGGCGGCTGGTTGATGGCACCGGCGGCCACCTGCAAATTCGCTGCACGCAAAGCGGCAACAACTTCACCCGCCGTCAACCCGCGTTCTGCAACCTTTGCCGGGTCGAGCCAGACCCTCATTGAATAGTCGCGAGCGCCAAAGACCAAGACGTCGCCGACGCCCTCGATGCGAAGGAGCGCGTCTTTGATGTAGAGCGAGGCGTAGTTCGCGATATATTGCTGATCCCGCGAGCCATCCGGCGATGTCATGTGCACGACCATCATGAGGTCGGGCGACGATTTGCGCACGCTGATGCCAAATCGCGTGACCTCGTCCGGTAGCCGCGGTTGAACGACGGCAAGACGATTCTGCACTAGAACCTGGGCCTGGTCGATATTCACGCCGGGCTTGAAGACGACGTTGATGGAGAGCTGCCCATCGCCGGTTGATTGGGAGCTGATATAGAGCATGTCGTCGACGCCATTCACCTCCTGTTCAATCGGTGCAGCCACCGTTTCGGCGATGACCTCGGCCGATGCGCCCGGATACGTCGCCTTGATGTTGACGGTCGGCGGCACGATTTCCGGATATTCCGAGATTGGCAGGGACTGCTGCGCGACCGCTCCTGCGATCGTCAGGATCAGCGAAAGCACTGTCGCAAAGATCGGACGCTCGATGAAAAAATGGGAGAGCCGCATCGACGATCCGATTTTTGAGGCCGACTAATTGGTCGCCAGCACGATGTTGCCCGGTATCGGGGCCACAATCGCCCCTGAGCGAACGGCTGGATTTGCCAGACCGGAAATCACCACCCAGTCGTCCTTCGACAAACCGGTCGTGATGACGCGAAGACCCTCTTCGATTGGTCCGAGTGTAACCGGCTTAACTTGAATTTTGTTGTCAGGCCCGACCGCATAAGCGACCTTGCGACTCTGATCCGACACCACGGCCGCGTCCGGGATGAGCAGAGCTTCGGCTTTGCCACCGAAAAGGCGCAGACGCCCAAATGTCCCGGGCGTCAGGAACAAATCCTCATTCTCCACTACGGCCCGAGCACGAATGGTGCCCGATTTGCCGTTGAGCTGGTTGTCGATGAAGTTCATCTGGCCATTTCGTGTCCACTCTTTCTCATCTGCTAGACGGACCTGAACGGCGTTGCCGGACATGCTTGATGACAGTCGCTGGCCGTTCGCCGCCAGACGCGAGTAGCGCACATAGTCCGGTTCCGAGACGCTAAACACGAAATGGATTGGGTCGAGGCTAACGATAGTCGTCAGTAGCGAAGCGCCGACTTGCCCGCCGGAGATGAGATTGCCGGCGTCGACCTTTCGATCGGAGATGCGGCCCTCGATGGGCGCCGGCACCGATGTCCATTCAAGATTGAGTTCCGCGTTACGAAGCATGGCTTCGGCGGATTGCAACTGCGCCTTGGCCGCATCGTGATTGGCTTTTCGCTGATCAAAATCCCGCTGCGTGAGCACCTTCGATGGCGTCAGCTGCTCGGCGCGCTCAAGGTCATTGCCCGTTACAGCGAGTTGCGCTCTCGCCCGCGCGACCTCCGCGCGTGCTGCCTCGACCGCAATCTCGAAAGGTCTGCGATCGATGCTAAACAGCACATCGCCCGCCTTCACAGTCTGGCCGTCGCTGAAGTGGATTTTCACCAGTTCTCCTGAGACGCGCGCGCGGACTTCGACCCGCCGCACGGCCTCGAATTGACCGGTATACTCATCCCATTGGGCGATTCTTTTGAGAACCGGATTTGCGACCGTGACCTCCGGTGGTTTGGGCTGCGCGTTCAATGGCAAGGAACTACCAAGTAGCAGTGCTAACGAGGCTGCAATGGTTTTCAGCCGATAGCGGACGGCCATCGGTCGAGTATCCGCAGGAAACGCGTGCCGCATGAGTGCTCCGTTGGTGTTAACCGGCTTGCCTCAGGCGCCTGCCCTGACTTGTGCCATGATTTTCCCGCGTTCCTTGCTGCCATCGACGCGCCTCATGCGGAAACTCCCACGTCGGGCGCCTCGAATGGTGCGTCGTCGTATTTGTCGTGATGGCGCACCCACGACATCGGATGCGGCAGGTCAGCTTCGTTGCGACCCCTGGGCACTAGGTCGAGCAGCTGATAGGCGCCGTTGACCGCATCCAGGCCACGTCCGTAACACGAATACGTATGGAAGATGGCACCCGCGTCGTCCTTGTAGAACACGCTGATTCCAGGAGCCTCGCTCAAGGAAAATTTACGGTACTCGTAGTTGTAGAAGACCGTTCCCTTCATCTCCTCGGGCGTGAATGAGACGTAAAGGTCGTGACCAAAATCGCTCGTGCCTGACGACACCCACTTGAAGCGCCAGCCCATCCGCTTCTGAAAGGCCTTCAGTTTTGAATACGGCGCACGCGACACCACGATCATCGAGACGTCTCGATGTTTCAGATGCGCCGTGATGCCATCGAAGCTGTCTGCCCAGAACGAGCAGTTCTTGCAGCCCTCGTTCCAATCTGTCCCGTACATGAAGTGATAGATCAGCAACTGGCTGCGGCCTTGGAACAGCTGCGCGAGGGTCTCGCGGCCGTTCGGGCCGTCGAAGACGTACTCCTTCTCCACCTTCACCCATGGCAGCGCGCGGCGCTGCTCGGTCAGTTGGTCGCGCTGCCGCGTAAACTCCTTCTCCTTGCCCAGAAGCCGCAGACGAGCAACGAGCCACTCCTCTTGCGAAACGATCGGATGATTCCTCATGGCAACCTCACGCGTGAGCATTTGCGGCGTAACTCGCCCTCACCAGGGAAACGGTCTCAACCTTCCAACATCGAGTCCGGGCCTGAAGCCTTCAGTGAGGAGGCCTTCCGGCGGCAAAGCGAGGCACACGCGCGCGCCAGCGTTCATGGCGGGGATCGCCTACCGAAGCTTCAGTACACGGTCCAGTGTAGAGGCCGGTAGATAATTTCCCACGCCGCAATCGGCTCAGCCGATTTGCTCTGACACTCTGGCGCGCTGGCCCACGGTTTGATCGTCGGGATGGTCACCTCCACTGCAACGGCCATCCAGAAGACGAGTGCAAATCTCGTTCTCGCTGTCATGTCCGCCTCGTGCCCGCGCTCCTCATAGGCTCGCAGCGATTGGCGTCGCTGCTTGCCCACGACCGAGAGACGAACGGGAGTGGCGAAAGGATTCTCAGAAAAAATTTTTATTCTGCCGAATCCTTGGGCCGATCCCAGACGTCATATATCGAGGTGACAACTCAGGAGCGGCCCATGAGTGCCTTTACGGCCGGCAAGCCCCTGGACCGCGAAGCCTTCGAGCGGCTAGCCGGCGAACTGCGGCCAAAACTGCATCGTTACTGCGCCCGCATGACCGGCTCGGTCCTCGACGGCGAGGATGTCGTCCATGAGGCCATCGTCAAAGCGATAGAGGCATTATCCCAGACGGGATCGATCGCGCATCCAGAGGCTTGGCTGTTTCGCATCGCTCACAATGCGGCGCTGGATTTTCTGCGGCACCGCGCCCGACAAGACGCCGCCCACGCGGACGAAGACCCAGACATGATCATCGACCCGCTAGCCGTCGCGGAGGATCGGCAGGTCACCGCCGCCAGCCTGCGGACCTTCATGCGCCTTCCTGTGGCGCAGCGCGGCAGCGTCATCCTCATGGACGTGCTCGGCTACTCCCTCGAGGAGATCGGCAGTGTCATGGATGTGAGCATTGCGACCGTGAAGGCGGCACTGCATCGCGGCCGCGCCCGCCTCCGCGAGTTGGCACGGGAGCCCGACGACATTCCGCTGCCCATTCTGGCGGAACCCGAGCGCTCGCTGCTCGCCGCTTATGTCGAGCGCTTCAACGCGCGCGACTTTGATGCAATACGCGACATGCTCGCCGATGAGGTGCGGCTGGACCTCGTTGCGAAGCTTCAAAGGAAGGGTCGGACCGACGTGGCTGGATACTTCGACAACTATGCCCGGCTCGAAGACTGGCATTTCGCTCCCGGATTGGTGGACGGGCGCCCAGCGCTGCTCGTGCGCAACTCGTCGGATCCGACCGGTAAAGTGGGGTATTTCATTCTGCTGCAATGGGAGGGCGACAGGGTCGCGAACATCCGAGATTTTCGCTTCGCGCGCTACGCGATTGAGGGCGCGGAGCTCTTCGTAGCGGATTAGGTGGTCGCGGGCCCTCCCAAGTTGCCGGAAGCGAATCGTACTTGTCGGGACGCAACTCATCAGTCGAGCGGTACGGTCCAGGCATCGTAGTCGTAGAGCCAGGTCATATCCGGTGCCGTGCGCATCCAGGTGTTTTTCCGGGCGCCCAGCTGAATCCGCGACGTGCGGTCCTTGCGATTGCGCTCGAAGCGGCGGAACGCGTCCGAAAAGCCGTCGAGGTCCGTGTCCGCCAGGCATCGCGCCAGAACCACAGCGTCTTCCATCGCGGCGCTGCCGCCTTGCGCCATGTAGGGCAGCATCGGATGGCATGCGTCGCCGATCAGGACAATGCAGCCTTCGCTCCACCGGACCAACGGATCGCGTTCGACCAGGGCCCATTTGCGAACCTCCGGACAGGCATCGAGAATGACGCGGGCGTGAGGATGGAAGCCAGTGAAGGCGGCGCGCATCTGGTCCAGGTCTCCATGGGCGGACCACGATTCGATCCTGAAGTCCGGCTCGGGCGTGCTGGCAATGAAGTAGAGCTCGTCGCGCCGGGGATTGACCTTGTAGGTCACGATATGCCGGTCGGGCCCCCACCATTTCACGCGATCATCGATTTCGGTGCCGAGCAATTCGCTTCGGTAGATCGCCCGGTAGGCCACTTGTCCAGTAAACCGCGGCGCGCCGCTGCCAAAAAGGATTTCGAGCACGGTGGAATGGACGCCGTCGGCCCCGACGACGGCGTCGGCCTTTACCCAGGTGCCATCGGCGAATGTAAGCCGGGCGCCTGGGTCGGCTCGATCAAGCCCTATGAGCTTCCTACCGAGATGAATGCTCTCAGCTGGATTGATCGAGACCAGCGCCGCATGCAGTTCCGCGCGATGCAGCGAGAGGTCCGGCGCACCGAAGCGTTGCTCGATCTCGGCGCCCATCGGGTGGAGATACGTGATCTTGCCAGTGTCCCATTCGCGATTGTATCCGACTTCTGGGGCAAACCCGACGGATCGAATGCGCGCCTCGAGGCCGAGGCCGCGTATCACCTTCATAGCATTGGGATTGAGTTGCAGACCGGCGCCGATCCGGGCGAAGCCGGGCGCCTGCTCATAGATGTCGACCTTGAGCCCGATCCTTCGCAGCGTGGCGGCGGCGGTCAGTCCCGCGACCCCGGCACCGACGATCGCTATTGCCGGCGCTGCATCCGCCATCGCGCGCCAACCATGGCCCGGGTCAGTTCGCCGTGACGCCGGCGGCCTTGGCGACCTTTGTATTCAGGATGAACTCGTCCCGGATCAGCTTGGCGAAAGCCGGCCGGTCGAGCGGCATGGCATCGAAGCCAAGTCGGACGAATCTCTCCTTCAAGGTCGAACCTTGCAGCGCCTTGGCGGTCTCCTGATAGATGCGCTCGATGATGGGCGCCGGGGTCTTCGACGGTGCGAACAGGCCGACCCAGAAATTGTATGTGGCTTCGGGGTAACCCGCCTCGGCGATCGTCGGGACGTTCGGTAAAGCCGAAGCGCGCTGCGAACCGCTGACAGCCAGCGCCTGCAGCCTTCCGTCCTGAAGAAGGGGCAGTACCGCGGTAAGCGGGGAGAAGTAGAAGTCGGCGCGTCCCGCGAGTACCTCGTTGAGCGCCTCCGGCGCTCCCCGGAACGGGACATGGACCGCTTCGAAGCCCGCCGCGAGCCGGAACGCCTCCATGGCGAGATGCGTGATGCTGCCCACGCCACCAGAGGAATAATTCATTGCGCCGCGCTTTTCCTTCGCAGCAGCGACGAAATCCGCGACGTTCTTGTAACCCCTTGACGACGACACGACCATGACCAACGGCGTGTTGCCGAGCGGGATGATCGGGGTGAGATCACGAAACGTATCGAACGCGAGCGTGCTGTAGGTGACGGGCACCAGGCTGTGCGTGGAGGAATTGGCCAAAATCGTGTAGCCATCCGGCTCGGCGCGCGCGACCGCGGCCATGGCAATCGTATTGCCTGCGCCAGTGCGGTTCTCGATAACGATGGGCTGGCCGAGTTGCGCAGACACCTGCTCCATCACCGCGCGCGTCACGATATCGAGCGCGCTTCCGGGACTCTGCGGAACGAGCGTCTGGATTGGCCGGGTCGGCCAGTCCTGGGCGAATGCCGCGTTTAGGGCCAAGGGTAAGAGAAACAGGCTCAACAGAGTCCGGCGCAACAATTCCACCTCCCACCATCTTCCGACGCTTGCACGATGCGCACTGAGCGAGCGCAAGGATAACGACCTGCCAGCATACCCGAAAGCGGTGTCAGGCAGACACCTCGAGATCGGCCGGCTGACGCTGCGGTGATTTGCGACCGGTCGGTTCATTGCGGCCTCCTCGAACGGCGATCACTTGTCCTCAAGCTGGATTCCAGCCTTGGCGACAACGTCCCGGTATTTCGCGATGTCGCCGCGTATCCGCGCCCCAAGCTGCTCCGGCGGACCGAATTCAGCGGCCACGCCGTTCTGCGCGAATGCCGCCTGCATTGACGGGTCGCTCAGGATTTCAGCGATGTCGCGATTGAGCCGATGAATGATCGGCTGCGGCGTTCCCATCGGTGCCGCGAAGCCCAACCACAGCGATGAATCGAATCCCGGTAGAAGCGATTCGGCAACGGTCGGCACGTTCGGCAGCGAGTCTGTGCGCTTGGCACTCGTGACCGCCAACGGACGCAGCTTGCCCTCGCGAATGAGCGCAAGAATCGGCGATATCGTGCCGAACTGCAGGTCGATGCGTCCTTCGACCAGATCGAGCGACGCCTGCCCGGAGCCTTTGTAGGGCACGTGATTGAGTTCGATACCGGCCTCGCTACAGAACAGCAAGGCGGAGAGATAGGGAAGCGTTGCGGCCCAGGCGTTGGCGAGCGACTTGGGTTTGGCCTTGGCGAACGCCACGAGTTCGCCAATCGTCGCCACCGGCAGCCCCGGATAGCCGGCGATGACGAGCGGCAACGTCCCGATCAATGAGATCGGTGCAAAGTCTTTGACCGCATCGTAAGGCAGGTTGCGCGTCAGGACCGACGAGGCGGCGTGCGTGCTTGCCGACACCTGTCCGATTGTATAGCCGTCGGGCGCTGCGCGGGCCACTGCGACGCTCCCGACGACGCCGCTGGCGCCGGCGCGGTTTTCCACGATCACCTGCTGGCCCAGCCGCTCGCTGAGCTTCTGCGCAACCAGACGGGAACTGATGTCACCCGCTCCGCCTGCCGCCGTCGGCAGGATCAAGCGTATCGGCCGGTTCGGCCAGCCGGCCACTGTATCGGATTGCGCAGCACTCCTGCCGGGGGCGCCGACGATCGCGATGAAAAGGCAAATCCAACGCAGCCCACCAGACAATTCACGCAGGCTAGACTTCATGCACTCTCCTGGATGCCTCGATAATGGATACTCTACGGCTCACGTCTGCTTGCCCGGCCGAGGGGCAGCCTGCTTTCCATGGCGAGCGTTCCTCGACCCTTCCGGTTCGTCGATCACGTCGCGAACCTCTGTGTTCATTTTGACATCGTTCCGACGACGCTGGGCGATGACACGTCCGGTCTCCCAGTAGTCGCCGCGCACCGCCAGTTGCGCCTGATGCTCGAGGTCGTCGGTCCAAGCGCCGAGATCGTAGCCGAACCACGGCGCTTCCGGCTTGAGCTTAGGGAGTTTCAGCTCGTCCTCCCAAATGGCGCGCGCTCGCTCCATGTACGCGCGCTTGGGAAGCGACAGCGGCGGATAATCCTGGCGCAACGTTGCGTTGACGAGCAGTGACGAATCTTCCGAACCACGCACTTTGTCGCGGGGTCCGTGGCCTTCTTCCCGGTGCGGCAGAATTTGCATGTCGAGATGTGGCTTGGCGCGGAATGTCATCGCCCACAGAATCGCGTCGGCGTTGTTGGGGTCAATGTCGTCATTCGTCGCAATCACAAACTTCCCGGCCGGGCGTTGCACGGTGACGCTGGCATAAAGGCCGCGCCAGACCTCCGTTTGCGGCGTCCCGCGTTCGAACTGCAATACCAGCACGCGATATCCGCCGATCAGCGGCATGTGCATGTGGACGTGCAGAATGCCCTTGATGCCGATGTGGTCGCGCAAATGGCGAAGGAAGATCGCTTCCTGGCCGGGCTGGCGCATGACGGTCGCTTCACTGGGAGCGAGCTGCGATAGGAACGAGGTGAAGATGGCCTTACGCTTGCGGGTAATACATGTGACGTCCATGAAGCCGTTGTATTCGGCTAGGTTCACGTGGCCGTGCGACTCGCCAAATGGCGCCTCGGGCTCGAGGTATTCCGTGTCGATGTAGCCTTCGATCACAATTTCCGCCTCCGCCGGAACCATGAGGTCGACGGTGCGCGCCTTGACCACGTTGATCGGCGAGCCCACGAGCCCGCCAGCGAGCGAAATCTCGTCGATCGTCTCCGGCGCCTTCTGCACCGAAGCGTAAGCGATCGCCGGCGGCAGCCCGACCACGACAGCAGTCGGCATCGGTCTTCCGAGCGCCTTGTACTTCAGCCAGTGCTGGTATCCGCCCGCCTTTAATTCGACGGACGGGTTCATCCCCAGCCGGCGTGGCGATTTCACCTGCGCCCGATAGTTGCCGAGATTTTGCACCCCGGTGTCGGGATCCTTAGTAATAAAGGCGGAGGTTGTGAGATATGGCCCGTTGTCCCAGCCCGGCGTCGAGATCGGGACAGGCAAGGCCTCCAGCGCGCAGCCAGGCGTGTCGAGGGCCGCGCCCTCAATGACGACTTCTTGGCATGGGGCGTTATCGACCGTGCGCGGTGGAATCAGATTGTTCATCGCTCGCGCCCAGACCGCCGCAACTTGGTCGGGCGGATGACCGAGCCCGATCTGATAGATTGTCCGGCTTCCGCCCATTGCGCCGATGACCACGGGAATATCGTATTTCTTGCCCTTGGCGTCGACGACATTCGTAAACAGCATGGCCTTGCGGTCGTTCTCATCGAGCCCGCCGCGGAACTGCCAGCGCATCAGGGGATGGATTTCAGTATCCTTGTTGATCGGAATGTCGATCTTCAACAGCAGACCTACTTTATCGAGTGCCTCGAGTTGGTCGTGAAGATCAGGGTAGGAACGCGCAGGCTCGGCCTTGCGCGCATCGTGTCCTTTTTTCATCGTGATTTGTCCTTGTCATCGCCGGCACAGCGACTGACAAGCCGGTCGCCGCTCCGGGGCTCGTCCATGAGCGTCGCTGCCGTCGGCATCGCAGATCCCAAGCGCGCTAGTTGATCTTCGCTGCGGCGCGAACGCTCTCAATCAGCGACGTCCGCATGAGAAATTTTTTCGTGAGCACTGGGTCCTCGGCCGTGCGCTGCATCTCCTCGCGATATTTCTGTCGCGTTTGCGGATCGCGCTGCTCCATATTTCTCTTATTGGCAATGGTGGCGGTCTGCACGTGCTCTACCGCTACGTAGCGCCGCTGACGGACATAGCGGTCGAGCGCGCCTTCGCCCTCTTCGCCGTTGAGCACCCGTAGCATGTTGCCCGCGAGGTTGACGGCGTCGTGAATGCCACTGTTCATCCCCATGGCGCCGATCGGACTGTTGAGATGCGCGGCGTCCCCGGCGAGAATGACGCGCCCGGCCCGAAATGTGGCGGCGACGCGCTGCTGTACCACATAGGAATCGTAGAGGACGATCTCGTAGGGTTCCGAGCGCGGGTGAAAGCGCTGAAACTTGCGCTGGCATGTTTCCAGGATTCGATCGTCCTCGAACACCTCGTCCAGGCTGACCGGGACGACCAACCGGTAGACACCCGGCGGTCCTTTCCAAGCTATCTTGAAGAGATTGTACCACTCAACCGGATCGGAAATGTAATTGCGATACGCGTAACCGGCCTGCGAGAAGTCGTAGGGCGTGCCGATGATCATGAATCGCTCGTCATAAGTGAACCCCTCGAACGCGATGCCGACCTGCTTGCGCACCGTGCTTCGCGCCCCATCCGCGCCGATCAGGTAGCGCCCGGTGATGCGCTCGCGGTTGCCGTCGGCGGTCTGCACCTCGACCTCCGCGGCATCGGCCGATTGCGAGCAGTCAACGACCTCGGTCTCGGTCCGGATGTCCAGCGTGGGCACATCCTGCGCCATGGCTAACAGCACGCGCGACACCTTGTCCTGCTCGCACTGCAGCACCCAGGGATGGCGGGTCTCGCCGGCCAGAATGCCGTGATCGAATGAACCAAGCAGCTCCTGCTGATCGTAATAATTGACGATGGGGCAGACGAGGCCGAGCAGTTCGATCCGCGCGTAGACGCCAAGGTCGTCCAACATGTCCAGTGAGGCGGGATGGATAGTGGCGGCACGCGGCTGCTGATGCACGATGTCGCCCTTGTCGAAAACGGTGACATCGACGCCGGCGCGACCGAGGATCAGGCCGACGATAAGCCCCACCGGGCCGCCGCCCGCGACGATAATCCGGCCGCTCTTCGCCATCCGTGGACGGCCATCTTAGGCGGTGACCTTTTCGTCTTTTGGCTCCACTTCCTTGACGGCGCCGCGCCAGCCCGAATGGGTGAGGTCGAAAACAACTCCGTTGGGATCCTTGTATTTGACCTCGTAGAAAGTATCCGGATTGTGATCCTCACGGCCCATGAAATAGGAGCCGCCCGCCTTCTCGACCTGCTTGGCGGCCTCGTCGAGATCGTCGACCCACATGCCGAAATGGATGAGCCCGTAGTAGGGCTTGCCAGGAGGCATCCCGGGCACGTCGCCGGGAAACTTCAGCAAAGCGACGTTCACCGTGCCGTCGCTCATATAGAGCCCGATACCGGCCTTGCCGGCGCGTTTCATCCCAAACGCCTGCTCGAAAAACTGAGCCGCCTTTTCCGGATCCGGAACCGAAATTGCGATATGACGCAGACGAGCAACCATGTGAACCTCCTGTGGTGAGTTACTGGACCCATCGCCGGGGCGTACCATTCGTTGCGGCCGAATGGCGAGGGGGCAGGATACCAGCGCGCGATCCCGTCTCGCGAGGCATTTCAAGAGCGAAGCTCGAATTCTCCATTGATCTCGACAGGAATGCCGTGCGGCAGTTCTGCAAGGCCGACTGCCGAGCGTGCGTGCTGGCCATTTTCCGGACCGAACAGCTCGTAAAAAAAATCCGATGCTCCATCGATGACCTGCGGCATGCGGTCGAAACCAGGGGCCACGTTGACCATTCCGAACAGCCGCACGACTCGCTTAATGCGATCGAGATCGCCAAGCTGATGCTTTAAGCTGGCAAGCATAGAGAGGGCGACGGCGCGCGCTGTTGCGTACGCTTCCTCCACCGTCAGATCCCGCCCGACCTTTCCCGCGTGCTTGACATTCGGCAGCGAGGGCACGTCACGGCCATGCCCCGACACGAAGACGATCGATCCGACCACGACGCACCCGGTGCGGTTCGGGTTGGGAAATTTGAACGGCGGGGGAAGCGCGTAGCCCATCTTCCGAAGTTTTTCTTCCACGGCGCTCATGAATTGTCCCCAGGTGGATGGCCCTGCTCCTGCAGCGATGTATCAGAAACATGCGCTTAGCTTGAGCAAGGCAGGAGACTACATGAGAGCATTACGGTCAACCATCGCCCGCTTATTCCGCGCAAGCGACGCAAGCATCGAACATCCCCCGAAGCGATGGGAAAGGCTCGAATGCTCGTTCATGTCGTGGTGGATCATGCGGGATGCGCGAGCCCCATGGGCGCAGAAAAAGGGCCGACACCGTCGGCCCTTAACTCTTTGCGCAGCCAGGGGCCCGCAACTTGTTATCATGCGCGGCTGCGTCAAGTGCCGCCGCGCATGCCGCGTCCCCCGTTCATGGATTGCGAGTGCTCCCCACCAGGCTCGGAAATGCCGCACAGTGCGCTGCCCGCGCTGCCCGCACCGTCGGTCAGCGCGATATCGCCGAGCGAGAGGATTCCCACCAGGCGCTTGTCGCGATCGAGCACCGGCAGCCGCCGTACCTTGATGTCGGCCATGTTCTGGACGACGTCCTCGAGGTCGTCGTCCTCGAAGCAATACATCACTTCTTTGCTCATGACCTCGCGGATCGGCGTCTGCGGGCCCTTGTCGGCGGCGATCGCGCGAATGGCGATGTCGCGGTCGGTGATCATGCCGACCAGCCTGTCGTTCTCTCCGACCGGCAGCACCCCGGCGTCGATCTGCGCCATAATGCGCGCGGCATCCCGGATCGTCTGATTGGGATTGGCGATCTTGACGTCGCTGGTCATCGCTTCACTGACTTGCATGGCATTTCTCCTCACCTGCTCTGAAGTTGTCGAGACGGCGCAGGGACTGTGCGCCAACGCAACTGAATTCGCGGGCAACCCGCCTCAAGCGGCGGGTTCGAAGCGTCGGCCCTCTGCTCCGGTCGGCCATAAGGCGCGGATGTTCTCGGGCAGCGCTTGGCGTACCTTTTTGATCTGGTGCGGATCGACGTGATGGTTGAGCACCTGGAGCGTCACCTGGGTGGCGTCAACGACGTTGACCGGTCGTATGTCTCGGAGACGCTGCGATACCTGGTCGAGGAATTGTTCCGCCGAGCGTTTCTTGAGCGCCTGCTCGCTCGAGCGCCACTGATCGTAATAGAGTCCCCGTACCAGGAGCGGCAATTGCGCCCCGAGATGGACCGCAAGGCCGATCGGAAGACGGTCGCGCAACGCGTGAAGCACCGCGGTGAGCACATGCCACGCGACCTGTCGATCAGGCCCGAGCTTGGCCATGATCTCGTCGAGCCAGATATTGGTGGTTTGCAACGTCTTGTCGAAGACGTCGAGGCCGGTGGCGCTCATGTCAATCCCTCCATGATCGCACCGTGGTGCTCTGTTTCGAGAACGCGCGCTGGCGTCCGCAGTTCCAGTTCCTCCGTGTTGTTTCCATATCGGATTTTGCCCGCCGCAGGACGCGCGGCCCGACCGGCAGAAAGTTCCCTGTGAACTCTTTCCGTGCCCCGTCTCGTGTTCGCAATGGGGAGTACTGAATCCGCACGCCTGCGACGTACAAGCTCGCGACTAACGCGTCCTCGTGGCCGTGTTGCTCGCGGCGTTCTTCGTTTTCCGGGCATGGCTGAGTCTCGCCCGTGCCGATCTGGAGGTGATCCGCGAGGTCGGCCGCCGTAAGCCGCTTCCTGCCTCTTGTAAGCGCAGCAAGGGGGTGCGTCGCGGCGGCGACCGCGGCGCGCGGAACGAACGAGAGCGCCTCAAGCTCGATGCGAGGGTCCGGCAGATCGGCCGCAGTGATTGCCAGGGCGCATTGGCCTTCGCGAAGCGCGACGATTGCCGCCCCGAGCGGTGCCGTCCACAACTGCACGCTGACCGACGGATGGGCATCGTGCAGATCCCTAAGTGCCGCTGCGGCAAGGCCCAGCGGAAACTGTGGGTCAAGAGCGATCGCGAGGCGCAATTCGACCCCTTCGCCGAGGCCAAGCGCCCGCGCTCGCACGGAATCGCCTTGAGCAGTATGGCGCGCACATCGGCGAGCAGCGACTGGCCCTCGGGCGTGAGCGTCGGCCGGTGGCGCGAACGGTCGAACAGCGCGATTCTCAGCTGGCCCTCAAGATTGGCAATCGCGTGGCTCACCGCCGACTGGACCCGCGATAAGCGGCCAGCGGCCGCGCGAAAGCTGCCGGACTCGGCGACGGCGACGAAGACGCGCATTTGATCGAGGGTGAGCGCATCCAACATGATCGATCCGATCGATCAACTTGAACGACGCTTTCACAATTACATCGATCCGATCTCGATGTCATCTAAGGGCAGCCGCCGAAGTAGCCCTCTTGCCCGTCAACTTCTCGAGGTTCGTCATGGCGTGGATCTATCTGACCGTTGCCGGCTTGTTCGAGATCAGCTGGGCGATCGGTCTGAAATACACCGAAGGCTTTACACGCCTGCTGCCATCGCTGGTAACCATTGCCAGCATGATTCTGAGCATCGTCCTGCTCGGGCTGGCGCTCAAAACATTGCCAGTCGGCACGGCTTATGCGGTGTGGACCGGGATCGGGGCAGTCGGTACCGCGGCGCTCGGCATCTACTTGTTCGCAGAGCCGGCGACGGCGCTGCGGCTGATATGCATTGGCCTGATCCTCTCCGGAATCATCGGTCTCAAGCTGGTCACGTAGACTGCGTGCGCTACCGGAATCACCGGCTTCGGCAAGATGGACGAATGCCTCGGCGCAGCTCCGAGTACCAAGATCGTCGCTAGCATTGCGGGGCTTGTTCAGCCCTGCCTGGCCATTTCTTCTTGTTCTTCTTCCTCGCTGATCGCGTCGATGATGTCGACGACGCGAGCCACGCGGCCGCTCGGGAGCGGCCGGCCGGCGTTCATCAAGGGCTCGTCATTGGCGAGCCAAGCATGTGCTTCGGCGAGCTCGTCGGTGGTCGCCCCGGTGGCAATGATTTTCGCGATGACCACGTCATCGAGCTCACCGAACATCGTGGTGACGTCCTTGCGGGTCAGAGTGCTCATGGCAGCCTCCCACATTGCGGCTTAGCCGACCGGCGCGGTCAGGAAGCGCATCGAATCGCCCGATTTGAGCCGCAGAAGAACGGTCCGCTTGCCGGCGTTGCGCGCCTCGCCCAGCGCGCCTTCGAGCTCGGCCGGCGTTTTCACCGCTTTGCCGCCGATTTCGAGGATGATGTCGCCCAGCTCGAATCCGCGCTCGGCCCAGAGCCCGCGCGAATCCATGCCGGTCACGACGACGCCTTGCTCTCCCGCGCCGGCAATGCTGTCGGCGGGCACAAGCTTGAGCCCGAGATCGGAAACATCGCCGCGCCCCATCGTCTCCGGCTGATCCGCGCCCTGGTGCTCGCGCCTCGCCGCCGAGGCTTGAGCCGGCAGCGGGAGTTCGCCAAGCGCGAGGGGGATGCTTCGCTCCTGACCTTCGCGCAGCACGCCGAGCTTGATTGGCGTGCCAGGAGCAGTGCGGCTGATCGTCTTGGAGAGCGCCGAGGCATCCTTGACCGGCGCGCCATCGACCGAGGTGATGATGTCGCCCGACGTCAGCCCCGCCTTCGCCGCCGGCCCGTCCGCCAGCGCTTCGGCGACGAGCGCGCCTTGCGCCTGTTTGAGACCGAGCACGTCGGCGATCTCCTCGGTCACGGGCTGGATCTGCACGCCGAGCCAGCCGCGGCTCACCGAGCCCTTTTCTCGGAGTTGCGATACCACCGTTCGCACCGTCGGCGCCGGGATCGCAAAGGCAATGCCGATCGAGCCCCCGGACGGCGAGAAGATCATCATATTGACGCCGACCACTCTGCCGCCGAGATCGAATGCCGGACCACCGGAGTCGCCTTTGTTGATCGGCGCGTCGATCTGCAGAAGGCTGTCGGAAGCAATGCCTCCGATGTTGCGCTCGCGCGCCGAGACGATGCCGGCGGTCACGGTGCCGCCGAGCCCGAACGGATTGCCGACCGCCAGCACCCAGTCGCCGACGCGCGGCATCTCGTCCGCGAGCTTGACAAATGCGAAGTCGCTGCGGCCATCGACCTTGAGCAGGGCCAGATCGCTGATGGGATCACGACCCACGACTTTCGCGGTGTAGGTCTTCTGGTCGTCGGTCTGGATCTCCGCCGTTTTGCTTCCCTCGATCACGTGATTGTTGGTGACCGCGTAACCGTCCGCCGAGATGAAGAAGCCCGACCCTTGCGTGGTCACCGTTCTGCGCGGATGCCGGCCCTCTGGGATGCCCGGTGCGAGGGGTGGCGCTCCGAAGTCCTGGAACAACGGATTCGCGGGGGAGCCGCTCTGCTGCTCGGAGTCTTCCGACCGCTTGGTCTGCACGCCGATCACGGCCGGCTTCACCGCGTCAACAATATCGGCGAAGCTTGCCGGACCTGAGGCGCTGCCGCCGAGGAGTGCGGCGGTTGATTGCTGTCGCACCTGGACCGGCCAGTCGGGCGGGAGAAGATGGGCGCCGAAGATTCCCACCGCCGCCGCTAATGCAATGGTGCAAATGAGAGCTGCGGCGCGGCCAAGGGGGGCGCGGGCGATTGCGGCATTGTTGTCCATGCATCCTCGATTGTCGAATGATCGGCAATTTTAAGGGAGCGAGCCGCCCCAAAAGCCGCCCCCGTTTCAACCGTTGCGTCAACGCGAGGACATTGCGCCGGTTCCCGGCGTCTCGCTCAGGTCCCCGGCTGCTCAACCCTGGCGGAGAGAACGCCGCACGGCGGCGGCGGGCCAATTCTCGCTCGCGCTTATCACTCGCACCTGGGATCCATTGGAGCGATCGATCAGCGCGTGCGAACAGATCTCATCGTCGATGTCGGCAACCTCGATCTCCGTCGTGGGCAACCACTCCAGAGTCTTGGGAATATCGGAGGGCCAGATGCGCCACGCGGAACCGTCACCAAGTTCTACCATATGGCTTCTGTCGTGCTTCTTGATCTGCATCGCCGGACTCCGAGAGATGGTTCGGGCGGTGGATCTCTTGGTGCAGGAACGCCCCTATTAGCGTTTCATCGAGCGACTATTGGGTCGAGGCGCGGATGCGCTGACGAATTTTTTCGCGAACGTCGGGATCGTTCTGCGCCACTTCCAAAATGGAGTCGTATTCCTCGACCGACAGCCCCTGATCGTTGACAGCCTTTTTCAGGGCACCGACGGCCTCGTTCAAAACCCGCTCCTTGTCGGCGGGGGCCGCCGCGGCTATGCGCTGCTGATAGTCCTGCTTGAGAACGGCCACCTTCTCGATCGCGGCTGCCGCCGCGTCGAGCTTTTGGTCGGGAATGCTCGCTGACTTGTCCGGGGCAGCAGGCGCAGGCGATTGGACCTGAGCGTTCGCTGCCGGAATGCCGAGAAGGCCTCCGGCAATCAGCAACACGGCAGCAGTAGGCCGCCTGAAGATTTGCATCAATTTTGCCTCCTTTGCTGCGCGTGCGGCCGCTGGCGAAAAACGGACGCTGTCGAGGGCAAGCGGCTTTCGGGAGAAGCAGTTCCAGCTGATTGCGCAATCGTGGCATGTCGAAAGGACATACCACGGAAGCCTTGTTCCCTGCCGGAAGTTCTCTCTTGTGAGACATCATTTTGTCGACGGGCACACGCGAGTTCCAAGATTTGTGTCGAACGTGCGGCACGTTTCCACTGTCACTTGACGGCGTGCGGGAAGAGCTTAGGTAGGCCGCGCGGGATGACCGTGCTCGCATCGACCACCTGGAGGTGGGAGGCCCCCGCGACGCGCAATATCGCGCGGCTCATCGCCTTTCAGCGAAACCGAAAGGAGCGTGCAATGAAACTTAACTCCGCACAGCTCGAGCGAACGTTGGGCCAATTCGAAGCCCGCCCCATTCCCGACGACCATCCCGCGATTCCCCAGCTCAACGACTTATTCGGCGAGCACACATTCCTCCTCGACAGTCGCGGCCTCAACATTGTGGAGCCGGTCGGGGTTGCCGGAGCCGCAGCCGAGTCGGCCAAGGTCGTAAATCTTGCCAGCTGGAGCGACGATAGCCAGTCGGGTCTCGACCTGCACGAGCCCCAACTAACCGACGTCGTCATCACGCTTGGATTGAAGCACTGATCTTCAAGGTAGATCTCGTGCCGGCCATCGCGGCACGCGCCACGGCTTTGGCGTGATCACTGGCCGCGCGTTGATCCAAGCTTGGCTGGCGAGCGCGAGGTCACTGCTGACAGCGGTCCCACTCGCCTGACGAACTTGGCCAAGTTGGAACCGCGGTCGGCCGCCGGCGTTGAACCGGCAGCTGACGCGAGGCCGCTATGGCCCAACCTGCGTTGCGCAATTTCACCCTCAACTTCGGGCCCCAGCACCCGGCGGCGCACGGCGTGCTGCGCCTCGTTTTGGAACTCGACGGCGAGGTCGTCGAGCGCGTGGATCCGCATATCGGCCTCCTCCACCGCGGGACCGAGAAGCTGATCGAGCACAAGACCTACCTGCAGGCACTACCCTACTTCGATCGGCTCGACTACGTCGCGCCGATGAACCAGGAGCACGCGTTCTGCCTTGCAGCCGAGAAGCTACTCGATCTCGCGGTGCCCAAGCGCGGGCAGCTCATTCGCATCCTCTATTGCGAGATCGGACGCTTGCTCTCGCATCTGCTCAACGTGACCACGCAGGCGATGGACGTCGGCGCGCTCACGCCGCCGCTCTGGGGTTTCGAGGAGCGCGAGAAGCTGATGGTGTTTTATGAGCGCGCTTCGGGCGCTCGCATGCACGCGAACTATTTCCGTGTCGGAGGAGTGCATCAGGACTTGCCGCCGAAGCTTCTCGACGACATCTGGGCGTTCTGCGATCCTTTCCTCAGGGTGTGCGACGATATCGAGGGCCTGCTCACGGAAAACCGCATCTTCAAGCAACGCAACGTCGGTATCGGCGTGGTCGAGCTTGCCGACGCATGGGCGTGGGGGTTCTCTGGCGTCATGGTGCGCGGCTCCGGCGCCGCCTGGGATCTGCGCAAGGCGCAGCCCTACGAATGTTATTCCGAGTTCGATTTCGACGTCCCGATCGGAAAGCACGGTGACTGCTACGACCGCTACCTCGTGCGCATGGAAGAGATGCGCCAGTCGGTGCGCATCATGAGACAGTGTCTCGAGAAGCTGCGATCTCCACAAGGCGCGGGTCCGGTTGCGGCCCGGGACTACAAGATTGTTCCGCCGCCGCGTGGCGAAATGAAGCGCTCGATGGAGGCGACCATCCACCATTTCAAGCTCTACAGCGAGGGCCATCGCGTGCCGGGGGGCGAGGTCTACGCCGCGGTCGAGGCACCCAAAGGCGAGTTCGGTGTCTACCTGGTGGCGGACGGCACCAACCGCCCGTATAAGTGCAAAATCCGGGCACCCTCGTTCGCCCATTTGCAGGCGATGGATTTCTTGAGTCGCCGGCACATGCTCGCCGACGTCTCGGCGATCATCGGCTCGCTCGATATCGTGTTCGGCGAAATCGATCGCTGACACGCCGGCAGCCTTTTCGGTGCAACCGGAGACAGCAGATGGCCGACACCCTGGCTGAGAAGACCTGCACGCCGTGTCGCGGCGGTGTTCCGCCGTTGCCGCGCGATGAGGCGCTGCGCATGCAGACGCAGGCTCCGGCTTGGGAGCTGCGCGATGATGCGCACCGCATCGAGCGCACCTTTCGATTCCGCAATTTCCGAGAAGCGCTCGCCTTCGTGCAGCAGGTCGGCGAGTTGGCCGAAAGCGAGGGACATCATCCCGACATCAGCTTCGGCTGGGGTTACGCAACAGTCTCGTTGAGCACCAAGAAGATCAAGGGATTGCACGAGAACGACTTCATCATGGCGAGCAAGATCGATCGCATGCTTGGCTCATGAGCGTTCGCGTCGTCACCGTCTTCGGCGGAACCGGCTTTCTCGGCCGGCGCGTCGTCGATCGTCTGCGCAAGCATGATTTTATCGTCCGGGTCGCCTCAAGGCATGCGAACCGCAGTCGCGAGCTGTTCGGCCCTGACGGTCCGCAGTTTCAGTCACTCGAGGTCGACATTCACGATGCACAGGCTGTTGCCGATGCGCTTGCCGGTTCATACGCGGCGGTCAACGCCGTCAGTCTCTACGTCGAGCGGGGAGGGGAGACGTTTCATTCCGTGCACGTCGAGGCGGCGCGCCGTCTGGCCGCTCGGGCGCAGCAGAATGGGCTCGAACGGTTCGTCCAGGTCTCCGGAATCGGCGCCGAGCCGGCCTCGCCGTCGCTCTACATCCGCAAACGCGGGGAGGGTGAACTGGCGGTGCGCGCCGCCTTTCCCGACGCGGTCATCGTTCGCCCGGCGGTGATGTTCGGGCCGGATGATGCGTTTCTGACCACCATTCTCGCGCTGCTGCGCAACCTCCCGGTCTTTCCCATGTTCGGCCGCGGCCTCACCCGATTGCAGCCGGCCTATGTAGGGGACCTGGCGGAGGCGATCGCCAGTGTGCTCGCGCGGACGGAAACGCGCGCCGTCACGTTCGAGTGCGGGGGGCCTCGCATCTATTCCTACGAAGAGTTGCTCAGAGCGGTGGCGCGCGAAGCCGGCCTCACGGCGAGGCTGATGCCGATGCCGTTTGCCGCCTGGCATGCGCTGGCCTCGGTGGGGGAGATGCTCCCGAACGCTCCCGTGACCCGCAACCAGATCGAGCTGATGCAGGTCGATAACGTCGCTTCGCCGAGCATGCCCGGATTTGCAGAGCTCGCAATCTCGCCGCGGCCGCTGGAGGACATAGTGCGCGAGATGCTCGCCCAGCGTCCCGGCGGGCGCTAGCTGCGGCTACACCTGGATCTGTTCTTTGAGCTGCGCGAGTGTGCCGGTGCTTGCGCGGCGAAAATCTGCTCCGCGATTTGGACATGGATAGGCGGCATCAAATCGCGCTATATGCGTGCAGGCGGGTGCCCGCCACACGAAGGCCTGCATCCACCGGGTTGGGGCGCGAAATCAATCATGGCCGCTGCAGACACAAACGACATCAAGCGCTCCATCGGTTTCATCAATTGGGCGCATGCGCTCGACCATTACGTGATGCTGATCTTCCCCACCGTGGTGATCGGACTGGAGCTCGTTTACGGCCGCAGCTACGCCGACCTCATCGTGCTCGGCACGCCTGCCTTCATCGCTTTTGGGGTGTTCTCGCTGCCGGCCGGCTGGCTTGGCGATCGTTGGAGCCGGCGCAACATGATGGTGCTCTTCTATGCCGGGTGCGGGCTGTCGCTGGTCGCGGCGGGGCTCGCGCCGAACCTCATCGTGCTGGCGACAGCGCTGACGGCGCTCGGCGTGTTCGCGGCGATCTATCATCCCGTGGGCACCGCCATGTTGATCGAGCAGGCGACCTTGCGCGGCCGTTCGCTCGCTTTCAACGGCGTGTGCGGCAATCTCGGCGCCGCGCTCGCCGCCGGCACGACCGCGGCGCTGGTCGCGGGCCTGGGCTGGCGTGCGGCCTTCCTAGTCCCCGGGGCAGTCTGCGTGGCTACCGCCGTGATCTATGTGCGGCTCGTTCCGGACGAAGCACGAAAAGCCGCGAGCCGCGCTACGGTCGCCGATGTCCCTCTCGGCGTCGCATTGGCGGCGACGATCTTCGGCTTGTTCATCGTGATCGCGCTCTGCGCCGGGTTGGTTTTCAATATCGTCTCGGTTGCCTTACCCAAGATCGTCGATGAGCGCCTCGGTGCCGGCGTGCCGCTTCTTCTGGTCGGAGGCTTGGCGACCGCGGTGTTCATGTGTGGCGCGCTCGCCCAGATCGCGGTCGGCCGGCTGGTGGAGAAATTCCCGCCCCACATCCTCTTCGCGGTGATTGCGTCATTGCAGTTCCTCGGCGTGCTGTGGGTGGCGCAGGCCACCGGCAAGGTGCTGATCGTGGCGCTCGCCGTGACAATGGCGGCGATCTACGCACAGGTGACCGTCAACGATCTGGTGATTGCTCGCTACACCGCCGACGCCTGGCGCGGCCGCATCTATGCGGTGCGCTATTTCCTCACCTTCCTCGCCGCTGGCGCGGCGGTCTCGGCCATTGCGTTCCTGCACGGACGCGGCGGCTTTGGCCTGGTACTGGCAACGACGGCGACCATCGCGCTCGGCTTCGTCGTCGCGACTGCCGTGATCGCGGTGCTGGTCAACGGCGTGGAGAAAGCGCGCGCGGTGGCGCCGGCCGAGTGAGCAACGAAAAACGGCCCGGACTTGCGCCCGGGCCTTGACCGCTCGGGGCATCAAGACGGCACGCCAATGGTCAACGGTGCAGGTGCTCGGCGGACTTAAGCGCAAACACAGCTGGCGAGGTCAGCGCAATGATGACGTTCGGCTCCGGGCGATGTGCGCAACTAGTGCAGTGAGACGGCCAGTATCGCCTTCGCCGGTACTCGCCTGTCGACGCTCTATAGTCGATGACAGCCTTCTAGCCAGTTGACTTACCGTCTTATTCGGCAACGATCGGACCAAGACTCTCCAAATGCAGTGAAGCGTCAGGGAGGCTGCCATGGCGAGCAAAACGAGAGCCAAGGCGAAGCGCAAGAAAACTACCAAGACGGCAAGGCGCAGAAAGACGGTTAGAAAAACCAGGGCGATCAGAAAGAAAGCAGCGAAGAAGGCGCCGGCTCGGCGAGCAGCACGCCCCAAAGCCGAGCCGACCGCAAAGGTCGCGGTCAAGCCGAAGCCGGTCAGCCAACGGGCACAGCCGCAAGCGGTCAAGCCGCCGCCTAGTCGGCCTGCACAGCCTGCTTCGGCGGAGCAGCGCATCGGCGTCGTCACCCACTATTACAGCCACCTCTCAGTCGTGGCCATGCAGCTCGAACCTGGTGGCACGCTGCGCGTTGGCGATGTAATCCACATCCGCGGACACACCACCGATTTCGCCCAGAAGGTCGAATCCCTCGAGGTTAATCATGCGCCAGTGACCGAGGTCGGGCCGAACGACGATTTCGGACTAAAGGTCGTCGAGCATGCGCGCGAGCACGACATCGTGCACAAAGTGCGATCGTAGCGCCGCTGGCGGGACCAAGCTGCCGAAGGAACGACGGAGGCGATCATGACGGCTGTTACGAAAATTCGTTCTGACGAGGTGGCGCTTAGGAAAGCGCGCATGTTGGTCGGGGGGAAGTGGGTTGATAGTGCTTCTGGCGAGGTACTCGAGGTCGAGGATCCGGCGCACCGGCGCCCGATCGCGGAGGTCCCCCGAGGGGGTGCCGAGGACGTCGCGCGAGCAGTTAAAGCCGCGGCCGATGCCTTTCCCGCCTGGTCGCGCACGGTTCCTCGCGAGCGCGGGCGCGCCCTCGCGCGGATTGCCGATGCGCTTGAGGCGCGGGTCGAGGAACTGGCGCGCACGATTGCGCGCGAGACCGGGAACGCGCTTCGCACCCAGGCACGTCCTGAGGCAAAGACCACAGTCGACATCATCCGCTACTTCGGCGGCTTGGGCAGCGAACTCAAGGGCGAAACGATCCCCTTCGGCGAGCATGTTCTGAGCTACACGCGACGTGAGCCGCTCGGCGTTGTCGGCGCCATCATTCCGTGGAACGCGCCAGTCCTACTGGCTGCTCTCAAGATCGGCCCTGCGCTTTGCGCCGGCAACACGCTCGTCTTGAAGGCCGCAGAGGATGCGCCGCTCGGCGTGCTGATGCTTGCTGAAGCATGTCAGGAATTTTTGCTGCCTGGCGTGCTCAACGTGTTGACTGGGCTCGGCGAGGAATGTGGCGCTCCACTCGCCAATCACCCGATGGTAAGCAAGCTCTCCTTCACCGGCTCGACGGAGGTCGGCAAGCTCATCATGCGCGCTGCCTCAGACCGCATCGTGCCGGTGTCGCTCGAACTTGGCGGCAAGAGTCCCTCGATCGTCTTCCCCGATGCAAACGAGGATTGGGTTATCGATGGAATTATTGCGGCAATGCGCTTCACCCGGCAGAGCCAGTCCTGCACCGCGGGCTCCCGCCTCTTCCTACACCGCGACATCTTCGACAGTTTTCTCGATGCGCTCGGGCAGAAGGTCAAAGCGCTCAAGCTCGGTGATCCGCTCGATGAGGCAAGTGACATAGGTACCATCATCAACGACAAGCAATTCAGGAAAGTGTGTGGCTATGTCGAGGAAGGACTTAAGCGACGCGAAGCGCGCCTCGTGATCGGCGGTCTCCCGCCCAAGGAAGGGCCCCTTAGCGAAGGCTATTACGCAATCCCCACCATCTTCGCGAACGTTGCTAACGACTGGCGCCTGGCGCGCGAGGAGATCTTTGGCCCCGTGCTTGTCGCCATTCCTTGGACCGACGAAGCGGACGCGATTCGCATGGCGAATGACAGCCATTACGGGCTCGCCGCCTACGTCTGGTCGCATGACATCGGCCGGGCTCTGCGCGCGGCACACGCGATCGAGGCTGGTTGGGTTCAGGTGAACCAGGGCCTCGGTCAGAGCCCAGGTCACTCCTACGGCGGTTACAAAGAAAGCGGCATCGGCCGCGAGTTCTCCCTCGAAGGCATGCTCGAGAGCTACACGCAGAGGAAGAACGTCACGATCAACCTCACGCATTAAAAAACTGAACTGCCGCCGAAATAATTTCGGGGCCTTCTCTGCTCACAGGATCGGCATCGCGGCTTGCTGGGCGCGCCGCGAGTGGCCACGCCGTCGCAGCGCCGAGGAGCGATATAAACTCGTGGCGCTTCACTCGATCACCTCGTCGGCGCGGGCCAGCACGGCGAGCACGCAACAATATACGCGATAAATGACGCGCAAAGCCTACGGAGTCGAGTCCGCGCTAATCCGGCTGCTTATTGAGCTCTCATTAGAGAAAGGGGCCGCCATCGCGGCGGCCCCTCTGTTTGTATTGTAGCCCTGCTACGGGCAAAGCCGGATCGATTTTTAAAACAATAGCTTTCAAAGGCTACTGTCAGAAGTCCATTCCGCCGCCCATTCCGCCGCCGCCCGGCGGCATGGCGGGCGCTTGCTTCTTCGGCACTTCGG